>Ga0129315_1000152_pt1 | contig 75377 bp, 65 predicted proteins | sample Cm827metagenome_FD_94432 | JGI IMG/M metagenome (GOLD analysis project Ga0129315, IMG submission 94432) | Eastern black-and-white colobus group fecal microbial communities from Wisconsin, USA - Cm827 metagenome | ecosystem: Host-associated > Mammals > Digestive system > Large intestine > Fecal... | reverse complement strand
TTTTTTTGATTTTATTGCAGCACCAAGTTAAGTGAAATTTCTGACATGACCAAGTGTCTCGAGAACTTTGTTTCTCAGACACTTGGATTTATTACAAGATTTTGTGCTGCGGAATTAAGGGAACCCTCAAATTCCAAATCACCCATCCGGCTCTGAAGCAGCTTATCAAGGAGAATTATCCCTCGGCAAAAGTTATCATGTATGATGAATTGCCGATAGCCGGACCGTATTCTGCGACACCGGTGAGATTTGCCCAATTCGTGTGATTTATCTAAATTTGGCGTGTCGGAATTAGTGACAGGCACGTTACGGATTCCGGAATATTGGATTTGAACTGGATTGGAAATGGAAAACACTTACGACATTGAAACTTACATTGACAAACTCGAGGGAGAACTCGTGCGGATTTGTCGCGAATGCGGCTTTCCTGTGACGTCGGCGCCCAAGGAGGAGGCTGCGTCCCAAACAGCACCGTCAATGCTTTTGTCAAGTCCTGACATTGACGGGCATTGGCAAAAATTGGGCGGGGATTATATCGCAGATGCAATGCCGCAAATTGCTGATTATCCTACAGTTGCTGTCGCGTGGGCTGCTTATCTTGGTATGGCGGTGGCCTGCGGTTGGGATTCGGACTGGGCAATGTGTGCGAACATGCCTTATTCTGTCTATTATGGCCGTCAAGGTTTCGATGACATGGATGACCACATCATCAGTGACATTATCGGCATTGACCTGAATTCTCCGGAAGCCGAGTCGCTTCGGGAACTTTTCCGCAAATGTGCAGATGCCACAGTCTCGCTGATACGTCACGAACACATTGAGCCGCAGAGCATTGCTGCATATCAGGTCTTCGTGGCATCCTGTCAGGAGATGTACCATATCGGCGCTGCAGTCGAACTGGCGCGTCTCGGCTACAAGTTCGAAAAACTATAACAGTCCCTTTAAAGAATGAAATCATGTATCCCGTTTTGGCAACACTTCTGATACCGTTCCTTGGTACGACTTTAGGAGCTGCTTTCGTGTTCCTTATGAAACGCGATATGCCGGCATTTATGCAAAAGATTCTGCTGGGGTTCGCTTCCGGCGTGATGGTAGCGGCATCGGTCTGGTCATTGATAATTCCGGCCATCGACATGGGAGAGGGGTCGTATGCCGTAGTGCCTCCTACCATCGGTCTGCTGGCCGGCTTCGCATTTCTGTTGCTTATCGACTACATCACACCGCACATTCATATCAGCGGAGAAGCGGAAGGTCCCCGTAGCCGCCTGTCACGGACCGCAAAACTGGCATTGGCAGTAACAATTCATAATTTCCCGGAGGGTATGGCGGTTGGCGTCGCGCTCGCCGGTTCACTCTCGGCGGATTTCAATCTGGCCGGTGCGCTGGCTCTCGCCCTGGGAATCGCAATCCAGAACATCCCGGAAGGAGCGATTGTGTCAATGCCTTTGCGCGCTGCCGGTAACTCCCGTTGGAAATCATTCTGCCTAGGAACATTGAGCGGAGTCGTGGAACCGATTGGCGGTGGGCTTGTATTGTTTTTGGCGACATCCATTCTGGGCATCATGCCTTACATGTTGGCGTTCGCAGCTGGAGCCATGCTATATGTAGTGGTCGAGGAACTGGTTCCTGAATATTCTAAGGGAGAGCACTCCAATATCGGTACAATAGGTTTTGCGCTCGGTTTTGCTCTGATGATGGTGTTGGACGTGGTGTTGGGGTAGATTCTTTATTAAGACAATGAAAATGGTTTATCAAGATAAGATTTTGGTGCGTGGCGCCATGGTGCACAACCTGAAAAATATTGATGTGGACATTCCGCTTGGAAAGATAGTAGGAATTGCCGGGGTGTCTGGTTCGGGGAAATCCTCGCTTGCGCTTGGCGTGCTTTATTCCGAGGGCTCAAGGCGTTATCTTGAGTCACTTTCGACATATACGAGAAGAAGAATGACACAGGCCGCGAGAGCCGATGTGGATGAGGTTCTTTATGTTCCAGCGGCTCTTGCAATGCATCAGAGACCTGCGATTCCAGGCATACGCAGCACTTTCGGCACGGGGACGGAACTGCTCAACAGCCTCAGGCTTATGTTCTCAAGACTGGCCAGTCACAGATGCCCCAACGGACACTATGTGGAACCATCCTTGCGGGTCGCTGCAGGAAAGGACCTTGTCTGTCCCGTGTGCGGAGCGCATTTCTATCCTCCGGGAGCCGAAGACTTGGCGTTCAACAGCCAGGGGGCCTGCCGGACTTGCGACGGAACCGGAACTGTCCGAACAGTGGATGAATCCACACTCATCCCTGATGAGAACCTTACGATAGATGAAGGGGCGGTCGCTCCATGGAACACGCTGATGTGGTCGCTCATGAAGGATGTCTGCAGAGCAATGGGTGTGCGCACCGACATTCCTTTCAAAGACTTGACAGACAAGGAGAAAGACATTGTCCTTCATGGTCCTGCCGAGAAAAAGCACATTCTCTATAAGGCCAAGAATTCCAATGACGCGGCCGAGTTGGATTTCACATTTTACAATGCCACCTACACTGTTGAGAATGCATTGGCGAAGGTCAAGGACGAAAAAGGCATGAAAAGAGTTGAGAAGTTTCTCAAGCTCAATGTCTGTCCTGACTGCGGAGGCACAAGGCTTTCCGACGCGGCCAGGTCACCAAGGCTCAGGGGAATATCCTTGGCTGATGCCTGCAAGATGACTCTCACAGAGAGTGTAGATTGGGTAAAAGGCGTACCGGCTTCACTTCCTGAAGAAATGAAGCCTATGGCCAAAAGCATCTGCGATTCTTTTCTCGATGCAGCCAAACGCCTGATGGACTTGGGAATAGGCTATCTGTCCCTGGACCGTTCGGCCGCAACTCTTTCGACCGGAGAACGCCAGAGAATGCAGCTTGCCAGAGCTGTCCGAAACCGCACTACCGGAGTCCTTTACGTCTTGGATGAACCGTCAATCGGCCTTCATCCGTCGAATATCATTGGCCTTTGCGGCGTGATGGAGGACCTGATAGCGGACGGGAATTCCGTGGTGCTGGTGGACCACGACACTCAGATTCTGGCCAAATCCGACTGGATGATTGAAATGGGGCCAGGAGCCGGCTCGAACGGCGGAGAAGTGGTGGCGCAGGGCACTGTCAATGACATTGAGACCAATGCACAATCTAAGATCGGACCATTCCTTTCGGGCAAAGCTTCTATTAAAGTAAGACAACAGGTAGAGGCAGCCAATATATTCAATGATGGGAAGATAACTATGGTAACCGATGCCATCCATACAGTAAAACCGCTCAGCGTGGAAATTCCAAAGGGACGGCTTACTGTGGTCACTGGAGTCTCCGGTTCCGGCAAGACCACCATGGTGCTGGAAAGCCTCATCCCCGCTTTGCAGGCGAAAATCTCAGGCCACGAGCTTCCGGCGCATGTGAAGTCAATCGAGGCTGACGGAATCCGTCAGGTCAAGCTCATCGACGCTTCTCCTATCGGTATCAATGTCCGTTCTACCGTAGCGACTTATGCCAATGTCCATGATGAACTCAGGAAAGTGTTTGCCAAAACTCCGGATGCGAAGAAGCACGGCTACAAGGATGGTGACTTCTCCTATAACACAGGCAAACTGAGATGCCCTACCTGTGACGGTACCGGAGTGATAAGCCTTGACGTGCAGTTTCTTCCTGATGTGGATATCCCCTGCCCTGATTGCCGCGGCTCCAGATATTCGAAAGTCGCTGGAAGCATAAGGCGGGAAAACGCTGCCGGAGAATTCCATTCGCTTCCGGAACTTATGGACATGGACATCAATTCCGCCCTTGACGCCTGTGCGGACCTCAAGCTTATCAGCCAGAGGCTCAGGGTATTGCGTGATCTCGGTCTCGGTTATCTGACGTTGGGAGAAGAAACCCCGAGTCTGTCAGGCGGTGAAGCCCAGAGGCTTAAACTTGCCAGCGAAATGGGCAGAGGACAGAGCGACTCCGTTTTCGTGTTCGATGAGCCGACCATCGGTCTTCATCCGTCAGACGTGATGACGCTCCTGAATGTATTCCAGAGCCTTATCGACCACGGGGCCACCGTCATTGTCATTGAACATGACCTGGATGTAATCCGCAATGCCGACTATATCATTGACATGGGTCCAGGCGGAGGCTCGGAAGGCGGGAGAATCGTGGCGACCGGCACGCCGGCCCAGATCCGGGCGGCGAAAGACAGCGCGACCGGACGGTTCATATAAGATATTTTACACATAATAAGAGATGAAATTCAGAATGCCATCATTTGCAAGACTTTTGCTTGCTTTCACACTAGTAGTCTCCGTGCCTTCGTGCGACGGAATGGACAATGACTCGGAGAACACAGAGACGCCGGGCGGTAATGACAAAGAAGAAGAGACACCTCCTGACAACACCGAGGTAGAATCGAAAACTGAAACAGACGTGTCATTGTATTCAGATGAGACGGATTACTATTTTTCCAATGTTATAAAGCCTGAAGACCAAGTTACTGTGAAGGGGCTCGACGGAAAGGCTGTAAACTGGATAGACATTGATGAATACATAAAATCCGGATATGAATACAAGTATCTGAAAATCAGCGAGAACATGTCCAGAAATGACCGCAAGGCAGATGCTGTCATCACCAGAAACGGACAGACGGTTTTTACGTATCACATAACGCAGAGTCATGAGGATTTGTATGGATATGACCCGTCTTACTGGGAGATCATCGGTTCCGGAAACATATATGCAAGTTTCACAGGTGGTTCATATGCAACTGTGTGGAACAACCGGAACTTGACATTGCTTGAAGGCGCCGAGTTTGTTTCCGGCATTGGAATGCTCAAGGACCGGTATCTGTATTCGTGCGCATTGGCCAAAGGCAAAGATTTCAGGACGCTAATTTACAAGGACGGAGTTCAGGCAGAAGTGATGGAGAACTGCAATGCTACTGATTTCACAGTTTCCGGTATTTCACTTTACGCTGGAGGTTCATGGTCCGAGAATAAGAAGGAATATCCCGCTTATTGGTATAACGGGGATATGACCGATTTGAGCGAAAACAAGACCATAGAAGGCCGGGTATCATGCATCACCGTAGATGGAAATGTTGTCTATACGGGAGGCGCCAATTGTATGTGGAAGAATTTTGAGCGCATTGAAATGCCGCATGACGGGTATGATTCGGCTTACGTTACGGAGATTTTTGTTGACGGCTCGGATGTATATGCGAGTGGCTATCTGATAAAGACCGAGGATAATTTCCGGGCCTGCTGGTGGCAAAATGGCGTGCTGCACCTGCTTGATATTGAAGGATCTGGCGAAAATTCAGCGGCTACAGCAATCCTTCGCCATGACGGAAAAACATATATCGGCGGATATGTGAACGGATATCGGGCTGCTCTTTGGACGGACGGCAATCTCAAAAGACTGACCTCGTATAATGGTCATGTCAATGCTCTCGCAGCAAGAGGAAAAGACGAAGTTTTCGCAGCCGGCGACAAAGGCGGCTACCCGATAATCTGGCGCGTCCGTTCCCGTTACGCAGGAGAAACGAAAGAAATATTCATGAACACTTCCGAAGACGGTTCGCACAATGATGACATGTATGGCAATGTGACCGGCATCATCGTTTGCGCCAAGAGGTGAGTGGTTCGATTAAGATGAGTGCCAGTATTTTTCAGCGAATCTTCATACATTTGCATTGACAAAGATATGTAGAGTATGACAGATTTTGCAGCAATTGATTTCGAGACAGCCAATGAGTGCCCGTCCAGCGTGTGCAGCGTCGGAGTGGTGATCGTCCGTGACGGTCAGATCGTGGACTCTTTCTATAGCCTGATACATCCGGAGCCGGAATACTATAAGTGGTTCTGCCAGCAAGTCCACGGGCTGACCGAAGAAGACACTGAAGATGCTCCGGTTTTTCCGTATGTCTGGGAGAAGATAGCCCCGAAGATTGAGGGACTTCCGCTTGTGGCGCATAACAGCCAGTTCGATGAAGGATGCCTGAAAGCTGCATTCAGGGTGTATCGGATGGATTATCCTGAATATGAGTTCCATGATACCCTTTCTGCCTCACGTAAACATTTCGGCTGCGGTTTGCCGAACCATCAGCTGCAGACGGTTGCCGCAGCCTGTGGTTATGACCTGACTCGTCATCATCATGCCCTGGCCGATGCCGAAGCCTGTGCCTATATTGCAATCAAGTTGCTGTGATCCCGATTTTACTTTAGCCATTCTGCCGGGTATATAATACGAGACGTCTCAGAAAACAAATAATGACATTGAATTATGAGAACAGTATTATTGACGACAGCATTGGCTGCAATATTTATGCTTTCCGGTCCGGCATCAGCCGAAGCCCGTGGGCCATATCGTCATCGCGGATGGCATCATAGAAGCTATGTTGCTGCGACAGTTCCATCATACAGAACTGTGCGTGTGGAACGGACCGCTACCATAATCAAGACCTCACGTCAGGAACGCAAACTTATGGCACTGGCTTATATAAAGAAGAATGGCTATATTACGGTCTGCAAATATCTCGGATTTACAGGGTTGGACAGCCAATTCGCAGAGGCGGAACTGGACTCGTTCACACTGGACCGGAAAGATCCGCTTTTCAGGTCAATGAAAGGAAAAAAGATAGTTTACACTTTGACGGATGAATGAGAAATATATAGTGAAATTGCTTGGATTGAACCTGCAGCTGGGTTTTCGGGTGCTCATGAAAGAATACAGAGACACCATCTACTGGCACATCCGGAGAATCACTGTGAACAGCGAGGACGCACAGGACGCTACGCAGGAGACATTCATCAGAGTGTACCGCTCATTCAGCCGATTCGACCGCAGCCGCTCATTCACCGCCTGGCTCTACCGGATTGCGACCAATGAGGCTCTGAGAATCATCGACAAGCGACATCCTACCGTTAATGTCGAAGACAATGCGGATGCAATGTCAATACTGGCAGATGAATACATTGATTTAAGTGATGTCGAGGCCGTCAACCTCCAGAAGGCGATACACTCGCTTCCGAGGAAGCAGCAACTTACATTCAACCTCCGTTACTATGATGAGTTGAGCTTCGATAAAATTGCCGAGATAACGGATTCCACGCCGGGAAGCGCAAAGGCCAACTGGCACAATGCCAAAATCAAGATTTACAATTATCTTAAAGAATACTATGACTAAAATAACGAATATAATGGGTATCGGCAAACGGATGCCGTACAAAGTTCCGAAAGGAACGCTTGACGAAATCGAGAACAATGTCTTGAAAGCGACCGGTTGCGACAGAAAACCATCGCGGAAACTCCGCACGGCCGGCTTCACCATTGCCGTTGCAGCATCATTGACCCTCGTGGCGATATTCGCATGGCATCGCCAAGATGTTTCGGCAGATACTTTGGCGGATGTGCAGCAGGCATTCTCAAATCTTGACAATGCGGACCAGACTTTCTTGTCTGAAATATATTATGAAGACACATTTATGAACGTAAATTATTGACAATAAAATGAAAACGATATTTAGAACAATACTTGCAATCTCATTGGCAATGTTCATGTCAATGACTTTGGCAGCACAGCCGAACGGAAAAAAACTCAGCCGCGAGGAACTTGCTGTGAAACAGGCCGGTTATATATCGAATGAACTGGCGTTCGATGAAGAAACGAGCAAAAAATTCAAGGAAACATATTGCAATTTCCAGCAGGAACTCTGGGCTCTGGGCCCAAGTCTGGGCAAGCCGAAATCGGAGAATCCTACCGAAGATGAAATGAAGCAGCGTTTCGAGCGCAGCCAGAATATTCTGGATCTCCGCAAGAAGTACTACGGTATCTACAGTACATTCCTTACGCAGAAACAGATATCTCGTGTGTACGAAATAGAGCGTGACATGATGCGCCGGCTCACTCAGCCGAAACCTCAAGGTACAAGATCGCAGCAACCATCAAAAGCGAGAGGCAATGAGCAGAGGTAGACTATTCTGGGGCATCATTGCCCTTTTGATATCATTGACAGGTTGCTCCTCGAAAGAGGAACAGCCTACAGGCAGCGACGAGACCGAGGGTGTTACTGAAGCATCGAAGCTTAAAGAGCGGGTTGAACAGATGATGGTCAAAGTCGAGGGAGGAACTTTTATCATGGGGCAGACTACTTCCGGCCTGGAAGAAAACTCTTTGACAAAAGCTGAGTCTGATGCACAAGATAACAATGATCCTCGTCCTGACGAACTTCCGCTGCATAAGGTGACACTTTCAGACTTCGAGATTTCCAAATATGAAGTTACGCAAGGCCTGTGGAAAGAAGTAATGGGAACATTGGAACCATGCTGGTCGGCCGCCACATATGGTGAAGATGATGACAGAGCGATGGATGGTGTCGATTGGGACGATGCGAACAGGTTTATTGAAAGGCTCAACCTTCTCACAGGTGGAAATTGGAGATTACCGACGGAGGCCGAGTGGGAGTTTGCTGCCAGAGGTGGAGTGAAAAGCAAAGACTATCGTTACAGCGGAAGTAACGATATCAATGAGTCTGGTTGGTTCAAGGAATCCGGTTCAGAGCATATGAAGAAGGTAGGATTGAAAGTTGCCAATGAACTTGGCTTATATGATATGTCCGGCAATGCGTTCGAGTGGTGCTATGATTGGTACGGGGCATATTCGGACATAGACCAGGTTAACCCGAAAGGTCCTTCGGATGCTGACAAGGAATATGTGTGTATCGGCAAAAACGTCTCTACACATGTTCTCAGAGGTGGTCATTGGCAGAGCAGTTCTTTCGGGCTTCGAGTGTCTTTCAGAACGAAAATCCCGACATCGAATTACAAACCGAAGGCAGGATTCCGTATCGCGCGGGGAATTCCGTATTCTGAAATGAACAACTACACTCCTGGAACTGCAACAGTTACCCCGTCAGAAGATTTCGGGAAATACGTAAGCGGAACATTGCCGTACAGGATGAAAAAGATTGCGGCAGATGGCAGTGCGAAGCCGATATTGGTCATGTATCTGCACGGTGGTTCATCGAAGGGCAATGACAATGAAACGCAGATGAAAGAGGCCGCAGTCGGCGTAATTGCCGGATACCTGACAGACAATTCCATTCCGAGCATATTCATTGTCCCTCAATGTCCGTCCACCGGGAGCTGGGGCGCGAAGATGAACGAGCCGCTTGCGAATCTCATCGGAGAATATGAGAACTCCTGCGACGGAGTCTATGTCCTCGGCGGATCAATGGGCGGCACTGGAACCTGGTCGCTGGCAAATGCCTATCCGCAGAAGTTCCGTGGAATAATGCCTGTAGCCGGCAAGCCAGGGACAGCAACTGCGGACAATTTCAAGTCAATGCGTGTCTGCACTGTGATGAGCGAGGCTGATGAGGTAATGAAAACAGCCTACGTGGACGTCAAGTCATTCTGTGAAAGCATTGACGCTGTCGGCGGCAGCACGAACTGCACGATAGTACCACTTGCAGAACAATGGCTGCATGCCACGACTTGCGAACAATCCTATACGGCAGGACGCCTCAGCTGGCTGTTTGAACGATAATCTCGCTCCTGCACAAAGTCGACGAACTTTCTTATTTCGAGAAAATAGTCTATCTTGCAGCAAAAATTAAAGTATGAAGAAATTATTGCTGTTCATTTTGATACTGGTTGCAGTCGCTGGCGTATGCGTGGTCACCTGCCCAGACAAGGCGGCTCACAGCGAAGCATTGAAGGACCTCGTAAACACGGTATTGACAGAAGAACTGGCCGAAGGCGTAAGCGAAACCGACGCCGGATTTGTGGCATTCGGGTCAATGTTGGGAACCGGCATCGCTGGAATTGTACTTGACAACACGCTGAAAGTAGAAAATCACTTTGTCTGCAGCGTGGGGACCATCACGTACGCCGGAAAGACCAAAATCGTTTCTATAGGCATCTTGAATCACGTATTCACTGCAGACAAAGAAGACTTCAAGCAGGCACTTGAAAGCCTCTGACGGCAAACCATTTGTCTTTCTTCGGGACATGGTTCAAAAAAGCCGCAGGGATGTCCCCACGGCAACATTGTGATTATTTTTCGGTCTAATGGACTTCCCGGCAATCCATGCCATTCTTTCTTACTTCACGAAAACCATTTCCTTCAGCAGATGGTCTGCGCCGGCGAGTTTGTCAATGGTAAACAGGACATAACGGATGTCGAGCGAGATGTTGCGGCAATAGTCAGGGTCGAAGACGATGTCGCTCATCGTGCCTTCCCATACGCGGTCGAAATTCAGACCGATCAGGTTGCCGTCCTTGTTGATTACAGGACTTCCTGAATTGCCTCCTGAGGTGTGATTGGTGGCAATGAAGCAGACAGGTACGGTCTTCTTGCCATTGGCCATGGTAATCGCCCATTGACCATAGTCCTTTGTGGCATAGATATCGCGCAGCCGCTGTGGAATGTTATAGTCGAAAATCTCAGGATTATCCTTCTGCATTATGCCTTCGAGCGTGGAAACAGGCTCATAATAGACTCCGTCAGCAGGAGAATAACCGGCAATGCTTCCGTAAGCCACTCTGAGAGTGAGGTTTGCATCCGGGAAGAAGGACTTTTCCGGCTCAAACGCCATCTGCCCCCTCATGTAATCCCTGTAAAGCAGCGTAATCTCCTGATTCAGACGCCTCTCATAAGGATATACGTCACTCCCGTACCATTTTCTGAATTCATTGGCGAACCTTACCGCCGGATCAGAACGCATAACCAGCGAATCTGCCGCCTCAAGTTTTGCGACCTTCTCAGCGTCTGCGAAAACAGATTCGCCGAACAATGCATCTGCCCATTTGCTGACACTTCCGTAACGGGCCAACTCCCCTTCCATATATTCCGTATGGAACTCAGCGGGAACATCTTTGACGAAAGCGCTCATTGTCGCCACGAAAGACTCTTTGTCAATGGAAAGACAGTAGTCCTTGAAGAAAGCCTCTGACATTGACGCTGCACTTTCATTGTCCCCTCGGGCAATCTCCTGGGCCACAGAAGCCGCAAAACGGCAAAGTTCCACACTCGCAGCCGTCTCGCTATAATACTCTTTGGCGAAGGTATAAGGTTCCAATGCCCTGTACAACGAATCCAGACGCGGAAGTATGGTGCTGTACTCAGTCCCTGCCGCCCACTCGGCAAACCTCTTTTCATACTCGCGTTTTGCCTCTACAGTACCCAGACGGTTGATTCCCTTCATCTCGCCCTGCCATTTTTTCCAAGCATTGGCCACACCGGCGTTCTTCGAAGAGTACTGGATTCTGACCTTCTGGCTCTGGAACATATACTTTCTCTGAATGTCGAGCCTCATTGTCCTCAATGCAATCTTTGCCGGATCAGACACCTCCGACACATACCTCACTCCTTCAGACATGATATATTCCTGAGTCCTTCCCGGGAAGCCGTACACGAAAGTAAAATCGCCTTCTTGGACACCTCCGAGCGAAATCTTGAAAAACTTCTTAGGTGTGTACGGGACATTGTCCTCAGAATACTCAGCCGGATTATTGTCCTTGTCGGCATAGATGCGGAAAATGGAGAAATCGCCCGTATGGCGCGGCCACATCCAGTTGTCAGTATCCCCGCCGAACTTTCCGATAGAAGATGGCGGCGCACCTACCAGACGCACATCACTGTATTCGCGGTAGAGGAACAGGAAATACTGGTTCCCGTAGTAAAGCGACTCGACAGTAGCGCGCAGTCCCCTGCCCTCTGATGTCGCCTCCTTAACAAGCCGCACAGTATTGGCCTTGACAATGGAATCCCTTTTGGTTTCTGTCAATGCTGTGGTCACCCCTTCCAAAACTCGCGAAGTAACATCTTCCATTCTTTCCAAGAAGCTGACAGTCAGCCCTTTGTTCGGAAGTTCCTCGTTTCGTGTCAATGCCCAGAATCCGTCCCGCAGATAATCATGTTCCACGCTGCTGTGCTTCTGAATCTGGCTGTATCCGCAATGATGATTGGTCAAGAGCAGCCCCTCCGCAGAGACGACTTCACCGGTACATCCGCGTCCGAAAAGCACGACCGCATCCTTAAGCGATGCCTGGTTCACGTTGTAAATGTCTTCAGCAGAGAGCCGGAATCCCTTGCTCTGCATATCCCCTATGCGCTCAGAAATCAGCGACGGCAGCCACATCCCCTCATCCGCAGAGGCCGTTGTTTCCGCAAAGATTCCCAATGTCAATGTAACTGTCAATGCTCCGAGAGCGTTCCTGAAAAATCCTTTGTGTATCATCCGGTTATGGTTTGATGTATGTTTTATTTCATTAAATATGTCCGCATGACGTTAATGACGGACATAACACAAAGATAATCAAATGCCGCAAAAGTGACCTCATGCAATAATGAGGATTTTATTAATTTTGCATGGATTTGAACATTTTGTAGAAAGATTTAGACATTTTGTAAGTCAGATTTGAACATTTTGTAAGACGGAAATGACTAAAAAAAAGTCGACCGCATGGCGATCGACTTTCTTGAAGTTATCAGTCTTCCGGATATGGAGCGAAATCGGATTTCGATGCGCCGCATACCGGGCATTTCCACGAATTCGGGATATCTTTGAAAGGTGTACCAGGTTTTATCCCGCTATCGGGATCTCCCTCAGCCGGATCATAAATCCATCCGCATCTGAGGCATTCATACTTCATCAGATCTTTTGGCATAATATAATTGATTATTAGTTAATATTCTCAAAATTAACCAATTATATATTAATTTCAAAATACGGAGTACATTAAATGTAGGCATTGACAGTTTCGACAATAGATTTTTTAACATTTTCCCAATCGAGATTCTCCGTCATCCTCGGCATTGGGTCTGCTTCTGCATCTTGAAAATATGTGAGACTTTTGATCGCAGTAAATAGTTGTGCATCCGAAAATTTCCGAACATATAAATCAAGCAGCTCTTTAAGAGAATATGTCTTCAGGAGGTAGTAATAATCAATAAAATCCTTTTTGGTTCCACGATTGGTAATTGCAGATAATTTCATTGCTGCAATATCTTGTATACCGGCCAAGGTCACACCATTTTCTACAACAGGTGAATCTATCCATGGATACGGATAGTTTACGATATCCACTTTAATGCCATCCACAATCAAGAATCGCATCATTTTAGATGCAGATATTGGTGATACCGAAGCAAAGGAAGATAACTCAAATACAATATCCTCTAGAGGAGCATCGATTTTTCCGAAGAAATCCAAATCTACGGAGACTCTATGTCCCAGATGTAAAGCGAGAGCAGTCCCTCCGACAAGTCTCGACTCCTTAAACATATCCAAAGATTGAATCCTTTTTAGAAGTTCCAATGTGTTTGGGTAGATGGTTTCGTAGTGTAACATCTGAATGATTCTTTAGGGATGGAAGTCAGCGCACAAATGAATGAAAGAGCTTTTGGGTCTAAAGTCCGCAAATTTTGGGCGATTTCAGCTATGCGTGGAATTCCATATTTGCCGACCAAAAGCCTCCAGTCATTGAATCTTCCTAATTCCAGGACACGGCTTACCACAAAAGGCGCATTGGACTCCAAATCTATGGAATCCTTTTCCACATCCCAGAAAAGAAAATCCGAGAAAGAATTTATGTATTCTCTATCGCTCATAAGAGACAAATATATGAATTGATACCAGAAAATCCAAGTCCGACCTTTCAACTGACGTTTTCCACGTCATCGCAGCAATTATCGGTTCTCTGCGGAAGGGCCTTCTTGCAATCGCCAGGCACGGGGCGTGAGGCCGGTGTGGAGGCGGAAATAGCGGGTGAAGAATGAGGCATCAGAGAAATTGTAGTCCCAGGCAAGCTGCTTGAGGGACTTGTCCGTACCGGAAAGTTCCTGCTTCAGTTTGAGTATAACGTAATGGTCAATCAGTGTCTTGGGGCTGTTGCCAGTAATGTCTTTCGTAATGATATTCAAGTACTTGGATGAGATACTCAACTGCTCGGAATACCAGTTCACATCACGGGAATACCGATAATTCTGCTCTATCAGTTTCATGAAAGAATTGAACAGGTAGCGCTTGCGCTTGGACAATGAAGAAGCAGGCGCCATATCCGGAAACCTCGTGATATAATCGTGAAAACCGACAAAAAACGACTTGAGCTGATACAGGACAAGTTTGTCAAGGCACTTGCACTCATTCTGGCGGAAATACAGTCCAAGAAGCATGAACATTGACTTTACAATATCGGAAACCACCTGGGAATCACTTCTGCACCTGTCTTCACGCAACTTGTCGTAGATGCTGTGCTCGATATCCAGACTGGCCTCGCGCAGAATGTTGGGACTGAACACCAGCATATCCGCAGTAAAATCAGATGATTTCTTGCCGACAGATATCACGTCACCGGGAAAAATGGTAATGACTCCGCCATACGGAAGCGTCCATGCGTGATAATTGACATTGACAACAGCATCGCCGCAGCGGCACAGGATGATAATCCCGTCTTCGGCGACCATGTCAGAGCTTCCGGATAAAGCGTTCCTGTTCTTATTCTCTGAACTGACATCAAAACCGCGGCGGATACCAGCCAGGACATCAGAAACTCCTTCCATCAGTTCAGCAGACATTTCTCCACTTATAATATTGTCCATAATATTCCTTTTTATACCGCAAATATCGCTAAAAATGTTTCAAATAACCATAACACTTCCGATTTGTCCCATTATTGTATCTATTTGTCCAACGTCTTTCTGACCGGACAGCGATACCTTTGCAATCGAAAAATCGAAGACAAATGACAATGAAAATGAGAATCATCGCGACAGAAGCAGCTGTCGCAGTTTTTTTGTCAATGCCGCTGTATGCAAGTCCCCAGTCAGGTCAGGACGAAAATGCAATACAGCAACAAGAAACGGCAAACGTGAACAAGGACACGTTGCAGCTCACATTGACAGACGTATTTACAAGAATTGAAAACGAAAACAGGACCATGGCGATGCTCCGTACAGCTCAGGAAGCAGCCGAACAGGGAATAAGGTCTGCAAAAGATGCAAGATATCCCGAAATCAATGCGGAAGTCAATGTCAGCTACATCGGTGACAGCTTCCTGACAGACAGGGACTTCTCCAATTACACAAAAGCCCCGTCCCCACATTTCGGAAACGGATTCACACTCGAAGCCCAGCAGGTCGTCTATGCAGGAGGCGCTGTCAATGCTGCAGTAAAGATGGCCGAACACGAGGGACGCATGTCAGAAGCCGTCATCAGCCAAAGCCGTCAGGGGCTGAGACTTATGGCCGCCGGAGAGTATCTGGAACTCTTCAGGACAGACAACAGCATAAAAGTCTATGAAAAGAACATTGCATTGACTACAAGACTGATAGAGGAAATCAATGCAAAAAGGGAACACGGCCTGGCACTGGCCGCTGACGTGACCAGATACGAACTCAGGCTGGAAATGCTGAAACTGGACCTCGTAAGACTCAGGAACACAAGGGAAATCATGAATTACAGGCTGGTCAATTCACTTGGCCTGCCGGAAGGGACAGTCATTTCATCTGCACTGGCAGATGATGAAGACCTGAGGGACAGAAGCCGACAGCATTGGCAGGAAATCGCCGCGGACTCATCTCCGGAAATGAAGGTGTCTGGAATCAATGCTGATATGGCATTGACCAGACAGAAACTGGTGCGGAGCGAAAGGCTCCCGAAGATAGCTGTCGTGGCATACGAGAACTTCAACGGTCCGATAACCTTCGAGATTCCGCCCATTGACAAGAACCTGAATATCTGGTATGTAGGGCTGGGAATACGATACAATTTCAGTTCGCTGTACAAATCAGGGCATAAATTGAAGCAGGCGGAAATCGCCGTCAGCCAGGCGGAACAGGCGAAAGACGTCACAGAGGAGAATCTCCGGAACAATGTCCAGAAGGCCTACGCTGACTATATGCAGTCATACGTCGAACTGGAGACCAGCGAAAAAAGCCTGCAACTTGCGGACGAGAACTACGAGCGTGTGCACGACAGATATATGGAACAGCTTGTTCTTGTGACAGATATGCTGGATGCGTTCAATATGAAGCTCGAGGCGGAACTGGACGTATCAGCCGCCAATGCCGGAATCCAATATCGTCTCTGCTGCCTGCGTTACGCGGCCGGGATATTGTAAGTCAATATCAAACAACAGGTTATAAAAGCAATTTCAATAAAACATAAACTATCATGATCAGCAAGAAAACCATAAAAAGATTATACAATGTAGTGATTATCTTTCTGCTTCTCTGCGGAATCGGATACGTATGCTCCCGTTTCGTGCATCTGGGAAAAGTGGAATATACGGACGACGCACGTGTGGAACGTCATATCTCCCCTGTCAATACCAGAATTCAGGGCTTTGTCAGCGAAATCCGTTTTGAAGACTATCAGCACGTCAGGAAAGGCGATACGCTTGTCATCATTGACAATACAGAATACCTTTATATGCTTGCTCAAGCTCAAGCAGATCTCGCCCGTGCGACATCAGGGAAAACGGCGGACGCAGCGAGCATAAAGACGACCGCGAGCAATGTGACCGTAGCGGAAGCCGGAATGGAAGAGGCTGAGGCCAATCTCGAGAATGCCCGTGAGGATTACGAAAGATATAAGGCTCTTCTGGCCAAGGATGCTGTGACGAAACAGCAGTTCGATGCAGTGGATACGCGATACAAGGCTGCTCAGGCACGATATGATCAGGTAAGCCGCCAGCGCAAGTCCACAGAACTCGTAGGAAATGAACTGACCGGACGACTGGGACAGAGCGAGGCCAGTGTCAATCTTGCCAAGGCTGCTCTCGAACTCGCCAAGCTCCGCCTGTCATATACGATAATTACTGCGCCTTGTGACGGTTATGTGGGGAAAAAGGATATACACGTGGGACAGCTGGTGCAGCCGGGACAGCTGATGGCAAAGGTAGTCGAGGATGCAAACGTCTGGATTATAGCAGATTACCGGGAGACTCAGCTCAAACATATATCTGTAGGCTCAGAAGTGAAGGTAACTGCCGACGCTCTGCCTGACGCAGAGTTCACCGGACATGTGGAATCCATAGCCTCCGCAACAGGAACAGCATGGATGGGCGCTCCTGTAAACAATGCCACCGGAAACTTCGTGAAAGTGGAACAGAGAGTACCGGTCCGTATAAAAATTGACGGTGCTCCCGAAGATCTTGCCGATCTCAAGGCTGGTCTCAATGTCGAAACTGAAGTGAATTATTGATATGCCCACACCTCCAATGGTATTCTCGATGCCTATGTATCGGGAATACGTCCCCAAATCTGTCAGGCCGTGGATATATTTGTTCTTCGCCATAGTTTTCCAGTTGAGCGGAGGGATATATCTTGGAACATTGGCCAATTATATGGGCACAACGTCCTTCATGCGCGAGGATGTGCTGATGATCGGCCTGTGCGGAGTCGTGGGAGTCGCTATGCCGTTCCCGCTTCTGTTCAGGTTCAAGTTCCGGTTCACCAACCGCCAGCTGCTGCTCAACGCCGCACTGTTAATCGCCCTGTGCAATCTGCTCTGCATGTATGTGCGAAGCATACCTGTACTCTGTGTCATTTCATTTGTCGCAGGATTCCTGAAACTGTGCGGAACGTTCGAATGCATGTCCAACATCCAGCTCTGGATGGCCCCGGGTCGTGATTTTTCCAGATTCTTTCCATTCCTGTACATGGTGGTGGTAGGCTGCATGAACATATCTTCATGGATTGCAAACCAGCTCACCTATTATTTCGGAAGCTGGATGATGATGCACTGGTTCATGATAGGACTGCTGCTCATCGTAGCATTGACAGTATTCGTTCTGACAAGGAATGTACGCCTGATGCCGAAAGTCCCGATGATAAGCGTGGACTGGCTCGGATGCGTTCTCTGGTCATTGGTCCTGCTCGAAGGCATCTGGATCTTTACTTACGGTGAATACTACAACTGGTTCGACAGCAATGTCTTCCGCACGGTCTGCGTGGCGTGGCCTGTGACATTGGCAATATGCATTGGCCGAATGAAGCACATCCGTCACCCTTACATTGATCCGGCCGCATTCAAATACGGGAAACTATATCCTGTACTGGGGCTTTTCCTTGTGCTCGAGGTCATGTGCGCCACCCCGAAATCGCTCCAGACAGCTTTCACGTCAGCGGTTCTCGGCTACGGGGCAATGACGACAGCGCGTTTCTCGCTCTGCGAGCTGTTCGGAACCCTGTTCGGCTGCTCCTTTGTGCTCTGGTGGATCAAAGTCGTGCGCCTGAAATACACGACCCTGCTATCAGTCGGATTCGCAGCCATTCTCGTTTATCAGCTGACAATGTACTTCTGGCTTTCGCCTCATGTCAATGTTGAAGTTTTCTATCTTCCGACAATGTTGCGTACATTCGGATTTGCCATATTTTTCGCAGCACTCACGATATATCTTGAAGAGTTCATGCCTTTCCAGCATTTCTTCATGGGCCTTACCATCTGCGGATTCATCAGAAACGGACTTATAGAGTCGATTGCTTCTGCCGGATATGCACACGCTCTAAGATATTATACAGCAGCATATTCCACTCATTATTGCTCATCCGCCATACCTTCTGTCTCAGACCCGTCAGTTGCTGGCTATGTGGCGAAAATGGATGCACTGGCACCTCTTATGTCCAGCGTCAAGACAATATTCGGCTGGTCATGTCTGGTAGGCACTGCCGTACTGCTGCTTTTCCTGCTTTATGATGTAGAACCGGTCCGCAGGACGCTCAAGAAAATGCCTTCATGGCGATCTGTCGGAATGGAATTGAAACAGACGTTGAAAGACAAAGATTAGTCACGGGTTCCGCTCTCTTCTTCGTTCGAATCTTCTTTCGGAAGGACGATAGGGCGGAATCTTTTTTGGCGACGCTCCCAGCGCTCGCGGGCAAACTGCTGCATGTCAGTTGCCTGGTCATTCTCATCTATGATTTCCAGACCGAGGATGGTCTCAATGATATCCTCGAGGGTGATAATGCCCTGGAAACAGCCGTATTCGTCAATGATGAGAGCCATCTGCTCGTGCTTCTTGAGCAGTTCCTCCCAGATATGGCCGCAGGAATCCTCCTCTTTGAAGAATGAAATCGGACGTTTCAGCTCCACCAGCCTCTTGTCGAACTCATCGTCAGCAAGTCCCTCGAGAGCATCGCTCAGGAGAATGTAGCCGGTAATGTATTCCGGTGAGTCAGCATAAACGGGTATTCTGGAGAAATGCAGATATGTCTCGTTCTTGTAGAAATTCTTCAATGTCATGTTCTCCTGCGCGGTCATCGCCACGATTCTCGGAGTCATCACATCGCAGGCCTGGACATTGTCCAGTTTCATGATATTCTGGATGACCTTGTTCTCGTCAGAATCTATTACTCCTTCCTCCGCACCTATGTTGGCCATGGCAGTCACTTCATCCCTGCTGACTGTCGCCTCGTCATCATTCCTGCTCAACATCTTGGTAATCAACTGGACCATAATCACAAGCGGCCACATCAGCACCATCAGAAAAGAAATCACCGATGTCACGAAGCCCATCAGATTCTTCCAATATGTCGTTCCGATTGTCTTCGGCACAATCTCAGAAAACACCAGCACGAGTAATGTGGTCAATGCTGAGATAATTCCGAACCAGGTGCTTCCGAAGAGAATCGTCGCCTGGCGGCCCACTGCCGCAGCGCCTAATGTGTTCGCTATCGTGTTCAATGACAATATCGCAGCCAAAGGCCTGTCCGGGTCCGATTTGAATTTGAAAAACTTCTCAGCGGGTTTGTAGCCTTGCTCCTTTTTCATTGTTATGAACGATAGCGGAGTTGACATCAACACCGATTCCAAAAGTGAGCAAAGGAACGAAATTCCGAGTGTTCCGAGCAGGTAAGCTATAAGCAGAGCCATAGATTTTATCAATAATATTCTGCAAACTTACATAAAATCCGCCAATAATTCGATGTCGAACTCAAATTTCATAAGAATTGATTTATCTTTGCAGCCGATTACGACACAAAAAGTGATGAGAAAAGCGATATTGATTGCATTGACAGCAGTTATTATGGGCAGCGCGCCTTCGGATATTTATGCCGGCAACGTCAATAGAACAGAGAAAAGCCAGAAAGCAGGAAAAAGTCCTTCAGAGAAGAAAACAGGATGGGGATTCGGCATCCTGCCATGTCTCACGTTTTCTTCCGACATGGGCTTCCAATACGGCGTTTTCGGAGACCTCTATAACTATGGAGACGGTTCCACATACCCTAACTACAGGGATAAAATCAGTTATGAGGCATCTCATTTCACGAAAGGCAGAACCAGACTGTTCTTGTCATACGACAGCAGAGTTCTGATTCCCAAAGTCAGGTCATCGGTGAGTTTTACCTATATAGATGACCCGTTGTACAGTTTCTGGGGATTCAACGGCGCTGCAACTCCGGTTTTCAATTCATTGATCTCAAACAAGTCATACGCGTCACAGATTTCTGACGGAACGATTCCGGCAGCAGATGCGGCATTTTTCGGAACTATGGGCGTTGATCCGCTCAAAAAAGTCTCCTACTACTACACTGACCGTGACATCATACGCGTTCTTGCTGATTTTCAGGGCAATATAACAGCACATCTTCAGTGGGCAGGCGGTCTGAGCTACTGGAATTTCCGGATGAAAGACATCAACGAGAAGAAATACGGTTACGACGCTTCTTCCACGCTCTACCATCACTACAAGCAGTTCGGCGTAATCAAAGAGTCCGAGGCAAAAGGTGGCAGCAAACTGGAAATCAAGGCCGGACTGGTTTATGACAGCAGGGATTTCGAGGCAGCACCGAACAAGGGCTTATGGGCTGAGTTTTATGTCAATGGCTCCCCGGACGTATTCGGAGACGGATTCAATTATCTGAAATTGAACGCACATTTCCGCCATTATGTAAGCATTCCGTTCGGATTCAAAGTCGGAGATCCCGTCTTTGCCTACCACCTGGCATATCAGGGCAGCCTGGCAGGAGAAACGCCTTTCTACATGCAGCAGAACATTTCAGCTCTGGTTCTCAAGCAGATGATGTCAGAAGGACTCGGCAGTTCAAACACGATCAGAGGCACGCATGCCAACCGTCTGATCGGCGACGGCTACCTCTGGGGCAACTTCGAGCTCCGCATCAAGTTTGTGGATTTCAGACTTCTGAAACAGAACTTCTACATAGCCGCCAATCCGTTCTTCGACTGCGGAATGATCGTCCAGCCTTACCGTGTCCGTGAGATGAGCGTACTGCCGGATATCCAGGCATTGGCTGTAGCAGCAGGTCACATACCGGAAAACGCACAGAAATATATCCGCAATATGGCCAGCCAGTTTATCAGCACCGGCGGATTCGGTTTGAAACTTGCCTGGAATCAGAACTTCATCGCCTCCGCCGAGATTGCCCACAACTTCAACAAAGGCATCGGCGACCCGTTCTGGATATCCCTCGGCACCAACTACTGTTTCTGAGCTCTCCCCCGCTCCTCTATTCTTCAGGAATTGAGGATTCCGGGAGCGGAATGAGATTGACCTGAGGCAGTGCATTCTTGCCGGTCGGGGCAGCGATGCCGTGGCTGACAGCCCGTTCCGCAGCTTTCACGATGCTCTGGTTACCGTCCACAAGACGCTTGGTATTCTCCTCGAATCCTTTGAGCACGCCTCTAAGTTTACCTTCAAGTTCAGCATTGCACCTGCAGAAAATGCCCACCCGCTCTACCATGTCCTGAGCAGCCTTTACGATTTCCTCGATATTATCCATCTGAGCTTTCTGCAGCCATGCCCCATGGATAAGGCGCAGGAACGGGACAAGCGTTTCCTCGGTGGTAATCAGCACATTGTGTTCCAACGCCCAGTTGAAGATGGCGGGTTCCTTCATCCTTGCCAGCTGCCATGCCCCGTAATTCGGAATGAACATAATCACGAAGTCCAATGTCTTTCGGCCGACCACATATTTCTGATACTCTTTGCTGATAAGTTCCTTGACATGATTCTTCACTGACTCGAGATTCCTGACTGCAGCATCCTCACGCGCCTCGTCCGTTTCGGCTTTATAATAGTCAGTAAGCGCCTGCAGAGACATTTTCGAATCCAGAAGAATATCAGTCTCATCCGGGAGATGCAGCACGAAATCCGGACGCATACGCTTGCCTGTCTCATCGTTACGGATAAGCCCACCGTTCTTGTCTCGCAGCCAAATCTCTGATTCATAATCAGTTCCCTCACGGAAACCCTGTTCCTTGAGAATATTCTCGAGAATCGTTTCTCCGAAATTACCCTGGAGTTTGTTCTGTCCTTTAAGCGCCTTGGCCAGGTCCTCGGCCTGGTTGCCAATCGCCTCAGTCTGTTCCTTAAGATGCTTTACAGTCTCATTGAACTGGGTCTTGATGGCGGAACTCTCCTCCGTATGCGTCTTTCTCTGTGCCTCAAACGCCTCGGTCATTCCTTTTATAGTCTGGTCCAGTCCTCCGGTAATATTCTTCATAGTCTCGGCCGCCTCTTTCTTGAGAGTCTCTTCCCTGGCCTTGAGAATCTTTTCATTTTCGAGGGCCAATGCAGTTTTGGCTGCCTCTATAGCCTTTTCTTGCCCTGCCTTCAGTTCGGCCAATGACTTCGCGTGACTACTATTCACCTCCTGCAAAGCCAGTTCGTGCTGCTTCCTCTCACTCTCTCTAAGAGCCTCAGCAGTACGCACTTCCGACTCCTTGCGTATAATGTCGGCATCGCGCTCCGCAAGTTTTCCGGTCAGTTCCCGGATTTCGTTTTCCTTCTTCGACAGTTCGCCCTTGACCACAGCATTGGCCTTATTCAAGACGATTACGACAACAGCCACCACAAGCACTGCAACGACAGCAATAATTAAAGTAGTATTCATAATTATATTTGTTTTTCTTTTACTAATATACACCCCAATCGTGAAAATCTTTCATTAGAATCCGGTTTTTATTCCGCATTTGTAAAAATACGCCGAAATTTCACATATACGTACGCATCATAAAACGGGTGTTGAATGATAAAAATACGTAGAATTACGTATTTGTTTCGCGTCATTTCGTGTGTACCTTTGGCAAAATCTAAACTTAGACCAAGGAAATATCAAATAACAATTTAAAACAAGAACACTATGAAACGAGTTTTATCCACTATGCTTATCATAGCATTGACAATCCCCCTGCTGGTAAACTGCAAGAAAGAAAAAGCAGAGGAGGTAGCTATAGTAAGCATCACCATCGAGCCTACTTCTTTTGTGATCAATGCAGGAGAGACTAAACAGCTGAGCGTCACTGCGCTTCCTGAAAATGCTACCAAGAAGGAAAAAATCCTGTCCACGCTAGTGTGGCATTCTGACAATGAAGAAGTTGCAAGCGTAGATGAAAACGGCATGGTAACGGCCAAGAAATACGGAAGCGCGACAATTTCAGCCTCTATTCCTGACGGATTTGTTACAGGAAGCTGCAATATAACAGTGAATCAAGACATTACCGATAAATTTGACTATGTTTTGGCAGCTGCATTGGAGTATGAGGATTTGATTGAGGATTCGGACAAGATCATGTATGCGGAAGTAACGAAGATAACATCATTTTCGATGCCTAAAACCTACAAAGGGAGACTTGAGTCATGTAAAGGACTGGAATTCCTGACAAATCTTGAATACTTGTACCTTACGGACTGCAAGAACCTGAAGACATTGGACGTCAGCAAGCTCACGAAACTTCAAAATCTCATAGCCGATGGATGTCAACTAGCAAACATAACTTTTGGAAAGCATGACAACATGGAGTACATCACGTTGATAGAAAACAAATTGAAGAAATTCGACGGCAGCATTTTCCCGAATCTCACCAATTTGTATCTCTCGGACAATGAACTCACAGAAATCAATCTGAAAGGATGCAGCAAACTTACAGCATTGCAGCTCATCAACAATAAGCTCAAGAGCATTGACATCACTGATGCAGTCGATATGAATGCAAACCAGTTCTTTTACTGGAACAATCCAGGCGAGAATCGCGTCTTTAAAATTTTCAACAGTAGTATAACCGCTAAAAGTATCAGCTGGCTAATGACTCCGGGCAACGAAAGTAGCCGCGTCCAGGGAATGTACTATTGTGAAAAGGCCCCGAAAATCAAGACTCAGCCAAAGAATGTTTCCGCGAAAGACGGTGTTCCATTCAGTTTGTCAGTAGAACTGGATCCTGTTTTGGAAAATGCGACATATACCTGGTGCGTAGCACAGATACTTACAAATCCGGAAAACGGAATACAAAGTGTCACGTACTTCGGATTTGAAGAAGATGTAAACGTGAATGATGAAAAAGGCAAATATATCATAAGCGGCACATCGTCTCCTACTCTGACGATGACAATATCTGGCCAGTACTATAAGAAAATGGACAAAGAAGCAACATTTCTCGTATATATAACTGACCCTGACACAAAAACAATTACTATAAGTTCCCATGCGACAGTGACATTCGCCGGCAACTGATAAAAAATCATCCCCTGCGCCACAACCGGTGCAGGGGATTTTTTTAGAAGCCGTCTTGAAATTATCAGTCAATGTATTTCTGCTCTCTAAGTTTGGATATCAGTTTCGCGGGATAGTTCGTAAAAATCGCCTTGAGCTTAGGATAATACTGTATTACATCAGCCATGGTCTTGTCGTCATCTGCTCCGTAGATACTAAGAGGAAGACCGGCATTGAAATAATCCAACGGACGATATGAACTCTCAGGATTGTCACCGAGAATCTTGCGGTAAGCTAGCTGAGCCCACACCTTGCCATAGTCTTTCGGATCGGCATATTTTGCAGGATTCGTACATGTCATCCAGGCTATATTGATTTTGTAATCATTGATTACCCTGTCGCGTACAGCCATAAATATATCCTCGCCGGTAGGTATCAGGAACTCGCAATAGTTCTGGGCATTGGCTCCATAAATGATCTCAGATGCTCTCAGACAGGCATTGACGGAACGCTCCGCATCCGCTAAGCGCTTAACATCCAGCCAGAGTTTCATGCCGTTCGGGTTCAGATTCTTGTCCATCACGATTTTGAGGAAATCCGTCAATGTCGGTATAGGCTCGCCGTTAGACAAATTTCCAGCCGCTCTGATTTGAGCTACGGTATGTGTAGCTGGATCGAGACCATTCACCTGTCCGTTTCCGTCAGGATGACAGATCAAGATGTCATTGTCCCCGGTCAGAACAATATCAGCCTCAGAAGCATAGCAGTTCTGACTGATGGCATATTTCAGCGAAGCTACAGAACAGTCGGGGAGTTTGCACTCAGCCGAGCCTCCCCTGTGCGCAACGATCTTATAGACAGCTGTCTGCTCCGTCTCTGGTTTCTCTGTCCGGTTTTCAGGTGTCTCTATTTCAAGACACCCGGACAGCATAGCCAAACCGGCCGCAAATAGTATAATTGAAGTCATTTTTTTCATAATCATTCTCCTTTCACCATATTGATTTCCAGTCCTTTCAAATCGCACCACTTATTCGCGGCGATTGCGTATGCCTTTTCACTGGCAACCGCACGTACATTCATTGACACTCTGAGCCTGAAATACATATTGCCGCTCTTTATCGGCTCAATGCCTTCGAGAGGGAAGGTATATTTCCTGTAACTCTGGTCAGTAGCCTTGTCATAGGTCTTACGGGTAGCTGAAGTATTGTCACGGGATACGTAATAATGATATTTTCCAGTTTCCTTGAAAATAGTCGTATCACGTGCACCAGGAGCCGCTTTCCATTGAGTACCATTTTCTGAATACTCCAACGAGAATATACCAGCGGCAGAACCGGCCGCACCGAATGAAGCCTCCACTGAAACTTTGACGTCAGGTGTGATGTTCATGACAGGAACTACAGCCATAAAACAGTCATTGAGCATCAAGCCTTTGATCTGAACGGAAGGATTGAATGTAAAATCTGTAGGCGCCTTGCACTCAGCAGTGAGATATGCCTTCTTGTTTCCGATATTCGGATACACTTTGTGATCCGAGGACGGAACAGGCTGTCCTGGCCAATGTGCAGCATCGGCTGTCCAGCTGTAATCGTAATCTGAGCCCCTCAAATCGGCTGCAGGAATATTCAGGAGATAGAAATTCCAGCCGACATCGAGTCCTGAAGGCTTACCTCCGGCCGCATCGAACACCGTCAACTCACACTCCCCTACGGACTTTCCGTTTGCGAGAACCTCGAACTTCACATTTCCTTCAGCATCAGGGGTTCCCATAACCGGTATATCCAGCACTCCGGCACCTTTGTTGAATGAACTGTAGGTCTTGGTTTCCACGTACAAACCCTTCACATTGTCAGAAACGATATTACATGAAATTTCGTAAGATTCTGTCCCATTGGCCTTTACATAAGGCAAATGAAGTACTGCCTCAGATGCTTTTCCGTCAAACAGCGCACCCGAGACGGTAGGAGTCTCGAAAGCGAAGTCGCACTCGCCCTGTTTTACTGTCACAGGATATTTCTTGCCGTCATAGATCAGATAAACTGTGGCTTCCCTGGCTACACCGGCATTGTAGCCGATGTGCAGATCATAGGTACTGTAATACTTTCCGTCACCTTCACCGCTTTCCGGAGAAATCTTCACCCATTCAGTTCCAGAGCAGTCTGAAGTCCATTTGCCGTCACATTTGATCGACTGGCTGATAATCTGTTCGGAGCAGTCACAAGTAACGACATCGTTCTCTCTCTGGAAAAGAGAAGACTCGCTGGAACAGCTCATTGTCAAGAGCGCTGCCGCCACTGACAACATTCCATATATTGTTCTATTCATATCGCTTTAGTTTTTCTTATCCACTTTATCCCAACCAGGGTTCTGGCTCAATGCCGGATTCTCCTGGATTGCCGTCTTAGGAATCGGCTTCACATATTTGTAGTCGTGCCAATTGCGCTGAAGTGCTGTCGCAGGAAGGATATTTCCATGAGTTCCCTCAGACAGTTTGTGCCCGGCCTCAGATGCCGCGTCTATCATCAGAATATTCAATGTAGAGGTCTTCTTGACATCTGCAGTCACGAGTGTTTCCGGTGTACCGTCTCCATTCAGGTCAAGCGGCGTATCCACGGCTGAAATCCACAGTCCGATCCACGGACGGGCGAAAAGTTCTCCCTGATGCCATCTGACAATGTCATAGAAACGGGAATTTTCCATAGTCAGTTCGATTCCTCTTTCCCTTCTCACTTCCAGAATGAACGGATCCGTCACCTGATTCTGGAAATATTCAGCCATATAAGGGTCTGCCGATGTCGGATAAATGCTTTTGACACCGGAGCGTTCCCTGAGCGGTTTAATGGTCTTGTTCCAGACATCTTCACTCATCTGGCCCAACTCCGCCTTGGCCTCGGCATAGTTCAGGAGGACTTCAGCATAACGCATCAGCGGAACATCCGTAGCGATGGCAGCAGTATTGTTGTCCTTCGAAGAATCATCCGTAAGCCATTTTACCGGCTGATAACCAGTCTTGGAGAATTTCACGTCAGGAGCCCATGAAGTCTTGCCGCCGTCTCTTGTAAAGCCCGGTGTCCTGATGGTCTGGGCGAGACGGTAATCCCTGTCCTTGCACTCGTTAATGAAGTCAACACTGTTATAATCAGCATATTTTGTCGTGAACGGCATACCGTCAGTCATCAGATAAGTATTGATGAACTGTCTGGTAAAAGCATAGTTCGCGTGCTGAGGATTTACCATATAGTTATTTATGGGATAGGTGACCTGCAACTCCAAGTCGTAGTCACGGGCCCATATGAATTCATTGGCATAAACCCCGCAGGCATCTGCATTGGTAAACATATCCCTGTACTGGGTCTTGCGCGAAGCGGCATCGTCAGTAAGCGAATAGATGCCGGAATTCATAATTTCTTCAGACGCCTTGATACATTGTTCCAGGTACATTGAACTTTCATCCTTTGTCCAAGGCTTGCCGGTGGAAGGGTCGTCGGAATAATATTTCCGCATGGTCCCTTCATACAGGCAGAATCTGGATTTCAGCGCAAGAGCGACGTATTTGTGGATATACGAGGCGCGGATTCTGTATTTGGAGTCGTCAGAACAATGTTCGCAGGCATAGTTCAGGTCTTCAAGTATCTTGGATGCGATGAATTCTCGGCTGTCGCGTCCTTTGTACAATGCATCCTTGTCCGTCGGGTCAATGGTAGTGTCATACCATGGCACAGCACCGAAAGTCTTCATCTTGGAGAAATAGAACATTGCCCTGAAGAAACGTCCGACTCCCTCATAATGGTCGAGAACAGCGTCAGAGGCGGAAGCCTTGCGCATATTGTCGAGGTAAAAGTTGATGGAGCGGAGCTGCGCCCAGTTCGACGTGGACCAGTTCGCAGCGTCCTCTGCCGTATAGTTGTCCATAAAATATGCGGCCTGGCCATCCCAGGAGTGGGTATCAGCGTACTTGTCCCCGTCAATGAAGCTCTTGATGGATGTGGCAAAACTTCTGATGAAGCCGTTGGTGTATATCTCCAGAGAGGATTCGTCCTTGAAATAGAATCCGCTCTCTATCTTGTTGGGGTTCTCCTGCGTGAGAAATGATTCGCAGGAAGGCAGGGTCAATGCTGCCGCAACCGCCAAAGGTATCAATATCTTTTTCATAATCTCTTAGAAGGTTATGTTAAGTCCTAATGTAAAACTCTTGAGTACCGGATAGGTATAGCCGTCGGCTGCCGCAGAGAAATCTGAGTCGTAGGACAATCCCTCAGGGTCATAATTCGGCGCATACTTGTGCAACGGGGTGAATGTGAACAGGTTCTCTCCGGTAAGATAAACTTTCAGACCTGCAAGTCTCATCTTCTTGCAGAGTTTTTCATTGAAAGTATAGTCCAGCTGCACGTTCTTTACGCGGAGATATCCGGCATTCTGAATATATCTCGTGTTAGGGACCTCCAGCACCTTGGTCCAGCTGTACGAGCCGTTGGACTGATAGGTGGTCTTTCTCGGCCAATATGCTGTGTTCCAGTTGTTTGCCTCTTCGCTATACACAGTCTTGCTGTCCGTGTGGATGGAAGGGATGAACGAGAAGAACGGACGGCCGTATTTTCCCCAGAAATATCCGGAATCGGAACCAGGATACCAGTCCTTGTGGATGACTCCCTGAAGGAACACTGACACGCCTATTCCATTCCAGTTCGCTGCGAGATTGATACCGTAATTGTATCTCGGAGACCTGTTTCCGATAATCCTGAGGTCACCATGGTCGTGCACCTTGAAGTTTCCCGGGCTGATGACGCCATCGCCGTCAAGGTCCTTGACTTTAACCTGTCCCGGTCTGGTGACTTTGTCCGAAGCCTGCTGGAAATTATGGATCGGGGAATTGTCGATGTCATTCTGGTCACGGAACAGTCCGTCCACCGTATAACCCCAGATTTCGCCCAGTGTCATTCCCACATAATATGAGGAAGGAGAACCGCCGTTCTGGATATAGCCTTTAAGAGTACCGAGAGAGCCGGTATCATTGGCATATTTGGTAATCACGGACTTGCTGTCCCATAGCATACCTTTCACGCTGTAGCTGAACGGTTTGCCGAAGAGCTTGAATTCGTCTCTCCATGACAATGTCAGTTCGAATCCGTCAGTTTTCATCTCCGCATTGTTTCCCTTTGGAGGAGCAGTACCGAAGACAGAAGGAAGAGATTCGCTGACGGTGTACATGTTGGAAGTGTACCTTCTGTATATATCACCGCTGAATGACAGTCTGTTACGGAAGAAATCCAAATCCAGGCCGACATCATAGGTAGTTGCCTTTTCCCAAGTCAATGATACAGGAACAATGCTGCCGACCGTAGTGTATGACGGCAGACTTCCGCCCAGGACAATGTCACTTGCAGTGCCGATGCTCATATCGGACGTGTATGAATATGGAGCCACGTTTCCGTTGCCCATGGAGCCGGCAGAGATGCGGACCTTGGCATTGTCCAATGCTTCTGCCCATTTCATCCACGGCTCATCTGATATGCGCCACGCGAGGGAACCGGACGGGAACATTCCCCATTTGGAGTTTGACGGGAATTTTGACGAGCCGTCATAACGTCCGCTCAATTCGGCAAGATAGCGTCCCTTGTAACTGTAATTCAGTCTGTAGAATGCTCCGACATAAGACCAGGCATTTCCGCCTGCAACAGGATCCGCGGTCGTGCCGTTCATCAATGAGAATGACGGTTTGGACGGTGTAATGATACCGGACCTTGAAATGTTGAGCGTTTCATATTTCTGCTCTTCAATATTCCATCCTGCAAGCAATGTAAGGCTGTTGTTCTTGCCGAGATTAGGGCTGAAAGTCAGATAGGCATTGGCTGCCTGATATCTCGTAAAATAGGTCACCTGCTGACGGGAAGAGCCAGCCGAGGCCGATTCAAGCAGTACCTCACCCGGCTTCTTGGAATATTTCACCGGATTCTGAACATCGACTCTCTTGCGGCTTGTGTAGTTGTAGGAATAATCCACAGAGGCCTTGAGCACATCCTTGATCATGATGACATCCGCAGAAATCTTCTCACGAAGATACATGTAATCATTTGTGCGCCAAGAAGATCCTTCAGAGAAAGCGGCATAGCCGGAGATAGCTGCTGCCGTAGTCCATGAGCCGTCAGGATTCTTTACAGGTGAGAGCGGCATGGCAGCGTGATTGATGGCTTTCTGCACATTGAAATTATTTCTCGAATGTTTCGGTTCATAATGATTCACGACCGACATAGAGATATTGTTGGTGATATGCAGCCATGGGCGCACTTTCAGCGTTCCTTTTGCGCGCAGGTCATATTTCTTGTAATCCTCGTTTCCTACTTTATAGATACCGTCCATGTCATAGAAACGGCCTGAGATATAGTAGTCTGCCATATCGCCTCCTCCGGAAACTGACAGATTATGCTCCGTGGACCAGTTGTAATCCTTGTAAAACAGGTCATACCAGTCAGTTGACTCCATATATGCCCAGCCGAACATGCTGCTTCCTTCCAGGGTTGTCGTCTTGGAGAGAGACGGATCGTTCTTCCTGCGAACGAGCTCGCTGTAGATGGCCTCACTATAAGGGACAGTACTGTCAATGTGACTGAGCAATGACTTGGAGCCGTTGTAATATCCATTGTAGCAGTCTTTCCACCAGTCGAGCCAATCCTGACCGTCAGTGATGACATCAGGAACCACGGTTCTTCTGTTTACGGTAACTGAACCATTGTAGTTGATGACAGGGCGGCCTTTCTGAGGATTCTTGGTAGTCACAAGAATTACTCCGAACGCTCCTCTTGCACCATAGACTGCCGTAGATGAGGCATCCTTGAGCACACTGACGCTTTCCACATCCTGTGGGTTAATGGAATTCAGACTTCCCTCCACGCCGTCGATAAGCACAAGTGAAGAACCTCCAGCGCCTACGGATGTCGTTCCCCTGACATTGAAAGAAGCGGAACGGGACGGCTTGCTGTCTGTAAACGATATGTTAAGACCGGCAATCTCACCCTGAAGTGACCTGGCAAGGTTTCCGTTGGACCTGTTCTCGATGACATCACTTTTCACCTGGTCCACTGCACCTACGAGGTCGCGCTTTTTCATTGACGCATAACCTACCACGACTGACTCATCTAGAAGTCTGTTGTCTTCTTCGACAAGAAATCTGAGGTTGTCGGTCTGAGGGCCTGCGGTAGCAGCGAATTCCTTATAGCCGAGCATGGAAACCTTGAGCACTGAGCCCTGAGGTGCATTTATGGCGAACTTTCCATCCACACCCGTAACTGTCACTTGGTCAGTTCCTTCCACCATCACAGCAGCACCGGCCACAGGACCGGCTTTGTCCACGACTGTACCGGAATAAGTGGAAGTTTTTGCCTGCTTTTCCTTGTACACAAGAATCATCTTGCCATGGAAATAAAAAGAGTTGCCTGTATTTTTCAATACTGAGGCCAAAAGGTCAGAGACATTGGTCTCCGATGGTACTGACACGACTCCGGAAAGGTCCAGAGCGCTTTCATTGTAGGCCACTGTCAGGCCCGTCTGCTGCTCGATGGCAGAAAACACTTCTGATATCTTCATCCGTTCCCGACTGAATCTGACATTCTGGGTCTGGGCAAAAATCCCTGACGAAACAGATGAAGACAAGAGAATGCAAGCGAGCATTGCAATCAATTGTTTCATAAAAATTATTGATTATGTGATTATAATTTGTCCGGATTATCTGATATAGATATTGGCATTGACTTTCCTATAGGACATTCCCGGAATGAGTTTGCACAAGGCGAACATCAGATCGTCCAAAGTAGATCCTTGGATAAATTTGGCTGTTATAAGGTCGTTGTCGTATTTTCCTGTCGTGACATAAATCCTCACAGCATATCTGCGCTCGATGATTTTCACGATTTCGTGTATGGATTTCGAACGGAAGCAGAGCTGGCCGCTCTCCCAGGCCACGTCTTCATCTGCATTGACATTCTCCACGAAACTGTTGCCGCTGCTTCTTTCGACGACAAACCGCTGTCCGGGGGTCAGAACGACAGGTTCCTCCGCATTTTTCGTCAATGCGGAAATGCTTCCCCTGCACAATGTGGCGGTCACGTTTTCGTCGTCGCTGTAGGAAGACACGTTGAATTTCGTTCCGAGGACTGTAATGTCCATAACGGAAGTGCTGACGACAAACGGCTTTTTCTCGTTCCTCGTCACATCGAAAGTGGCTTCACCATTGAGATAGACTCCCCTTTTCCCGCCAATGAATTCCGCAGGGCAAATCAGCACGGTACCGGCATTGAGCGTGACAGATGTAGAGTCAGGAAGAAGCACATGACGCATTTCCCCGGCATTGGCCGAATACTCGAGCATCTGCGGTGTCTCGTCATTGACCTGAGCCGAAAGGCCTTTTTCGTAGGAATGTCTTGAGACATTGACAATGACGACAGGCAGAATCAGGCATGCGGCAGCGACGGCGGCAGACAGTATCCTGATGATTCTTTTCTGGCGACGGACACGCAATTCTTCTGACAATTTGATGGCCAATGAAGCGGACTCAGCCCTGCGTATCTTGCCTTTTACGGAAGAATACGCGCTGTCGAGCTGCTCTTCTGTCAGCCCGACCGGTTCCTGAGAGGTCCATTTGCCGTATAAATCTTTGTTTGTCATAATCGGTTTTTGACTTTGCATATAATACAATGCAAACCGTGCGTATCCCCTAAAAGTTTTTTGATATTTTTATGAAAACACCATAGATATGAAGAACACTATGATATATTTTATCTTGCGCAGTTCACGTAGAGCAAAATTTATGTGATTCTCGACCGTTTTGGCTGAAACATTCAGTTTCTCCGCGATTTCCTTATGGCTCATCCCGTGCAATCTACTGAGTATGAACACTTCACGTCGTTTTTCCGGCATTTCGGATACGGCTTTGAAAATGATGTCGAGCCGTTTGCGTGAATCGAATTCCTGTCCCGGATCCAGTTCGTCAGGAAGGTCAATGTCTTCCAGGCCCACGTGCCGCTTCCGGACTTTCGAGAAGTTGATGGCGAAATTTACCGTCATCCTGAAAAGATAGATGTCCAGATACTCCCGGTCGAGCAGCACTTCTCTTTTCATCCACAGTTTCACGAATACATTCTGCGCCACATCCTCTGCATCGTCGTCCGACTGCAGGAATGAACGTAGAAATGCAAGCATCCGTGGATAATACCGGTCAAAAACCTTTCTGAACGCGGTTTCATCCACATTGACCGCCACAAAACTATTGTCAGACTCTGTCATTTGTCAGAAATTGTAATACTCCAACTGCTGCAGATTGCCCGGGACGGTGTCGCCAGGCTCCGGCCGCAGAATCAGGACCGTGTCGGAACTGGTCTTTCCGTCCGCGCTCACGGATGATGAGCGGTACGCATTGAACGCATCTATCTGAGCCTGTGCAAGTGCCACGCAGTCTGAAATGTCATCGTTGCATTGGGCCAATGCCTTGGATCCTTCCTTGACCTTCTTGCCGAAATAGACCATGTCCTCGATGCTGGTAACCGAGGTCACACCGAGACTCGCCGATGCCACGCCCATTTTTGCCAATGATATGGACAGCTGGATGTCCTTGCCCTGGGCTATCCGGTCCTGAAGGGTCTGAATCATGGAAGATATGGACAGGCGGTTGCCGTTGGAGCCGATGAATGACAGACATTTATATACTGTGCCTTCCTTGCTCTGAACCCATGTCTGGGAAGCGGACGGGAAGTCATAGTTGCCTTTCATGTATTGTGCGGTCTTTTCCCACATGGCATTGACATCCCTCAAGAATTCATTGACAGCAGAACTGCTGGATTGATAAGCTCTTACCTCCCAATCGATCCGCGACTTGGACTTCTTGTCTTTCTTGTCCTTTTTGGCGGGTTTGCGCTCCTGGACTACTGTGACTCTTTCAGGCGCCGGCTCCTGTGCTACAGTCTGCTTCGCGGACTGCGCTTCCGACTTTTTGGCAGCCTGAGATGAAGTATATTCTGTAGGAATCGGGATATTGCAAGGAGTCTTGCTGAGTTTGAGGTCATAGAACACATACTGACCTGAACGCTTGTCGCCGCACTCCAGCCAGAACATCAGCTGGTGGCATTTGAAAATCGGAACCGTGACGGTGAGCGGCTGCATCTTGTTGTCCAGCCAGTACTCCCCTACGAGAACCTGGTCAGCAAACACATTGAGTTTCACAGGATTGAGCAAAGCCTCAGGACTTTTGTTCTGGAACACATCATCGAACGCATCCACATATTCCACTCTGTTGGCGACCGTGAATGTGCAGCTCTCGTACTGTCCGTAAGGATTGAATGCCGCCGCGGATGCCTGCTTGCTGTTCTTGTCCTCAAGCAGGAGGAAGATGCTGGCAGTCGGTGTTCCGGATACGCCTGCGCTGATGCCGGTGGCTGCGGAGACGTTTGAGCTGCTTATCGTCGAGCCAACTCCTGTCAATGCCATGAATACCGCATCCATAACGGTCACATTCTCCAGACCGAGAGGGATATTGGTCTCCAACATGAATCCTTTGTTGATCTGTCTGCCGTCCTTCATCTGGAAGTATTTGGTGATGGTGCTGCCGTCGTGGAAGCAGTCAGCCATGTTAAAATTGGTCAGGTCGCTGACATATCTTCCGACATAGTGGAAATACGGTTTTCCGCAGACGTCTATCAGATCGGCATCGTGAGGGCAATCAGGCACGTCGTGTTCAAATAACGTATTCGGCACAGGCCGGCCACGATAGAGGATGATATCGCCGACTCCGATGATGGTCTGCTTGTTCTTGCCGTTGCCCAATTTCTCAAACCTTAGCGTGCGGCATTTGTTTACAGGCAGTTCGTAGTGCTGGTTCGGCCATGTACAATATATGGTATGGTCGAAGATCAGCTTGTCATCAGCATATACGCGGAGATTGTCATCATCCAGCACGTGATTCATGCTAAGGCAACCTGCATCGAAACTGATCCAGTCATATTCGCCAGCAAGGTCGAATTCCGCATAAGAAGCCACTCTGTCACCCAAGAGCTTGTTTCCGGTGGTCAGCAGCAGTCCTTCCCAATACTTTTCTCCGCCCATCGAGAATGTGTAGTGCCTGGATTCAGCTGTGAACAATGTCTTGTCCGCTGAACTTATTCCACGTACGGAATACGGCTTGATGGAGGACATCAGAGGGCATACGTCAGGAAGTTTGGCGATTCTGTCGCGGTTAGGATTGACAATGCCTGCTGCCGGAACGCTCGCACCCTCCGGATAGGCCTTGATATCCACCACTCCGTATGTGATGCCGCCCAGGAAGTCGCTGTTTCTGTATTCGCATATAAGCCCGAGCCGAGAAGCGCCTTTCACATCGACAACTATCTGTTTAGCAAGGTCTTTCTGTGTCACCATTCCTTCATAAACGGTCTTCTTGTCCGCTTTCACGACAAGCCAGGCGCTCGAATTGGAGCTCTGGTTGTCTCTAGGTCCGACGACGAATGAAACCTTGTCATAACGTTTGTCCAGCCAGAAATATGCGAATCCCTGTTCTGTTCCGGCAAGTGCCTGTGATACGGAGAAGCTAAGACCGGAATTGTATTCCTTACGGTTTATGCTGATGCCTTTTTCCTGACCGGCTCCTTTGGCCTTGTCACCGAGTACAGGCTTTACGAACCCGGACTCCCTATATTTATATAACTGGTTGGTCTGCATAAGATCGACAGTTCCGCCCGGCACTCGGGAAAGGAGTGTGTTCGGGTTTGAAACTGCTGTTCCTGCCTTCCAGAGCTTTACGTTTCCGAATGCGATTTGCGTATCGCCCCGTGGAATCGTGAATACTATTTCATTGACCCCGGCGACATCGAATGTCAGGAAGCGTGGGGCGTCGTATGCGAAAACGACCTCGTCCAGCAGCCGTTTCCCGTCCGCAGAGACTGTCACTATGGAATTGCCTTTGTCGGGATTGCCGTTCGAATACGGGCCCATCACAAATGTCAGCTTGCTGTATGCGCCTTTGAGAGCGAACACCGCCTTACCCGGGACATTGTCAGAAATCAGCCCGCCGGAAGGTGCACCAATCACGAAACCGCCCGTGATGTCATAGCAGCCGATTTTCATGGCACTGCCACCGGTTTTATATATGGAACATTTCTTGGACTCCGTAGGGACAAGTGCATTGACCATATATGTCTGTGCATCAAGGTGAGAAACGCAGGCAGCAAGCAGCGTAATGACAGTTAAAATCTTTTTCATAAAGTTCCGGGTTCAATTTTCAAATTTCCTGGCACAATTTCCGGCAATTTAGTGATTTGTCCGAACATCTGCAAAAAGAGATGGGAAGGCAAGCCATATATTTAAGAGTTTTGCGTATCTTTGTTTGAAACAAAAGGAGAATTTGCTATGCTTGAGATTGGTAATCGAATGCCTGATTTTTCAGCGGCTGACCAGAATGGCAACATTGTCAAGTCTGCTGACCTTATTGGAAAAAAGACGGTGGTGTACTTCTACCCGAAGGCCAACACGCCGGGCTGCACTGCTGAGGCTTGCAGTCTGAGAGACAATTATGAACGGTTCTTGGCATTGGGCTACAATGTCATAGGCATAAGTAAGGACAGCGTGAAGGCCCAGAAGAATTTCAGCGACAAATATGCATTGCCATTTCCTCTGCTCGCCGACACTGACGCATTGATCATCAAGGCTTTCGGCGCATGGGGCGAGAAGAAGCTCTATGGAAAGACCTACGAGGGAATTCTGCGTAAGACATTCATTTTCAATGAGAATGGCATACTTGAGGAAATCATTGACAAGGTCAACACAAAGAACCACGCGGAACAGATTCTGGGATAGAGAGTTATGACGAATTATCAGTTTACCGGCGGCACCATTTGCGCGCCGGCTACGATTCCGGGCACAGGTGCGATATCTATAATAAGAGTCAGCGGAAACGAGGCATTGGCGATAGCGGACAAGGTCATTGACACCAAGGGCGCTCCTATTGCCGAGACCGAAGGCTACAGGCTGCGCTACGGGACGGTTTTCGAGGCAGACGGAAGCGTTCTGGACAATGTGATAGTCAGCGTTTTCCGTGCTCCACATTCGTACACGGGCGAAAATTCAGTGGAGATTTCCTGCCATGCTTCGCGATTCATTGTCAATAAAATTCTAGAGCTTTTGGTCAATGCCGGAGCCCGTATTGCTGCTCCTGGCGAGTTCACGCGCCGTGCTTTTGTCAATGGCAAGATGGACCTCGCCCAGGCAGAAGCGGTTGCAGATGTGATTGCTTCGCAAAGTGCTGCTTCTCATAGAGTTGCAATGAATCAGCTGAAGGGCGGTTTTTCGTCAGAGTTGAAAGTGCTGAGGGAAAAGCTTCTGACAATGACTTCCCTACTGGAGCTCGAACTGGACTTCAGCGAAGAAGATGTGGAGTTCGCAAGCCGCAAGGAACTGGGGCAGTTGGTGGACGATTCATTGACACATATCAGGCGTCTGACCGCATCATTCAGCCGTGGCAACGCTATCAAGAACGGTGTCCCAGTGGCGATTGTCGGGGCTACAAACACGGGTAAAAGTACGCTTCTCAATGCCCTGCTCGGGGAGGAGCGCGCGATTGTTTCGGATATTGCCGGCACGACTCGTGACACTATCGAGGAAACGCTGAATATCGACGGTATCCTGTTCAGATTCATTGACACTGCCGGAATCAGGGAAACTGACGAAACGATAGAGAAAATCGGCATTGACCGGACTTTCAAGAAACTTGGCGAGGCGGCTGTCGTGCTGGGGATGACGGATTTGTCGCGAGGCGAGGCGGCTGTGCTTGAGGATGCGGATTTCATTCTGTCCAAGGTCAATGAAATGGGCGGTGTGAAAAATGTCGGCTTAGTGAGCGACGGGGCTGAAACTGGTGGGACACCTCCGGCTGGAACTGGCGTAGCACATCCAGCTGAAACGTGCGGAACTTCTCGGTCTGAAACTGTCGGAATACCTCCGGCTGGAACTGGCGGGGCCTCCCAACATGGTCATGGTGACGGGCAGGAAAGGAAAGTGGTTATTCTGGTGAACAAATGCGATGTTGCAGGTTATTTCTACAGGGATGATAACGGTACTGGCTATGGCTCAGGCAATGATTTGGGTGAGAATATGGCGGAGATCGGCAGTAACAAAAATGTTAACCACGATAACAACATTGTTTCACTCATTGAAAATAAATACGATAACTGCAAAGTCATTCCAATCTCCGCGAAGACCGGAAAAGGGTTATCAACATTGACAAAAACACTCGGCGAAATAGGTTCCGAAATCACCGGCAGCACCGACGAGACCCTAGTGACCAACGTCCGCCACTACGAAGCCCTGGTCCGCGCCGCATCAGCTCTCGAGCGTGTCCGCGCCGGCCTCCATATCGCCACTCTCCCTCCGGACCTGATAGCCCAGGACCTCCGCGAAGCCCTCTACCACCTCGGCGAAATCGTCGGCGAAATCAGCACCGACGAAACCCTCGGGAACATATTCCGGAATTTTTGTATTGGCAAATAAGTGGTGATTACCAACGATTAGCATATATCATCAACGATTATCAAGGCGTTCATTTTGAGCGCCTTTCTTTTTAGCCTTATAAGCGATGGTTATCGTTTATAGGGCTTTTTCAGCTCATTTTTGTACCGCATTTGTTGCTCGCTTGTTACTCTCCGATTTTAGGTCGGAAAGGTCGTGGACACACTGGTACGTCATGGTACGTGGTGGTACGCGATGAAACAGATTTGGCGAAATAAACGGATAAATAATGAGTAGCAAAATCGACATTCAGAAAAGATGTAAGTGGTGTAATGCTGTTTTCACAGCCCATAAGACCACCACAGAGTATTGTTCACACCGATGCGCCAATCTTGCCTATAAAGACAGGGTTAGGAAACAGCGCATTGAAAGTCTGCAACACGAATTAGGGAAAAGCATAAAGACACCTCCTAATTTGAACAAGGAGTATCTTACTCCATCAGAAGTAGCCGAGTTATTAAATATTGGGCGTACTTCTATATATCGCTATATCCGCAATGGAGTAATCAAGGTAATCCGATTTGAAAGAAAAACCCTTGTTCGTAGAGCTGATATAGAAGATATGACAGTCTTTATTGTTCCAGAAACAGAGAACAAACAGTTAAAAGAAAAAGCTCCTATCACCGACTTCTACACTACAGCCGAAGTCAAAGAAAAATACAATGTAAACGAGTCATGGATATTTGTGGTAGCCAAGAAGAACAACATTCCTCGCACTTTCAATCGTGGCAAGACCTATTGGAGCAAGAAGCACATGGACGCTTACTTCGCTAAGAAAGCTCCGAATCCCGACATTACCGAATGGTATAGTAGCCAAGAAATGCAGGAGAAGTTCGGTATGACTTTGTCCGCAATCTATTGTTTCGTTTCCAAGAATGCCATTCCGAAGAAGAAAGAGGGCATCATGGTGTACTATTCCAAGAAGCATGTGGATATTGTCAAAGGTATTACTGCACCCGAAGAACCGCAATATTATACGGTAGCTGAAGCGATGGAGAAGTTCAACCTTACCCGAGACCAACTCTATCATTATGCCAAGTACCATAATATCCCAAAGGTCAAGAAAGGTAAATACACACTTATCTCCAAGCCTGAGCTGGATAGGTTGCTTGCTGCTCCAAAGATTGAATAAGTTATTTTTCGGTGAATGTACCCACCATTGAATCACCTTATTCCTTTGCACCAAACAAATGTAAAACTCTAAATATTAAACAGTATGACACACACGTGTACAAAAGTAACAGTTCGTCAGAGAGAGATTCGGAATAATCGTATCTCCTTGTATCTGGATTATTATCCGGCAGTCCGTAACCCCGAAACGATGCAGATGAGCCGCAGAGAATACCTTGGCATCTACATCTATGCTCACCCGAAAAACGAGATGGAACGGGAGTTCAACAATGATATGCTGAACAAGGCAGAGGCTATCCGCTGCATCCGGGTACAATCGCTCATCAACGAAGAGTTCGGTTTCTTAGACAAGACCAAGCAGAAAGCCGATTTCCTTGCCTACTTCAAGAAAATGTGCCGGAACAAAGACCAGAAATGGCAGTTCGTCTATCAGCATTTCTACAACTTCGTCAAAGGGCAATGTACCTTTGGCGATGTGAATGTGGATTTATGCAAAAAGTTCCGTGAATACTTGCTGAATGCCAAGCAACTCAAACACAGCAACCGTCCTATATCCCTCAATTCGGCATCCGGCTACTACTCTACCTTCAGAGGATTGTTGAAGATTGCCTATCGGGACAAATGGTTTCGGGAGAACATCAATGATTACCTTGATAAGATTGAGCCACAAGATGTGAAGAAGGAGTATTTGACATTGGACGAAGTGAAGCAACTCGCTGCCACTCCTTGCGACATCCCCGTATTGAAAGCCGCTTCTCTATTCGCTTGTCTGACAGGCTTACGCATCAGCGACATTCTCAATCTGCAATGGGAAGACTTCACTATCGCTCCCGACCAAGGCTATTGTTTACGTATCAGAACACAGAAAACCCAGACGGAAGCGACACTCCCCATCAGTTACGAAGCCTACGAACTATGCGGCACACCCGGAACAGGCAAAGTTTTCAAGGATTTGAAGCGAAGTATGATTAATTACCCACTGAAAAGCTGGCTCAAAAAGGCAGGAATAACGAAACCGATAACCTTTCACGGATTCAGACATTCGTATGCGGTCATACAAATATCCTTAGGCACAGATATTTACACTGTATCAAAGATGCTAACGCATAAGAATGTGTCCACAACTCAAATATATGCCGATTTGGTCAATTCCAAGAAGCGAGAAACAGCCAATAAAATATCACTCAAATAGATAGAACTATGAAACGAGGAATCATACTCAACAACGGACAATGCATCCATATTTCTGATGGCGAAGTATGGATGACCACTTGGGAACTTGCAGACTTGTTTTATACAACGTCTGGAGCTATCCATATAGCAATCAAGAGAATCCTGAAAGCTAATGTTTTGAAGAGCCACGAAGCTTGCAAGTACATCAAGTTGGAGAATGGGAACAATGCCGATGTGTATAATCTCGATATGGTTATAGCCCTATCCTATCAAATAGACACCGGACATTCCGCTGTATTTAGGAAATGGCTAATAAACAAAGTCGCTCGTAAACAAGAGTATAACATCTTGTTATATCTCAATGGTACAAGCCATACATTGTATTGCTAATAAGCTATATCTCTATACCCCATTGATTATCTGCATTGTTTACCCAAAATGATGCAGATAATTTTTGTTTTTAAGATACACAAGCCTATTTATCCAACTATTTTCATCCAAAAACAAGAAATTTGCAATGCGCTTATTATTAGGAGTGTAACGTAGTGAAAAGCGATGAAATATATCGTCAAAAGCCCATTAACAGGCAAAACTATGGATTTTCTCAAAAATTAATCCTATATATTTGCACACAAACGATTAATACATACCACTATGGAGCTGAAAAAGATAGAACATATAACATTGCATCTGATTGTTTTTGGTACAATCGCCATCATTGGTGTTTTAGCCCGCCAAACCGTACTTCACTATGGTTGGGACGAGTTCAGCAGCTACCTTATTTTGGTGGTATGCTCCATTATCATGGGAGCTATCTATCTCAATCTGCAAATGGTATTCAGTCAAATTCTTTCACCGACAATAGAAAAGTGCTTTATGAGATTTGAGTGCTATCGCAACAAGGCTGTAGTCGTAGAAGTTCCAGCAGTAAACTCGGAACTTGCTGAAAGTGCTATAAATTCAGAACCTATCATTTCTGAGCCTGAACCCGAAATTGAAATCGAAACTACATCTGACATAACAGAAGAAGTTTCTACTCCATTATGTTCCGAACTCAACGAAGATGTGGCAGAACTTCCAAATGAAGAAGCCACACCTTCTACTATCAACAATACTTTTATAGAAGAATCCAACCAACCATCAGAATATGAGATACTCCGTGCCCATGCTATGGCTGAGAAAGAACGCGCCTCACAAGAAAAACTCAATAAAGTTATCGCATACACGAAACAAACTTTAGTTTCCTATCTTGATGAAACTGCGCTTAATCGCTTGTGTGGATATGTAACAGAATATTACCTGTCAGATGCCTTACCTAAAATCGAACCGATAAAGATTGATTCTCAGCTAAAGACTATTGACATCATGCACTTTGGATGGAATATCGGTAAGGCATTTGGCAAACCACGCTTACAGACAGCCACATTTATAAAGAGGATATTTGCTCATACCCTCCGTGATTCTGAAATATCTACCATTGAACGTAAGATGTCCCATACCGAATCTGTATGTAAGATTAAGTTGGATAGAAAAATTGCATAGCTGCAATACCATCAGGCATTATCCATTGCATCCCAGTAGTCCATATCCATTTTCATGACTTTAAGGACTTTCTCTGTTTGCAATCCCAAGCCATAGTCATAAATGTATTCTGTTAATTGTTGACCATTTATCAAGATAATGGTTGGTGAACCGTTAAGGCTTTCCACATACTCCATTGCACCTTTAGTATAATCAGAGGTAGTAATGAATACTCCTTTCTTGGATGGCGTTCCGGCAACAGCTCCTACAAAACTTTGAACCTCGTGACGCTGAACATTATTATCTAAAGCATATCGCTTTGCCTGTATGGATATATGATTAAATCCTAAAATATCTTCTTTAATAATACCATCTATACCACCGTCATTAGAAAGTTTCGTTACGATACCTGAGTTTTTGACCTCTCCACCATACCCCATTGCTTGAAGTAATTTCACAACTAACCGTTCAAATTCTTGTGGCTTTTTACTTAATATTGTTGTCAGAATCTGAGATTGCACATTCTGTTTTATTCTATCATACGAATCTGCCAATTCTTCTTCCGGCGTACGTTCATCATCATTTTCCAAATGGGAAAAAGCATTGTTAGCATCTTTATTTTTAGAACTTTTCTTCGGAGTTTTCGCATTCACAGTTACTTTGATGAACTTATTTATTTGTTCCTCTGTACATGAAGAAAGCATAGACAGTCCCTTTTCGCTGATTTTATAATCACCTCTTTGGGGCTTTTCTACAAGACCTGCAATAAAAAGATACGATAAAGCCCACGAAATACGGTCTAAGAATATTTCGCCATTACCAGAAGGATACCAAGCATTCATTTCCTCATCGGTCAATCCAAAATGCTTAGCCAAAGGAATGCGCAAATCTTTAGCTCTCATAACAACTCCAGCACTTAATTCTTTCAATGCCTGTATCCGTATTTCTTCAAATTGCGGTATCATAAACGACAAATTTGTTTTATAGCTTTAATAACCACTGGTATTTCATGACACAAAGGTACTTAAATTACTCGTAATCATCACTTATTACCATCAAAAAGTTATTCTTCAGTTATATTTTGGTGAATGATTCCACCATTGAAACACCTGTTTCCTTTGCCGTCGAACAATTAAAGACGATTGGCGTATGCAAAAAGAAACAGTAACATTTGATAAGCTGCCCGAAGCGGTAGGTTATCTGACCGAACAGGTCATCGAGTTGAAAAAGATGGTAGCGGAACTCCAGCCACAGCCATCTGACAAACATGTATTGGTGGAAATTGATGATGCTTGCCACATCATCCGAAAAGCCAAGCCTACCATATATACATTGGTACGCAAAGGGCTACTTCCGGCTTACAAGAAAGGCAAGAAACTCTATTTCTATGAGGACGAGCTTCTTGCTTGGATTGAGAACGGACGAAGAAAGACTGCTGAGCAGACATACGAGGAGATGCTTGCCAATATGCAAAGCGGTGTTCGCCACAAGCCCAAATCATCAGTACAATTTTAATGGATTGGGCTATGGGTAAATATTCTATTAATCCGGCATCCATCATTGATGAAGCGATTGATTTAAGCACAAGATTGTCCGGTACGGCATTCCCTATCAGCATATTCCCGGCAAAAATACAACGCATCATCCGTGAGGTACACGAATGTCATAACTACCCTACCGACTACATTGCCGCAGCCATCCTTACGGCAATAGCGATCGGCATAGGTAACACGCATCTTGCCCAAATCAAACAAGGCTGGCTGGAAAGCCCCATCCTGTATATGGCATTGATTGGAAGACCGGGAGCTAACAAAAGCCATCCGCTCAGCTTTGCGATGAAACCGTTTCTTGATTATGACTACCGACAGAATCAGGAATTTGAAAAGGCTCTTGCCAAGTACGATGAGCTGATGAGCATGAGCCGCAAGGAACGTACTGAAAGCGGTGGAGAGCAATTTCCGCAAGAGCCTATCCGCAAACGCTTCTTGGTTTCGGATGTAACGCCCGAAGGGTTGAGCCTCATTCATGCGCAGAATAAACGCGGGCTATGCTTGTGGGCCGATGAATTATCCGCTTGGTTCAAGAACTTCAACCGCTATAACAACGGTTCGGAAGAACAATTTTGGCTATCTGTGTTCAGTGCCAAAACCACTATATCCGACCGCAAGAATGCCAAGAGTTCCATCTTCATCAAGCGTCCGTACATATCGGTCATTGGTACTATCCAAAAGAAAATCCTGAACGAGTTGGCTAAAGGTGAACGCTCCAGCAACGGGTTTATCGACCGCATCCTGTTTGTGATGCCCAATCTGCAACAGAAAGCACGATGGAATGACAAAGAACTGCCGAAAGATATAGAGCAAGAATGGAATGACATCATTGATAAGCTGATACAATCGGAGTGCAGCCTAAATGAGCATGGAGAGATTGAACCGCAAATTCTTTTCTTTTCAGAGGATGCCAAGAAAAGACTTTATGAATGGCAGCATCATTTCTCAGAGTTATGCGACCGAGAAACAAACGACACCATTGTGAGCATCTATTGCAAGCTGGAGATATACATCATTCGCTTCTGCCTGATTATCCAACTGGCACGATGGACTTGTGGAGAGTGCGACAAGACGTGTATCGACTTGCTGACGGTGGAGAGAGCCATTAAACTGACGGAATATTTCAAGGAATCCGCATTGAGCGTACAAAATATCCTGAATGAAAATGCCCTCAACAGTCAGCAACAGGCGATAGTCAATCTGCTACCTCCGTCCTTTACCACCGCTCAAGCAATACAGATAGCCGAGCAAAACGGAATGAAAGAGCGGACATTTCAACGCTTTCTCAATGACAATATCGGAACATTGTTCCGCAAAGAGAAGCATGGAGAATATTCAAAGATTAACCCATGACATTTTTGTCGGTTTTGACACTTTCCAAGCGAAAACGACAATAACGACAAAAGTGACACACTAAAAAAGAGATAAACAATGAGTACACATAGATTCATATTAGAACCCTACAAGGGCGTCAGCACCCGGCATACTTGCCCGAACTGCCACCGCAAAAGATGTTTCTCCAAGTACATTGATACGGAGAAGCGAATCCAGTTTCCGGATTACGTGGGGCGTTGCGACCACGAGCAGAAATGCGGTTATCATTTCACACCCCGTGATTACTTTGAACGGCATCCATCTGAAAAGGAAAAGTTGTCCGAAAATAACTCTCAGAGCTATGCGTCTATTAAGACAGCCGAGCCGATAGCCACTTCCTACATTGATTTGGGAATAGTCAATCAGTCGTTACAACGCTATCCTGAGAACAAGCTGTTTCAATTCTTATCGGCTCAATTCGGAGAGACGGAGACATTGAAACTGATGGAGAAATACAAAGTTGGCACTTCCAAGCATTGGGACGGTGCAACCGTATTTTGGCAAATGGATTATCAGAACAGAGTCCGTACAGGTAAGATAATGCTTTACAATCCAGAAACTGGCAGGCGGATAAAAGAACCGTACAATCATGTCACATGGGTACACTCCGTACTACATAAAGAGGACTATAATCTGAAGCAATGTTTCTTCGGTGAGCATTTGCTTTCAGAAGACAAAAGCCGTCCTGTGGCATTGGTCGAAAGCGAGAAAACTGCAATCATTGCCTCCTACTACCTCCCCCAATTCCTATGGATTGCATCGGGTGGAAAGAACGGTTGTTTCAATGCCAATAATCAGTCCGTTCTAACCGGAAGAAGCGTTGTATTATTCCCCGATTTGGGAGCGACCGATTATTGGCAGAGCAAAATCGGGTTGATGAAAAGCAATGGAATTGATGTGCAACTGTTCGATTATTTGGAAGCCAACGCAACCGAAAACGAACGGAAAGAGGGGTACGACATTGCCGATTACCTGTTGAAGGTACGCCCCGATGAAGCCATACTCCAGCAGATGATTAAGAGGAATCCGAACTTGAAAACACTGATAGAAACATTTGATTTGAAGCTCATCTGCGTACAACGAGGCATTCCTCAACCAAAGGTTTCACCGCCGAAGAAACGAGGATTCAGACTTTGAACAAAGGGAGAGAATTTGAGACTTTTTTACTATAGCAAGTTAATGTCGGTGTATTACATTTCCCGACTAATTGCTCCTCAAAAAGTCAGAGGAGGCGGCTCCCGATGGTCACAAATTATTCACTAAAAGCAATTCAAAATGGAGAAGAAACATACGATAACACTCCGTCTGTCTTACGACCAATTCGCATGGCTCGGTGCGCTTTGCAGACGGAGCAAGCAGACTCAAAGCGCAGTCATCCGTTCGCTCATTGAGAACGGAACGGTACGTGAACGAATCACGAAAGAGCATATCCACATCATCCGTCAGTTAATTGGAGAAAGTACCAACCTCAACCAGTTGGCGAAACAGGCAAACACCTACGGATTCTTTGCCGTTGCCGAAAGATGCGAGGAGATGGCGCTGCGTATTAACCAACTTATAAAACAACTGAAAGATGATAGGTAAGCAGACCAAAGGGACATCGTTCGGTGGTTGTGTCCGCTATGTCCTGAAAGAGGAGAAATCCAAATTGCTGGAAGCAGCCGGAGTGGATGGCACACCCGAACAGATGGCAGAACAATTTGAATTACAAGCGTTGCTCAATGACAAGGTAAAGAATATTGTCGGACACACCTCGCTCAACTTCTCCCCTGAAGACAGCGAACGCTTGAAGTCTGATGATGTGTTGATGTTGCAAATCGCCCACGACTATATGAAACTGATGGGTATCGAAAACACGCAGTACATCATCGCCCGGCATATCGACCGTGAGCATCCGCATTGCCACATCGTTTTCAATCGGGTGGATAATGATGGCAAAACAATTAGCGACAAGAACGACTTCCGCAGAAATGAAAAGGCGTGTAAGATGCTGACGGCAAAATACCGCTTGCACTTTGCCAATGGCAAGGGCCATATCAACGAGGAACGCTTGCGTCCATACGACCGGGCAAAGCACGAGATATACAAAGCGTTGAAAGAGGAGCTGCCCAAAGCTCAAAATTGGGATGAACTGAAAGAAGCTCTTGCTGACCGTGACATTGATATGAAATTCAAAGTCAGCCGGACTACACGGGAAATACTGGGAGTCAAGTTTGAGTACAACGGCTTTTCTTTCTCCGGTTCAAAGGTCAGCCGTGAGTTCAGCTATTTGAATATCGACAACCGATTGGAGCAGAATGCTTGTGCTTCTTCATTTGAATACCCCAAGCAAGGGTTCACGCATAAAGATGAAGAGGTGCAGCAAAGCGTTTCCCATTCCGACAATGGTTCAAGCATCGGCCTTGGTCTGTTGAACGGCAGTTCATCCTACGATGCCACTGCCGCAGAAGAAGCCGAGTTCAATCGCCTGATGAAAAAGAAAAAGGATAAGCGCAAGCGAGGCTTTCATTTATAATTCACCATTTATTAACTTTTTAAACTCAATTAATTATGTTACAAAACGATTTGATTCTTGATTTCAATCTCTACTTGTGTGAGAAATTCGGCTACAGAAACAGTTGTAGAGTGATGCAAAATGCCAATGGCTTTTGTGTAAACATCAGCGAGCGTGATTTAGACTGCTACATCCGCTTTTGGGAATATAGCGAAGGAAGAAGCAACTTCCCTGACTGGTCTATCATCATTGTGCGCAGCAACTTCAAAAAGAACCAAGCCGAAAGCCTGAAGGACTTGGCTCGCTTCTTCAAGGAATACATGCCACGCTACGGTTACAAATACCTCTGTACCGAAGGTGATGACTACAAGTATTATCAGACACTCGGTTTGAAGCTCATCCATCAAGACCTGTTCGGTCAGGAAAACTATGGATTGGCTATGAAGGATTTGGATGTCTGATACTTGGTTTAGAGAAAAGGAGAGGAAAAATACCTCTCCTTTTCTCTTTATATAGCAGATAATTTTATATCTTTGCAAACTGGAAATAATGAGTATCCTTCGAATACATATAAAAATAGATAAACTCAAAGAGATGTCTCAATATAGTTTCTCATATAACTACGATTCGCTATATGATGCGTTCAATACGGTGAATAGGAAGGGAAAGATGCAGAAAAGGTATCTTTCACCTGAATATTTGGCTAAAGCTCAGGAGTATCGTGAAATGAGAAAGAACCTAAATAAAATATTGAGAAAGAAAAAAACTGAGCGTACAGAGGAAGAAACGAGTGAGGTTGACAAATTGAAGCAATTGATGAAAGATAATGCTCAGCAACAGAAAATCCTGTTGCAAGAGCATCTTAGCAAAGTGTCTTCAAGGATTTTATCAAGTAGCTTTCGTTTCAACCTTACTCCAGATGCGTCAGAAGATCCGCAGAAGCCGCTTTATACTATTGGAGCTACAGCTGAAGAGTTTTTCGCAATGCAAGTCCTTTACAGAAATGTGAAGAAACTGTTTAAAATATCAATGTCAAGTCGTCACGAGATACTTTTTCAGTTAAAGACATTATTAATGGAAGATAAAAGCAGGTACTATATCATCCGAACGGATGTTTGTCACTGCTTTGAGTCGATACCACATGATAAATTATTTAAGTATTTGGAGGGCAACAATCTGCTTGATGTAAAGAGTAAATCCCTCTTGCGCGGACTCATTCGAAAAGAGTTTGAAGACAAGAACCTACGCCCACTTGTACCGACTCCACAAACTGGTATTCCACGAGGTTGTGCTATCAGTTCGCTACTATCTGAATTCTATTTGTCCAAGATTGATGAGGTGCTTAGATGTAAACTACCAGGAATAGTGTTCATGGCAAGATATGTGGATGATATTATTATCGTCGCACATCCTGATTTAGATGATGAACACCAATGGTCATTGGATGATTACATCAAAGCTCTAACTGATACGTATATTGAACATGGTTTGAAAATTCATACACCTACAGATGGGACGAACAAATGCTACACATATGATTCCAAGGATACAAAGAATCTAAAATTTAATCTTTTAGGATATACGATACAGTCCATCAAAGGAGACAAAGATAAGCAAGGCTTCTTCTCTTTGTCTAAGGATAGAAAGAAAAAGATAGGGGATCGCATAACAAAGACTTTTCAGAAATTTGACAGTTTGCTGAATACTGTGTCTTACGATGTTGCAACGCATTATTTATTTGATGCATTACACGTGTTGACATGCAATGTCAATTTGTTTAATGCAAAGCGAGGTGTGAAGGTGGGTATATTTTACTCAAACCAATTGCTAGACAATGCAAGAGATTTGGAAGGATTAGATCAGTATCTTCAATATAGGTGCAGTCAAATATCATTGGGCGGCAAAGCTGGTGTTGATCCGGCTAAACAACCACAGATTGAAGCGACCTTGAAGAAACAACTTAAGCAAGTATCCTTTGTCAAAGGCTTTGCAATGCCTCATAAGCGATATAAGGTAAAGAAAATCAGATTACAAATGATTAAACAATCGTGGGTATGAGAAAGAGAAAGAAGATAAAGCTTAGTTATAGCAAAGAGCGAGTTCTCTTTTCTGATGTCTTGCCCTACGAGTGTCCTATAATATTCTCAAACCGATATTTGTATCGATTTCTTGCCAAGTATTTATGGGTTGGTGAAGAACAAAAGGTTGATAATATCACGTGGAATGTCTTGAAGCAATCTAAACGTCTGGATGAAAAGGATGCGAATGCTTTTGCTGCATTACTATTTGGTTGTTATGAAAAGGATAAAAAAATCGAAATACTTCAACATCGACCAAACGCTCTATTCTACCCATATCAATTTAATATCGCTCACAAGACGAATAAGACCCGAACGCTGTCAATTATACATCCATATAACCAGTGGCAGGTAGTGGAGTTTTATGATCAGTATAAGTATTCTATACTATATCTTTGCAGCCAAAGTAAATTTTCTCTTCGCAAACCGCACAAGATAGCACAATACTTTTACTATAGAGATCGACTTCACCGAAGGTTGTCCGGGCATGAAAGTGATAAAGTTGAATTGTTCTTCAATGAATATGAAAATTTGAAAACTTATTTCAGCTACGAGAAGTATTCAAATATATACAAGTTCTATGAGGATTACAGATACCAGCGTGCAGAAAAAAAATTCAAACATCTTGTGAAGTTCGACCTACAGAGTTGTTTCGATAGTATTTATACCCATACCATAAGTTGGGCAACAGCAGGTGGTGCGGACAAGGTAAAGGTTTTGCCTGGATATCATGGTTCATGGGTTGGCGATGCATTTGATAATCTAATGCAATCGGTCAATGCTCGCGAGACGAATGGTATCGTAATAGGTCCGGAGTTTTCTCGGATCTTTGCAGAGATTATACTTCAGTATATAGATCAAAAGGTTGAACAGGAACTATTGGGAAAAGACCTTCGTCAGAAATCCTCCTATGAGTGTTATCGGTATGTTGACGACTATTTCCTCTTCTATAATGACGAAAAGGACAGGAATCTCTTCATGGAAAGTCTAACAAAATGGCTGAAGGAATTCAAATTGCAGATTAGTCCATCCAAAACAGAAGAGTTTGAAAGGCCCTTTATAACAAAGGTGACTATTGCCAAACAGCGAATTGAAAATTTGCTGAGCAATATATTCTCGACTCCACTTTGGGAAGAAGTAGAATCAAAATTAAATACAGAAGAAGAGGAGGACACGGAAGATGAAGAATCGGATAAAGACAGAGAAATATTAGATAGGAAATTCAATATATACCTGTCTGCAAATAGCGTAAATGCTCAAATAAAAGCAATAGTAAAGGAATGCGGAATTGAATATCGTGATATAGCAAACTATCTGCTTGAGAAGACAAGTCAACGCCTTGACGCTTTTCTTAATCGATATGAAATAGGTTTCAAGAAGTATGAGCGCCTGATGTCAAAAGAAGAGGCGAATAAGGATGAGGTTGAAATTCATGCACAACGAGTACAAAGGAAGCTCACAAGTTATCTTGTATCTCTAATTGATGTGGCATTCTTCGTGTTCAATAGCAACAGGCAGATAAATACAACCTTGAAATTACTGAAGATAATGAATTCCATCATTATCTATGGAAAACGACATGGTGATTTCAAAGTTAATCCAGAGGTTAGATTCCAAACGATAAGCAAGGATATTATCTTTAAAAAGATTCAAGATGAAATAGCCTTGGTGCTGACTACAACAGATTCACATCGAAACACCTTGCATGAAAGCCTCTATCTATTAATATTGGCTAAAGAGTTAGGCTATGCATATCTACTCGCACCGGAAGTTATTAAATCATTCATTGGTAAAAGTGAACTACAGTATAACCTTTTCGCATGTATTATATTATTGTATTACTATGCGAATCACAAGTGCTATTATGAACAAAAGGCTTTATTGAAAAAAGAGATTTTAAAGAAGTATCGGCTTGTTGCGGAATCTGAGCGCAAACGCAATTCAGAACTCACGATTCTCACGGCTGATATGATGACTTGTCCCTTTGTGGATGATGCATACAAGCAAAGCCTTCTTGCATTGATAGGCATTACAGAGATAAAAGATCAGCAGATGATAATGCGCTTTGCCAAGAAGCAAAAGTACATTTTCACCCGCTGGACAATGTTTAACTTAAATAAAGAATTACAGGCAAAGATTTCACAGGAGGTATATTCGTAGCTTCTGTAACAGCTGTTGGTCCAACTACACTTTCACACACATAACCTTCAAGCTAGCCGAAACGACGCAGGAAGTTACGTTTTCCAAAATGGTTGGTTAGGATTGTACCAAATGTGAAATCTTGCTTTTTTTAAACACTTACATCCGATTGAGCGGCATTTGAATGTAATCGAGTGAGGAGGAAAAGTTTTCTTCCTCTTTTCTCTTTTTATAGCATAATATTTTATATCTTTGCATATATATATGATATAAAGACAAAGCAATGGATAAACCCATGAATCGGATAAAAGAAGTGCTTGAAGAAAGAGGCATAAAACAAACTTGGCTAGCTGAGAAACTTGGCAAGAGTTTCTGTATAGTTAATGCGTATGTATGTAACAGACGGCAACCCAGTTTAGAAGTGTTGTTTGAGATAGCCAAAATCCTAAATGTAGATGTTAAGGAACTTATTCATTCATCCGAGAAATAACGAATATCCTTGTTTTACCCATTCAATAAATTAAAAACAGAAATAATATGATTACAGGCGATATAAAACAAAAGGTGGATGACGTATGGCAAACATTTTGGAACAATGGTTTTACCCAACCATCGGCAATCTTTGAACAAATTATCTATCTGCTCTTCATGAAGATGCTTGACGATAAGCAACGTGAAAAAGAAGCGATAGCCAACCTTACGGGCGATGTTTTGCTTAACCCTACATTCCCCAGCGGTGTGTGGCATAATCCATCCACCAATCAAGATGTGCCCTACAACGAAATGCGTTGGCACGTTTTCAAAGAAATGGAGCCGACTAAAATGTTGAATCGGGTGCGCAACGATGTGTTTATCTTCCTGCGTTATATGGGAAAAGAGGGTTCGGCTTATAGAAAGGCTATGGAAGACACGGTTTTTCAGATTACCAATGCTCGACTGTTATCTCGTGTTATTGAAGGTATTGAAAAAATTACTTCCGATGGTGCAGACATGATGGGCGATGTATATGAGTACATGCTTGGCATCATGGCGGCATCGGGTACTAACGGACAATTCCGTACCCCCCGCCATATCATCCGCATGATGGTGAAACTGATGCGTCCTACTCTTGATGATACCATCTGCGACCCGGCTATGGGTTCCGCCGGTTTTATTATGGAAGCGGCCAAATACATTGCAGAGCATCAAAGCGATGAATTGCTCAATACTGAAGAAGGAGACCGTTTCCGCAAAGAGATATTTCACGGTTCCGATTCGGACGCTTCTATGCTCCGAATCGGCTGCATGAACATGATGCTTCACGATGTGGATGAGCCAAATCTGTACTACCGTAACTCACTGTCGAATGAAAACAACGATACAAACCGCTATACCCTTTGCCTTGCCAATCCTCCGTTTGCAGGGAGTCTCGATGCTGACGACATAGCGCATACGCTGAAAGCGGTTGTCAAAACTAAGAAAACTGAGCTGTTGTTTCTTGCCTTGATGATGCGGATGCTTCAGTCGGGCGGACGGTGTGCTTCCATCGTACCGGATACGGTTCTCACAGGCGATGCACAAGCCTATAAAACCATACGCTCCGCATTGGTGGACAACCATTGTATGCAAGCCGTCATCACGATGCCTTCAGGTATATTCCAGCCTTACAGTCCCGTTTCCACCGCCATCATCATCTTTACCAAAACAGGTACAGGCGGTACTGACAAGGTCTGGTTCTACGATATGCGTGCTGATGGTTTCTCACTGACGACACAGCGCACCCCACAACCTGAACAGAACGATATTCCCGACATCATCTCACGCTTCCATAACCTCGAAGCGGAAACCGATCGTAGTCGCAAAGAGCAATCATTCTTTGTCACTGCCGATGAAATACGTGCCAACGGCTACGACCTCAGCTATAAGCGTTATCACGAAGTAGAGCATGAGGCTGTTGAATACGAAGTTCCTGAGGCTATCATTGCCCGTATGGAAGAAAGACAGAAGGCTATTGATGCAGCCTTTGCCAAGTTCAAGAAACTGCTAAATTCGTAAGGGTATGAAAGTGGATAAATCAAAGTGGGAGAATACTTTAATAAAAGATTCTATCAAGACTCTAAAAGTCAAAGATGCAGTTCAAAAGAAAGATTACCTTTTAACTGGGAAATATCCCATTATTTCTCAGGAAAAAGACTTTATATCCGGATATTGTAACACAGAAGACAATCTCAATAAAGATTTAGGAAGTATCGTCATCTTCGGAGACCATACCCGTACTGTCAAATATGTAGATTTTGATTTCTGTGTAGGTGCAGATGGTGTTAAAGTATTACAACCTAACAACAGCTTATCTGCTAAATACCTATATTATTTCATTAAGTGGTCAAACATACCGAGTAACGGTTATGCAAGACATTTCAAGTTCTTGAAAGAGGTAAAAATTAAATACCCAACAGACAAATCTATTCAACAAGCAATAGCGACTGAATTGGATGCACTGCAAGAAATGATTGACGGCTACAAAGCGCAGATTGCCGACCTTGATGTCCTCACACAATCTAAATTCGTTGATACCTTTGGAAATGTTTCGGTTAATGATAAATGTTGGGATATTATACTAATGGGGAAACTTGGTGACTTTAAAAATGGACTAAACTATAGTAAGGGAGAGAGAGGAAAGCCATTGAAAATAATAGGCGTTGGAGACTTTCAAGACCATAAATGTATTTCCTCATTTGACAATATATCCTATATAGAAGTTGAAGACACGCCACAAGAATATTTACTTCATAATGAAGATATTATATTTGTACGTTCTAATGGGAACAAAAATTTAGTTGGCAGATGCTTGGAGGTTTTTCCTAATAATACAGAAGTAACCTTCAGCGGGTTCTGCATTCGATTTAGAAAGTCTGTGGAGATTATAAATAAGTACCTGATAGCTGTATTAACGAATATTGAATTTAAGAACACTCATATTTTGAAATCAAATGGCATTGGTATTCAAAATATTAACCAGAAATTATTGAGTAGTTTGCCTATACCTGTTCCTCTAATTGATATGCAGAAAAAATATGCCTCACAAGTCGAAGCCATCGAAAAGCAAAAAGAGTTGATTCGCCAGCAATTAGCCGATGCCGAGAATCTGATGGCAGAACGGATGCAGTATTATTTCTCTTAAAACAAGCCGACAGTATGAAAGAGATAGATAAAAAACTGATAGATACCATCAACCGATATACTGCTTCGGGGATAGACCAGCAGGTAGATTATGAAAAATTCTACCTCTATTCACTGATTACCCATTCTACGGCTATCGAAGGTTCGACTGTTACCGAAATAGAAAACCAGTTGTTGTTTGACGAGGGAATTGCAGCCAAAGGGAGAAGCCTGAATGAGCAGATGATGAATGTGGATTTGAAAAACGCATACCTCTATGGCTTTGAATGGGCGAAAACCGAACAGCCATACACCGTTGAACTATTATGTGAATTGTCTGCCAAAGTAATGCGTCGTACTGGATCGGAATACTCCACTATAGGCGGCAGTTTCGATTCCTCAAAAGGGGAATTGCGACGGTGCAACGTAAGTGCCGGAATCGGAGGCAGAAGTTATCTGGCATTTCAAAAAGTACCCAAAGCAACAGCCGACTTCTGCGATTGGTTAAACGGAGAACTGGCATCTATAGATAGAGGCGATATAGCGGCATGTTATCGGTTGAGTTTTGAAGCGCACTTTCGGCTTGTCACCATTCATCCGTGGGTTGATGGCAACAGGCGTACAACCCGATTGCTGATGAATATCGTACAACGACAGTTAGGTCTTATCCCATCTATTGTTACGAAAGAGACAAAAGGTGAATATATTCAGGCTTTGATTGACAGTCGTGAACAAGAAGACAGTACCATTATACAAGATGTAATGCTTACCCAACATATCACCAATCTAGAAAATCGGATTTTACAGTATCAGCAAAGCATAAATGATACTGTAAAAGGAGAAGGTGATACTGTAAATGATACTGCAACGCCTAAAGACACGACAACCCGACTTATTGCTGCCATTAAAGAATACCCGAAATATACATACGATGAATATGCGAAACTCCTAAACATCGGCCGTGCCACTGTTGCACGACATATCAAAAAGTTGAATGGAACGGTCATTCAGCGCACCGGATCAGATAAAGATGGCTATTGGGAATTTATAAAAGACTAAAAGTTATGAGGAACTTCGACATCATAAAAGACATTGACGGATTAAAAACGATTTATCGTTATTGTGCCACGGCTGAGGATTTTCAAGTGGCTAACCCAATGGTTTCTGCCATGCAAGCCCGACTTGCACTGGAAATGATGGTAAAAACCGTTTACCGCTTGAAAGGATGGCAGATAGGGGAACGTGCCTCGTTGCTTTCGCTCACCACCGACGAACGCTTTACGGCATTCATCAATAGCGAAGATCTGATGAAACGCATCCATTATGTGCGTAAGATTGGAAACAATGCCGCCCACGCCGATGATGGATTTGTAGGACGCAGAGAATCCTTCTTCACCGTACTGAATCTTTATTACATCATCGGTTCTATCCTGTTGGCTTGGAGGGTGATTGATACCTTGCCCGATTTTGACAAAAAACTGATTCTTCAATCAACCTCGCAACCGAACACTCTTGCTATTGTTCCTCAAACAGACCAGACACAAACCGTTACCACACAAGCAGCCGACAGTGTTGCACAAGCAGTAGAAGAGAGTTCGGATGCACAGCCCACAACGGTGGAAGCACAGCCTGTGGTAAACGACCTCTCGGAAGCGGAAACCCGAAAGTTGTATATCGACTTGTTGCTGCATGAAGCAGGCTGGACGGTAAACGAACAGGGGGGAGAAATCATCCCTCGCCAAGCCGGAATAGAGATAGGGGTGCAAGGTATGCCGAATGAGGGCGGTGTGGGTTATGCAGACTATGTCCTGTTCGATGCCGATGGAATACCGCTGGCTGTAGTGGAAGCCAAACGTACCAGTGTGGATGCGGCAGTCGGTCGTCATCAAGCCGAACTGTATGCCGATTGTCTAGCATCACGCTATGCTTGTCCTCGCCCGGTCATCTACTATACCAATGGGTTTGAGACCCACGTGATAGACGGAATCGGCTATCCATCGCGCAAGGTGATGGGGTTCCATACCATTGACGAGTTGCGCCGTATGATTGCGCAGCGTAGTCGAGGCGATATTACCGATTTGCAAATTTCGGACAAGATAACCAATCGCAACTACCAGAAGCGGGTGATTGAATCGGTCTGCAAGCACTACAACGACAAACACCGCCGTGCCTTGTTGGTTATGGCTACCGGTACGGGAAAGACACGTGTCAGCATTTCGCTTGTGGATGTGTTGGTGCGAAACAACTGGGTAAAGAATGTGCTGTTTCTTGCCGACCGCATCGAACTGGTCAATCAGGCAAAAAAGAATTATACCAAGTTGTTGCCTAACATGACGGTCAGTTCCTTGCGCGATAGCGATGTGGACCTGTCGGCACGCATCCTCTTCGCCACCTATCAGACCATGATTGGGCATTTAGATAAAGATACCAAGACGTTCTCGTTAGGCAGGTTCGACCTCATTATCATCGACGAAGCCCACCGTAGTGTGTTTGGCAAATACGGGGCTATCTTTGAGTATTTCGATGGACTCCTCTTAGGATTGACAGCCACTCCGCGCGATGAAGTAGACCGTTCGACATACGACCTGTTCGGTATGGAGCAAGGCGAACCGACTGACAGCTACGAATACGATGAAGCCGTTGCCGATGGCTATCTCAACCCATTCAAAGCGATTAAAGACAACTCGAAAATTCTGACCGAAGGTATTAATCCCGACCAACTTACCCCGGGAGAACGGAAACAGTTGGAAGAGATTTTCGAGTATGAGAAAATGAAAGCTGGATTAGAACCAGATGACCCGTACAGCCGCACCATTAACGCAACGGAGATATTCAAATACATTTTCAACCAAGATACCGTTGACCATGTGCTGAATAGGCTGATGAACGACGGCATCCGGGTGAAAGACAATACCCTGATAGGTAAAACCATCATCTTTGCCTACAACCACAAGCACGCCGTGTTTATTGCCGAACGGTTTGCAGTACTCTATCCCGACTTGGGACCGGACTTCTGCAGGGTCATCGATAACTACGAGAAGTATTCGTCTGACCTGCTTGATAAGTTTGCAGATGTAAGCAAACAACCTCAGATTGCCGTATCGGTAGATATGCTCGACACAGGTATTGATGTGCCTGAGATTGTGAATTTGGTTTTCTTCAAGCCCATCCATTCCAAGATAAAATTCTGGCAAATGATAGGTAGAGGTACACGCTTGTGCGAAAACCTGTTTGGCGAAGGACAACACAAAAAAGAGTTCTTGATATTCGACTTTTACCGGAACTTTGAGTATTTCGAGATGCATCCCGAAGGTGCCCGACCTACAAAGTCGCAATCCATCGTCAGTTTGATATTTAATCTGCGTACGGACATCAAATTCGCCTTGCAAGACGGCAAGTATCAAAGCAACGAGGAGGCAAAGGCTTTTCACAACGACCTTGCCGACATTCTGCACCAACAAATTGCCGCCTTGAACAGAAACCGGATAGATGTGCGCCTGCAACTGAGAGCCGTTGAAACATACGCCAATCCGGAAGCCATGACCTGTTTGACGCTTGGCGATGCAATGGCTATGAAAAGCAATATTTCACCATTGCTTAAAAACGCCACTACCGATACGTCTGCATTGAAACTTGATGCACTTGTGCTCAAATCTCAACTTGCCTTGGTGGACGAAACAGTCAATTCAACCTCCTCAGAGCGGAAGATAATGGACATAGCCGCTTATCTCAAAGAAAAGAAAGCATCCATTCCGCAGGTAATGGCAAAGATGGATGTACTGGACGAAGTGCTGTCTCCCCACTTCTGGGAATCCAAAAGTTTGGGTTCACTCGAACGTATCAGGAAAGAGCTTCGTGAACTCATCCAATACTTGGATGGCGGTACGGTAGGACAAACGTTTACCATCAATGTGACAGACACGTTTGAAGAGGATAATTCGGGAGTCAATGTAACCCCTATCCGCACCTATCGCCGCCGGGTGGAGGATTATCTCAAAGAACATTTGTCGGATGACGATACATTGCAGAAGATATACCACCTTGACCCGCTTTCCGAACAAGACATCGCCCGATTGGAACAGATTTTCTGGGAAGAGTTGGGTTCAAAAGAAGAGTTTGAGGCACAAACAAGAACCAAGCCATACCAGCATAATGTGGCAGCTTTCATCCGTTCCATCATTGGCGTGGAGCAGGATATAGCATTGGAAAAATATCGTGCATTGATTCATGGTGCGGAACTGACTCGTATGCAAGAGGAGTATCTGCGTACACTCATTCGTTATGTATGTGAAAATGGGGATATTGCCACTGTTGTATTGCAGCAACCACCTTTCAATAAGTTCACAGCTATCTTCCGTGATAGCCCTAAAGCACTTATTGATTATGTAAAACTAATCAGTAGGGTGATTGCGGCGTAAATAAAAGAACAATAGAAAACAGAAGATAATTATGGGGAAGACAGTAACAACATATCTCATAGACGGAGACCCGAAAGGAACTCAATATGCATTCATCAGCAATAAGATTTGCCAGATGTTTGTCGTGCCACGTTCTAACCTCTCTTATCTGAATACTCAAGAGAAGTTGCAGAAACCTGCATTTTATATATTACTGGGCGAAGATGAATCAACTAAGCCGCAGGCATACATTGGTGAAACGGAAAATTTTAAAGAGCGTGTGAAAGACCACGACAGCAAGAAGGTGTTTTGGCAAAAAGCACTTATATTCGTGTCGAAAGATGCCGATATGACTAAAGTTGATGTGCAATACCTAGAACATAAAGCGATAGCTGAAGCCAAGAAAGCAAACGCTTTTGTTTTAAGCGATAATAAACAAATCCCTAAAGCACCGAATCTACCAGAGCATCAACAAGATTCAATGGATGAATTTTTTGAAGATGTGAAATTTCTGGCATCATTTATCGGTTGCAATATCTTTGAAGTATCACAACCCAAAGAGGAACATCTATTCTACACCAAAGGTAGAGGGTGCAATGCAAAGGGCTTCTACAGTTCCGATGGCTTTACAGTCCTAAAAGGGAGTATTGTTGCCAAAACAATGGTTCCGTCTTTCAACTGGAAAGAAAAACGAGAAAAGATGCTTCAAGATTACACTTCCAACGAGAACGGAATATTGGTATTAACATCGGATAAAACTTTTTCAAGCCCCAGTACTGCCGCAGATTTCTGTATTGGTAGCAGCAATAACGGCTGGTTGGTATGGAAAGACAAAGATGGAAATACTCTAGATTCTGTTTATAGAAAACAATTAGAATAAAAGAGATGAAGATATTTTCTAAAATTCACAACTTCCTATGTGATACAAGTAGAGTGAACTGTGAACTGCAGTGGGTAAAAAAAGGATGGTACATAATATTGTTAATTATCTCATCAATATATGTGTTCAAAAACTTTGATACACTTGTGAATCAATGCTTTATTTGCAAATTTGACGGAAATAGTTTAATATTAATTTTATGGTTATTGTTATTAATAATGCCTCTTATCAATAGTATAGAAGGATACGGTTTTAAGCTTAATAAAGAACAAGCTAAACAAGATGAAATAACACATAAAATCAAACTCTTAAGAGACGATGTTATTAAGCAAAGTGATACTCTAGATCCGACCGAATTAGAAAAGCAATTAAAAGACATTCAAAAAGAACATACAAATGAATAATTATAATAGAAATCAAGAATTAACCCGCAAATATATTCGTGAATTGATTGATGACGGATTAAAACAGATGAAAGATTATAATCTTTCAGAGGACTTGTATGGTGTATGGCTAAAATATTCTCAACAAGTTTTGGAAATAACAACCAAAGATTATAATCCTGCAATCTTATTGAATTATCTTAGTGTAATTATGTCAATTAATCCACAATTAAAACCTTACCAAAAAATTGGGATATGTTTGGATTATCTTATAGGTATACTGAGAATTATTTAACATCAACCAATATAATAGAAGCGGATTAATTCAGACATATTCAATGATTAACTTCGACGAATACATCCCAACAAGGCAAGCCGCAAAAGCGTGAAAAAGGCTATGCGTGGCAAACAGCAATAGGACTTCAAGCAGTAGATGGCTTGAAGCCCTCAAATTATCTTATTGAAACTGCTCGCAAGCATATTGAGGGAGACATAACCATTGATGAAGTACAACAACTTATCAAGAGTTACTACGATTCAAAAGACATTCGTACTGAAAAGGATAATGAAACAGAGGAAGCCGATAAAGTTTCTGCCAATATAACCAAGCTATTGAATGAGCGTTCGTTTGCCTTTACCGTAGCTGGATTGACCGCCATTCATCGGCGGATATTTGATGGAGTATTCAAGTTTGCCGGACAAATCAGAGATTACAATATCACCCAAAAAGAATGGGTGCTTCGTGGCGATACGGTGTTCTATGTGTCTGCTCCCGACATCCGTAGAGCCATAGAATATGACCTTGAACAAGAAAAGGCTTTTGATTATACGGAATTGGATATAAACCAAATAGTAAGTCATATTACCCAATTCGTATCCGGGTTGTGGCAGATTCATCCGTTTGGAGAAGGCAATACCCGAACTACAGCAGTGTTCACCATCCAGTATTTACGCTCAATGGGATTCAATGTTGAGAATAACCTTTTCGCCAATCATTCTTGGTATTTCCGTAATGCTTTAGTTAGAGCTAATTATCAAAACAACAAAAGGGCATCAAAAGAGATTCTGTCTACTTGGAACGATTCTTCCGCAACCTTTTGATAGGAGAAAACAATGAATTGAGGAATCGTTTCATGGTGGTTAATGCACCCGAAGATATCGCTATCTCTACCCCGACAAGCTCAGACAATCCCTTACAAATAGATAATGAGAATATCAGCCGCTTAATAAAGGCTATTGCAAACAATAGATTATCAGTTAAAGAGATGATGGCTTCCGTAGGATTAAAGAACCGTGAGAATTTTATGGAATACTCACTCAATCCAGCCATAAAAGAGGGATTTGTTTCTATGCTCTACCCAGACAAGCCCCGTCATCCTCGTCAGAAATATATGTTGACGATTAAAGGATTGGCGGTGTATAATTCAAACAATCTGAAATAATGATAGACGAGAACAACACATCCCCTATTCAATCCGACTTTGAGCGAATTAAAAAGCGAGACGCAAAAGGTTTAGAGTACTGGACTTCTCGTGAGCTGTGCACTGCACTAGGCTATAGTGTACATATCAAAAATTCAATCGTATCCTAAACAGAGCTATCGCCATAGCCAATAAGAAAGGTTGTAATACTACCGGGCATTTTAACCCTACGATTGAAATGGTAAAACAGGCTTCCGGTTCCTTTCGTAAGGTGGAGAATATACATCTATCACGAATCGCTTGTTTGATGATTGCGGAAAATGCCGATAGCAAGAAGCCGCAAGTGCAAATGGCAAGAGAATATTTCAAACAAGAAATATCAACTCCTGAATTAATCGACAATAGTCTATCATCCAAGATATTGCTATATAAGACGAAACAAGGAGAAAGTCGTATAGAGGTCATCTTTAATAGTGAAACATTTTGGATGTCGCAAAAGCGAATGGCTGATTTGTTTGGTGTCGAAACGAATACGATTAACAATCATCTGAAAGATATATTCAAAAGCGGTGAATTGAACGAGAACTCAGTTATTCGAAAAATTCGAACAACTGCCCATGATGGCAAAAACGATGATACATTGTTCTATAATTTGGATGCGGTTTTTGCCGTTGGTTATCGTGTGGGCAGTTATCAAGCGGGCCAATTTCGGATGTGGGCTACATCGGTTCTAAAAGAAATGAGCATAAAAGGATTTGTATTGAATGATGAACGCTTGAAACAGGGCAAACATTTTGGCAAAGATTATTTTGACGACCTATTAGAACGTATCCGAGAGATACGAGCTTCAGAACGTCGGTATTATCAGAAAATCACCGATATCTATGCCGAATGTAGTGCCGATTATGACCCTAAGGCAGAGACCACCCTACAATTCTTCAAAATGGTGCAAGATATGATGCATTGGGCTACTTCACATCAAACGGCTACCGAAATCATCTATTCAAGAGCAGATGCCCAAATGCCCCACATGGGACTTACCACGTGGAAAAACGCTCCTGACGGTAGAGTTCAAAAGTCGGATACAATTATCGTCCAGAATTACCTATCAGACAAAGAAGTTTCTGCTTTCAATCGTCTTTCAACCGCTTTCCTTGATTTGGCTGAACTTCGTGCCGAACGGCAAATCATTTCCACAATGGCAGATTGGAAAAAGCAATTGGATGATTTCTTGACTCTATATGAGTATGATAAATATAATGAGGCTGACACCATTTCCGCCGAACAAGCGAAAGAAAAGGCATACGCTGAATATGATAAATTTCGCTTGATTCAAGATAATGAGTTTCTTTCAGATTTTGATAAGGAACTCAAGAGGTGGAAAGAGAAAGGGTTGTTTGGTAAAGATTAATTCTATCTATAAACACTATTAACAGGAACATAAGATGAACCATAACGGCATATTCTCACTATCTTTTCCCGAAGCTAAGACAATTATTGTCTCTGGTGATATTCATGGAGACTTTAATCAGTTGGTGTTCAAACTCTGCATCCAATATCAGCTTACGGACACCTTGCTAATTGTAGCCGGGGATTGTGGCTTTGGCTTCGAAAAGAAAGAGTACTATGAACAGATGGTTAGACGAAATGTCAAGCGAATGAACCAAGCCAACAATTGGATTGTGTTTGTGCGAGGTAATCATGATAATCCAGCTTATTTCGATGGAGCAATGTTCAACTTCAAACGCTTCATCGCTATTCCAGATTATACTATTCTACAAGCCTGTAATCATACCATCCTTTGTGTTGGTGGAGCTATCTCTATTGACCGTATCTATCGCATAAATGAATGGGATAAACGCAAATACCGTGTTCATTCAAATGAACCGCAAGAAAATGATATTTCTCGCAATTTATATTGGCAGAACAAAGCTCCTATTTACGATTCTGATAAGCTGAATACCATCCGTGCAAACTTCTTGATTGATACAGTTGTCACACATACCGCACCTTCATATTGCGAACTATTCTCAAAAAGCAATCTTAACCAATGGGCTGAGAACGATCCTTCATTAATTGAGGATATACAATTTGAACGAAAAACGATGGATATGCTTCTAAACCATCTCAAAACCAACAATCATCCGATAAATCATTGGTATTATGGGCATTTTCATCAAAGTTGGCATTCTGCTATTGATGGAATACTATATCAGATGCTCGATATTATGGAATTCTGTCAAATATATTGATTTATACCATTTCGGGTATAATAATGATGCAATAGACAGAATTATACCCGATAGAATATAATAGTTGTTACCTGAATATAAGTGTTCCTATTAGGGCATACAAATATTTTCCATAGTGGACAACGGAAGCAATTACATTTTTTCAAGCGAATAAATCTGACTTATTACACTTTTTAAAACGAATAAAAGATGAGGGAGCAATATCAATATTCAAACATAATATATCCTTCTTGGTCATAACCTTTTCGTTCATGATGGATACGATCTATCAACTGCTGCAAATCACTCTCATCTGACTTAATGTCCTTAAAACGACAATACTGTTCATCGTATCTTTTTCCGGAACCGGACTTCAAACGAGAGTCAATATCGGAAGGAATTAGAAATGAAGAACGTTCCGCTCCTAAATATTGTTGAAATTCAAAGAGAAATATGCCAATACCTGCTAAATCAAAATCACCGAAATGAAGATAATGATTGGGAATAGTACATAGCCATCTTCTAAGATCTGTTGATTGTGGGTAGCGGGACACAAAGAGTGCTTTTTTCGGAAGCTTATGCGCTTGAAGATATTTTTCGAAAAATACTCTTTGATTGCGAATCATTCTGAAATTTTCCATATTCTCGATACCTATCACTACTACGTCTTTAGGTATTGTGAACGTCTCCCATTCTGCGACAAAAACAAAACTCCCTTTTTGTGGGTTTACCATAAAAGGTTCTCCGTTAAGCCTACACCCAATAGGCTCATAGCTGTTTACAGGGAATCCTGGGCAGGAACGAACCATAACAAGTTTGGAGTTACCTGTTTCTGTCGCCATAGAAGCGCGTGAATCTGAGATATTTACTTCGAGAATGCGATAGTTTTCATCCTTATCGATCAGAAATCTTTTTAAAGCTTCAGTATCACGGGCACGATATGATTTTCTTGAGCCGTGGGAGGTAACTAATAGCATACCCTCGGTCAATAGTTCATCCCGTAACTTACTGCTTAGTTTTGAACCTGTGACTTGTTCACCTGCTATCAATGCTTGTATAGACGCACTTATTGCCATATTGTATCCGACTATTTTATTCGTTTCAATAATTTTTCCACTCTCGTCTTCACTCCATACTTACTCAGAAGATAGGTATAACGATAGTCGTAAGGATTATAGGATGTGGGGGAACTATTGATGAGATAGATATTGCGTGAATTGGCAAATTGGAGAATACCTTTGATATTGTTAGGATGCAAGCGTCCTATCTCATCCATCATGCAATGTACAATGAAATCACCACTCTTTCGGGCTGCCTTTTTCTTAAAGACGTTGATGAGCATGATATTGACCATTGCCTTCACAAGAATGTCCGTACCATCTGACCCTACATTATTAATACGCTCGACCCAGTTCGTGTCGTTATCGTTTTCCTTTACTCGAAATTGTAAGCGGAATGCGTCACTCAATGATACAGATGAACGATTCGGTTCGTTCTGCAACTGATGAGATAAACTCTTCAGATAATCCACGACCTTGAGGTTCACTTCATCCCGATTATTGCTTGAGAAAAGATTAAGTTCACCGATAGAGAGCGCATTTTCTACGGTATAATCATGAATGGATATAAGCAGTTGCATGAGCTTGTCTGAGGATTCATTCGCTCTTAGCTCAATGCTCTTGATGACTCCAGCAAAGTTCTTTTCTACAAAATCACGATTGATGTCAAGTATCACTCCGTCCACATCCGATCTACGTTTCATCAGCGAACCAATTTCGGTTGAGATACGTCCCAAAATGTCTTTATAATGCTCGCTGGTACGTCGGCGGAACTCATCGATTTTGTTATTGTCCATGAACTCCTGCAAATCAACGGCAATTTGCAGATAATCATTGTCCGTCACAGGCATCGTGTTGAAACGGAAAGTATTTTGAGGCTTGAAGTTGCGATTGAAACTAACCACTATATCTTTAAGTTTGTCGATTGACTCGCGTTTTTGATTGACAGTACCTCTAAGTTGGCTCAGGAGTTGCTGACAATCCAAATGTGTCTCCATTGTCTTGTCATCAGAGAGATAAGTGTCGGGTACCAAATGTTCGTTCTCGACCATTTGATGATAAAAGTTCAACCCCTCTTTTCTGTGCGCCAGCTCCTTGAGGACTATATGCTGACGCTCTTCCATTTCTCTGCATTTTTTCTCGATGCGTGTTCGTTTATCCTCATAACGCTGGCGTATCATAGAGAGTCGTTGCTCGATAGTCTTAATCGTTTTTCTGATTTCCGGCTCCTTGGCAAAAAGGTTTTGTTCAGCGTCGCGATACCTGATAACAATAGAACGTTCCTCTTCAATCCTCGCCAACAATGTCTGCAAATCCTTCAAAGCTTTACGATATTGTTCAAGCAAATCCATATCAACACCTTTGCCTGCAAGTTCTGCTTTCTGTTGTTCATCGAGTTGCTTCTTCTGTACGGCAAACTCCTTATAACGCACGGTCGCTTCCGCATTTTGTGATTCGTTAAAAATGCGCAGTTCCTCATCAAGTGCTTTTGAGGTTTTACCGAATGAGGAGTCAAGGTTTTTAAGTTCTTTTTTATTCCTTGCTTCATTTTTCTCACGGACATCCTTCTCCGATTGCACGTTTAGCAGAGCTTCGTTGAAGGAACGTTCACGGATCTCTTTTTCTTGAGCAATCTGTTCCAGTTCTTCCATCTCCAGCTTATGCCGATGGTTTTGCAGATTTTGTCGTTTGACAGGTATTTGTTCTTCTTCCACCTTTAACAAAGTTACATTCTGCCGAAGCGGATTGAGTTGTGTCGCATATTTTTTTCCGAGTTTCGATATCTCTTCCTCAAGGGTAATAGGCGATTGCATGAGCTGGCGGTTTATTTGCTTCACTTGCTCTTCCAAGTTCTTTTTCTCCAATCTATACTCGTCAGGCGTACGATGCACGGAGGCTATATTGTCTAGGTTCAACCTTATCCCGAACAAGTTGTCAGATGCAACACAAAACTGAGGTTCAAGCCCTTGTGCGTATAGGACCCGTTCTTCGTCAATCACTTTGCCTATCGTGTTTTCCCAGCCTTCCGTATTCTCGCAAAGCCATTTATAAAAAGAGCCGTCTAAATGGGTAAGCAAATTATTAATCTTTGAAATTTGTTCCCTGATTTGTGTCCGGTCGGCTTCAAGCCGTTCCTGCTCACGTTGTGAGGCATGTTTTATTTCAGCCTCTTTCATCTCATACTCGGCGATAATCTGTGTTATCTGGCTTTTTACCGCTATCTGTTGTGCGGTATTCTCTTTCTCTTTCAAATTCAGCTGTTGAAGTTGTTCATCCGTTTGCTTTATTTCATCGGCCATAGGATGCCAATGACGGAGTTCCTTCAACGCACTATCAGCCCTGTTTTGTTCGGCCAACAAGACTTGTAAACGCTCATCAGACTCATGTCGCCAATTGTCGAACGCTTCCATAATCTGATTTCTATTCTTGGAACGGTCTTCTTCTAGTCTCTTACGCTCTATCTGGAGTATGGCTTGTTTTTGATAATATGCCTCTTTTTGAACATTTTCGAATGCTTGACGCGCATTCTCCAGTTTAGCCTTTGCAATGTTGTACTTTTCCTCTATTGAAGCATGCGTTTTCAATAAATCATCCAATAGAGTTTGTTTATTAATCGCTTCTTGCTTGATCGCAGACTCCCGGTCGGAAAGAGAGAGTTTGTCTTCAATGCCAAGAGCATCGAAATCCTTCCTTGCCTGTGCTATTTCTTTCAGTTTGCTTTTCTTGGCGCCAAGTTCTTGATTGAGCGAGTCTTTTTCTTTATCATAGTCAGTTGTAAGTTCTTTCTTACGACTATGTTCCTTTTCTATGGCCGTTTTAACTTCTTCCGCTTCCACTTCCAATAGTGGTATCCGTTGCTCGCTATATGCTACCGCATGATTCATCATATGCCATACATCCGACAATTGTTGGTCGAGCGCGACAATTTTGCGACCTTGTTCGGCAATATTCAATGCCTGTTGGCGCACCGGATAATTGCCGTCACGTGTTTGACGGAACCAGCAATCAATTTCATCATACTCTCGTTCAAAGTTTGAAACAAGTCGTCTGTAGGTTTGTAAATCAATGGGCAAATCTTCATCTGTCATGGATTGTATGATCGTGTTCTTTACAAAGTCTGCATCCAGTTTGGTATTCAGAAATACGTTTTGAATGCTTCGCGGGATATTCTGATAATGCGAACTCTGAACTAAAGAATAACGTGCGTATTTATGGTCATGTGTATTGCCGAAGATAATATCTTTGAACATCACACCGGATTCTATTCTTGCAGAAACCCCTACATTCTTGTCTATACGTTCACGAATCTTCACCCAATCACTCAACACCTGCTTGTCTTCGGTAATGAACCATTCACGTTGATAGGGTGCATCTATAAATCGCCATGAAGCACGTCCTTGGTATCTGCTGACCAATATGGTATATGCGCCATTATCACGCATCACCTCATAAAGTATATACGAATTTGACTGGCGAAAATAGAATTCATCAAACGACTTCTGTCCCTGTTGAATACCTAAACGGTGTTTGTCGGCATTATAGAAAAACAGCAATGCCCTCAACACAGTACTTTTGCCCACACCTTGTGTTCCTGTAAAATGTACATTGCCATCCACGGAAATCTCAGCATAAGGGATATTAGCACTATTAATAAAAATAATCTTATTCAGGTACTTCATCTTCATTAACTATTTGAATGATTTCCACTAATTCTTCAACATAGCGAAATGCCGAAGTAATCTTATAAGTCTCGTCTTGTTCGCTAATACACTCGGCAAACCCCATATTCTGCATCTCTTGAAGCAGTTTGTTTACAATCTCAATATTAGACCCTGCACCGTACTTCTTGAATAGATGATTAGCCTTTTCTTTTAGTTCTATATCCAGACTAATCTGTTCTATCAAATGACTTTTACGGAACTGATATCCGGCTGTAAATGATTGGTTATAGCATTTCAAAAAGTCCAGATAGTCAAGCCATTTTGAAAAGCTTTCCAATTTCTGTTCTATGGTTTGCTTACTTTCTCCTTTTCGCGAAAAATAGAAGAAACCATTGCCGCATTCCAATTGCAGACCAATTTCCTTGAAGTAATCAGTATAATCCTCCATATTCTCCTCGATATCTTCATACAAATGGCGGATGGAGGTATCTGTGCTGTCCACCGAAAGAAACTCTCCTCGGCTCAACCGTTCGTATATTCTTTGAGTATTATTTCGCATAAATTATGGGATATTCGATGTCTTGATAAATTGCATATTCTCCTGTCATCCTGCATTCGTCAGAATGTAAGATAACCAATTGGCAAAAGAGAGTTACTAGGTCTTCCATCGTACATTTTACTTTATAGTCATACCTCAAAATGAACTTAAACAGATCATAGCTTGAGGCTAAGAACGCATTCCATACTTCCGTGGAATCCACCTCCTCCAGTTGTTGGATATGCTCTTGTAAATCTTCCTCTGTCAAAGGTTCGGCTTCTGCTCTTGTTGTTTTCTGTATTCCATTGCGTTCAGCCATTCGTCTCAATAACTTTACGACCTGCTCATTTTCCCGTAGCATCTCCAAAGACAAACGTGTCTTGTTGTATTGGCGGGATTCCGTCCAAAGAGGACTTCTCTCTTCCAATACCTGCATAAGGTTCGTATCCGTCTTAATAAGTAACTGATCTTGCAGATATTTCAACTTTCGTATCTTTTTATAAAGTTGATTCTGCTGGTCTATCTGGTTGATGTAGGAAATAATCTGTCGGTCAATCTCCATGAGTGCGTGATAAGCTTCCACAAAATCATGTTTCACATCGCTACAGGTCTTGGCCATGTGCGGATCATTGGCCATAATGAAGAAAGCATGCTCGTTGTCCATCAACTTTTCACATTCACGGATCATGACACGGATGCTATGGCTCTTCTCATCCAGATTCTGTAGTTTCTTCTTCTTGATAATATAGTTGGGTTCCTGCTTATAAGCATTATCCATGTTACGTTTCAAATCCACCACATTCTTCAACGTTCTGAATCCAGTCTTCTTTAAAAGTTGCCGTACATTGTCTTGATATCCGGCTTTGCGATTGACATTAGTCTCTTGCAGAAAATATCCAATATGTTCTTTTAAAGTGTTGATACATTCCTGCACACTCAATACGCTAATCTCCTCGTTTACATTCAGCACCTCCTCGAAGAAGTTCAGATAGTCACTTTCAATTTCAAGCGTATTGCCTGTCTCCACCAATACGCCATAGTCAACCAACTTTCTCAATCTGGTTTCATTCCCTCCGACAAGATCTATAGCAAGTCCCAACGGAAACTTTATTAGTTTACGTTTCTCAAACATCTCACTCAGCAAACCTTGCTCACGCGAGAGTGTTTTGGTCAGTTCTTCTATGCTTCTGAAATGTGTCAGAATATCCATATTTCAAAATTCTATAATTAATGCCATCAAACTGTCAATAAACTCAAATCAACATCGGGAATGATAACATCCGTAAGCTTATCTTCAACAAGGAATCCCATATAAAGCGGAATGGTGAGTATATCCCCCTCACGTCCTACATTATATTGTCCTAACTTGATTGCATTCTTGACATGATACACATCCTTGTTCTTCAGAACCGTAGTCATACTTTTTGCCTTTCCCGACTTTGCCTTGACTTCAAGAATAACGCATTCTCCTTTGAATCTCACCAAGAAGTCCAGTTCAAGCCCGCTATCCTTATGGAAGTAGTATAGTTTTTGCCCGGACTTGCATAAGAAATCAGCCATCAGATTCTCAAAAATAGCCCCCTTGTATCCAAGAAGATTACCCTTCAAAATATCTGCCTGTGTTCCATAATCGAGCATTGCCATTAAAACACCTATGTCAGTGGTATATACCTTGAAACACTCTTTGACGGAATTGCCTTCTAAAGGCAGTTCTGTAATCTGCGTGTTATAGCATCTACGGACTATCCCGGCATCCTCCAACCATTGGATGCTACCGATGTATTGCGAAGCCCTTCCACCTTTCTTGACGATGGAATATTGAAATTTCTTGTTCTCTTTGGCTAATTGTTTCGGAATAGATTCAAAACATTCACGAATGTTAGGCTTGTCCGCATCATCCGCATATTTAACCATATCCTCTTCGTATTCGGCAATAAGATTGCGTTGCGCCTTATAGATAAGTTCGATATTCTTGGTTTCAAGGAAACAGTTCACCACCTCCGGCAGACCTCCGACAACGACATATCTATACAGCAACTCCATCATTGCCTTGTGAATTCCATCGGGAACAACCTTTTCGCTCTCAAAGCATAATTTGACAGAATCAATGACCGCCTCACCGATTCCATTTGCCCATAGAAATTCCTCAAAGTCCAACGGATACATATCTATCATGGTTTCATATCCGACTGGAACCGAATCTTGTCCTTCCTCTTCGTTTTTCTTTCTGCTTTTGCCGTAGCCTTTCACTCCCAAAAGAGAACCCGTAGCAATAACATCGAAACGTCCGTCTATATGGAATGACTTCAAGGCAGTCCTTGCTTCCTTGCACTCCTGAATCTCATCAAGGATAATACAAGTTTTCCCCTCAATGAAACGACTACCTTGTATCAAAGCAGATAGGTTGAGAATAATGGTATCGACATCTATATTACCCGTAAAAGCGGACTTCTTATCCGGTTCAAGTATGAAGTTCATATAGACTACACTCTCATAATTCTCTCTTGCGAACTTCTGGACAATGTATGTCTTTCCACATTGGCGGATACCTTTTATCACAAGGGGCTTTCTGTCCTTGGACTCTTTCCATTTAGCTAAATATGTTTCTATTTTCCTTTTGAGCATAGCGCAATCATATTCTTTCCATACGCAAAGTTACACTTTTTCCAGTGAATAACATTCAAGTTAGCACACTTTTTCAAACGAATAAGTCACATATAGATACATTTTTTCAAGCCAATCACATTTTTTCGTGCAAAAATCTGCTGCAACCCACAGAAATTCCAAGAAAACCACTACCTTTGCATACAACAAGCGTTCTGTAACATACCTGTGGAAATGCCCTATCACTCAATACCTTGTATCTGATAGCGGACATTCCACAAAAAGGCTGAAAAGAGGCGGTACAACACGTATATGCAAAACGATGAAATACAACGGCTTGCATTGGTTCCTACATTCTGTGTATTTGTCAAAACAAAGGTTGTACCGATTAAAATGAATAGTCACTGATAATCAGTGATGTAAATATGCTGTGTGGGAAAATAGCAAATGGCAGGAACTGCCGGCTGATGCCAACAGTAGCCACATTCAGTGGTGTACGATTTTGGCTGAAACCGGCAGTTTTTGTCGAATATTTGTTGTTACTTTGTGACTCAACCGAAAAAAGTAACAGAAAGTAACAAGATGGACAACAACTCAAAGGATTCGGTACGTCTGAGGAGGCGTGCCATCTCTGGAGGCAGGCAGTCGCTCTACCTCGACATCTACGTGAACGGAAGACGGAACTACGAGTTCCTGAAGCTCTACATCGAGCCGGAGAGGACGAGGGCTGACAGGAAGAAGAACGAGGAGACGATGCAGTTGGCCGAGGCCATCAGGGGCAAGCGGCTCGTCGACGTGCAGAACCGGAGGTACGGCTTCGAGTCGGCGTACAGGCTGGACACGAATTTCCTGGACTATTACCGGAATATGTGCGAGAAGAGGCTGGGAGAGATGAGCCGGGGGAACTGGGGCAACTGGTGGAGCTGCCTGAAGCATCTGGAGAAGTTCTGCGAGAGGACCCCTGACATCACGTTCCGTGAGATTACCCCGGAGTGGATCCAGTCGTTCAAGGAATATCTCGACAAGGATGCAAGGGTCAAGCAGACGGTGTTCGGCAACGTCATCCGCACGGACAAGCCCCTGTCGCAGAACAGCAAGATGTCGTACTTCAACAAGGTGAGGGCCTGCATCAACCAGGCCTTTGAGGAGAGGATTATACCGCACAACCCGTTGAGGGGAATCGAGAGCTTCAGGTCGGGAGAGACACACAGGAACTACCTGACCATAGACGAGATTAAGGCGCTGGCGAAGACGGACTGCAAGTACCCTGCACTGAAGAGGGCCTTCCTGTTCAGTTGCCTTACGGGCATCAGGAAGAGCGACATAGAGAAGATGAGGTGGAGCGAGGTGCAGAAGCAGGGGGACTACACGAGAATCATCTTCACGCAGAAGAAGACGAGTTCCACCGAGTACCTTGACATCAGTCCGGAGGCGGAGAGGTATATGGGCGAGAGGCGGGGTCCTGAAGACAAGGTGTTCTACGGATACAGGTACGACGGCAGCACCATCACCGAGTTGAGGAGATGGTGTCTGAGGGCAGGGATAACGAAGGACATCACGTTCCACTGCGCGAGACACTCGTTCGCCGTGATGATGATTGACCTTGGTGCGGACATCTACACGGTCCAGAAGCTTCTCGGCCACAAGGAGCTCCGCACGACGGAGATATACGTGAAGCTACTCGACAAGAAGAAGCAGGCAGCAGTACTGCTCATACCAAAGGTCGAGCTGGATTGAGAGTTCTATTTCGTCCATAGTCATTTATTGGAGTTGAATTTCTTTATCGGACCTATCCCGGTGAGCAGCCACTGGGAGGATATTCCGTAGTCTTTTACGAGGTAGTAGAGCCACGACACCTGGAAGATGTCGCGGCTCAAATCTTTTTCGAGCTTGTTGAGGTTCCAGCGGTCGATGTTGTGTGCGCGGGTGAAGGTGGCCTTTCCTCGGATCTCCTTGTTGGCCTTGAGGTAGTAGAGGGCGTCGAAGAACCGCCTGATGATGGCTTGGCTGTCTTGTGTGTTCATTACTTTACGAGTTTAGCGATTGTTGCGGATAGTTCTGAAATGGTCTTCTGCTGCTGTGCGATGACGCTCTGAAGCTCCGCTATTTGGGAGGAGAGTGTTATGTCGCGTCCTGCTATGTTTCCGTTGTTCGTTCCGCTGTTCACCGCTGATGGGACGGCTATGCCGTATAACTCCGAAAGCGGTATCCCGGTGGCTGCGCTGATGCGTTCCACCAGACCGGTCTTTATATCATCTTTTGATAGCTGCGAAAATAGATTTTGATTGGAAGTTTCAAGCTTTCGTGCGACTTCCGATATATTGAGTCCATTTCTTTGCAATTTCTTTCTCAATTCTAACCCGCTCATAATCAATCGTTTGTTTTGAAAAATAAAACATTTATTAAAATTATCACGCGTTTCGTTTGGAATTTCCAAACAAACATTGTAGATTTGCAACTGTATTCAAAATTGAACACAAACAAAGATACAAAAATAAGTTCAATACTAAAGCAAACAATGGTTATGAAAGCAGTCAAAATCAGCACAGCAAGTTCTCAGAATTTAGTAAATGCACTGGTAGCGTTGAACGCCCGCTTCGTTTACG
>Ga0129315_1000151_pt1 | contig 75487 bp, 72 predicted proteins | sample Cm827metagenome_FD_94432 | JGI IMG/M metagenome (GOLD analysis project Ga0129315, IMG submission 94432) | Eastern black-and-white colobus group fecal microbial communities from Wisconsin, USA - Cm827 metagenome | ecosystem: Host-associated > Mammals > Digestive system > Large intestine > Fecal... | reverse complement strand
TCAAGTTTGCCCCTCATGAATGTCCCTCACGAAGAACCCTCAATAACTATGCTGTTTTTATAATGAAACCCTCACGAAAGCCCCTCAACAAGTTTGGCAAACCCTCACAAACTTTGATTATCCCTCAAATATTCTGTCTCATCATCAGACCATTCCAGTGTCATGGCAAGTCTGTCTGCATATGCAACTGGCTGCCATTGTTACCAATACCCCCCCCCGATCGAAAATCACTTCTGTCAGAAAAGTACGGTCACTGTCAGGCCCTGTAGTTTTGCGTCATAACCTTTCGGTCATTTTGCCTTACATTCGTTTTTTTTAATAAAAATTCGAATTAAGTATATCCATATTCAGTCTAAAATGCAATGATTATTTTGTACTTTTTTTATACACTTTATTTTTCTTTTAGTTTTCGTTCTCTGCGGTTGATCTCTTCCGTCACGTCCTCCCAGGATACCCGGTATTCTGCCATCAGATCGGTCATGTGATATAGTACATCTGCTGCCTGTTTTTTCACAGACTGATGATCAATCAATCCCTCTTTCCGATCCTTTGCTTTCTCATAGAGATGATGAAGCGTATCCATCGGATCGATCTCGTCATATTCTTTCTTTACCAGATCCCGGTAGAAGCAGCTTCTGTTGCCGGTATGGCAGGCTGCACCGATCTGTACCACATAGGCCAGCAGCGTATCGTTGTCGCAGTCTATAGAGAGGCGCTTTACGTACTGGAAGTGGCCGGAGGTCTCTCCCTTGATCCACAGTTCCTGACGGCTGCGGCTCCAGTAGGTCATCCGGCCGGTCTTGACCGTCTTGTCGAAGGCTTCTTCGTTCATATACGCCAGCATCAGAACTTCGTTGTTGCGATAATCCTGTACGATAACAGGAATCAGGCCGTCACTGTTCAGCTTGAACTCAGACCAGGCGATGGCAGACTTCTGCTGCCGCATATTCAGCCCTTTCATCTGCAGCAGATCTTTCAGTTCAAAGAGGTCTACTTCCGTATTGGAGATCACATTGCCAGAGATCCCAGATACATTCTCTTCTTTTAGTAAAACATAGACTCTCTGATAATCAATGATATCCATCAGTGGAATACAGTTCACCGGAAGACTGCGAACTGCTTCATAGAGATGGCGGTTGTCTCCCAGAAGAATGACTTCGTCTGCATATTTCTCGATTTTGGCATTTTCTTCCTCCGGGAAAGTGAAGTCATTGATGCAGACAGCGATATGCTCTTTGCCAAACTGCTTCTGCGCCTGATGCAGGATCTCACGATTCTCTTCCCTGGACATATTCAGGAAGACTTTGTCACATCCCATATTCATCAGTTCTTCCATATCACGGATATCATCAATGTGGCCGCCAGCCAGGATCGGGATCTGGCTGCGACTGCACAGACATTTGATGATCCGCTGGTGAAGCCGGTGTTCTTCCTCTGACTCTGCCAGGTCGAATAAGATCAGGGCATCTGCCCCTTTATGCTCATAGTATTTTGCCAGTTCCGGAATGGAACGTTTTCCAAGAATCTGAAAATTTGTCAGTCCGGTCACGGCTTTTCCATTTTTCATAAAAATATGTGCGAGCAAATTCTTCACATTGGATTCTTTCATATTCTACAGACTTCCTTTCTCGTTTACAGACTTCCTTTTGTGGATAGCACACCGGTGATGCGCTCATCCAGACTGGTGGCCATATCCAGGGCTTTTGCAAAAGCCTTGAAAGCGCACTCTGCGATGTGGTGGTTGTTCACACCGGATAGCTGCTTAAAGTGCAGGTTCATTCCTGCGGAATAGGAAATGGCATAGAAGAACTCCCGCACCATCTCGGTATCCATATCTCCGATCTTCTCACAGGTAAAGGTCAGATCTGAGCTGTAGTAAGGTCTTCCGGAGAGATCGATGGCGCACAGTACCAATGCGTCATCCATAGGCAGAATGGCCTGTCCAAAACGACGGATGCCCCGTTTGTCACCAATAGCTTCCCTGATCGCTTCTCCCAGAACGATGCCGGTGTCTTCTATCGTATGGTGGGAATCCACCTCGATATCTCCCCGGATCTTGCCGCTTAAGTCAAATAACCCATGCCGGGTGAACCCGTTCAGCATATGATCAAAGAAAGGGATCCCGGATTCCAGGTCATAGTCTCCCTGTCCGTCGATACAGAAGTTCAGACGGATCTCTGTCTCGGAAGTAAAACGTTTGATTTCTGCACTGCGTTCTGCCATGATGATGTTCCTCCTGTTCATTTGTGACATACGCCACTGTTTTTTTCTTTTACTCGAATCTGACGTGTATGGAATTGGCATGCGCAGTCAGCTGCTCTGCCTTTGCAAATTTCTCGATGTCTTCGTGTACGGCTTCCAGTGCTTCTCTGGAGTAGTATACGATGCTGGACTTCTTTACGAAGTCGTCTACATTCAGAGGCGAGAAGAATCTGGATGTACCGTTGGTCGGCAGCACATGATTCGGTCCTGCGAAGTAATCGCCCAGTGGTTCGCTGCTGTATTCTCCGATGAAGATGGCTCCTGCATTGCGGATCCTGGTCATGACTTCAAATGGATTGGCTGTCACGATCTCCAGATGCTCAGATGCGATCTCATTGGCTGCGTCAATGGCATCCTGCATCGTCTCTGCCACCAGAATGTAGCCGAACTGCTCCAGAGATTTGGTAATGATGTCTTTTCTGGAAAGGACTTTCACGAATCCATCTACTTCCTCGGATACTTTCTTCGCCAGATCCATACTGGTGGTGATCAGGATGGCAGATGCCATCTCGTCATGTTCTGCCTGGGACAGCAGATCTGCTGCCACATATCTTGGATTGGCAGTCTCATCTGCCAGCACCAGGATCTCACTTGGTCCGGCGATGGAATCGATATTGACGAATCCGTAGACTGCTTTTTTGGCAAGGGCTACGTAGATGTTACCTGGGCCTACGATCTTATCGACTTTTTCGATGGATTCTGTACCAAATGCCAGTGCTGCGATAGCCTGTGCACCGCCTACTTTGTAGACTTCATCGGCACCTGCTTCGTTGGCTGCCACCAGCGTAGTCGGGTTGACTTTTCCTTCTGCATTGCACGGTGTGGTCATGATGATCTTACCTACACCGGCTACCTTGGCAGGTACGATATTCATCAGTACAGAGGATGGATAGACTGCCTTGCCGCCAGGTACGTAGACACCGACTCTGGCAAGAGGTGTGATCTTCTGTCCCAGCAGGGTACCGTCCTCTTTGCTGTTGAACCAGCTGGTGCGCTTCTGCTTCTCATGATAAGAGCGGATATTCACCAGTGCTTTGCGGATCACTTCGATCAGTTCTGGATCTACCTGGGTATAAGCTTCCTCCAGTTCCTCTTTTGTTACTTTGATATTGGACGCATCAATCTTCGCATGATCGAACTTCTCGGTATATTCAAATACGGCTTCATTTTTGCGTTTTCTTACATCATCCACGATCGCAGCTACTTTGTCTTCATAGGCACCATAGTTGTTCGGGCTTCTTTTCAATAAATCCTCCAGGAGATTCTGCTTAGACTCCTGTGTCAGTGTTACGATTCTCATGTCTGTATGTCTCCTCTGCTTTTATAATCAATGCCAGTAAATTGCTCCGTTGCAGGCACGTCTTGTTTTTATGACTTCTGACTCTGGCATTTTAATTTATTCAGGATCTCTGTAATCCGTTCGCTCTCCATCTGCATGCTTACCCGGTTCACCACGACTCTGGCTGACAGTGGGCATACCTCTTCCAGCACCTGCAGGCCATTTTCTCTTAAGGTGGAACCAGTCTCTACGATATCCACAATCACGTCAGACAGGCCAACGATCGGCGCCAGCTCAATGGAACCGTTCAGCTTGATGATCTCCACGGTCTGACATTTCTTATTATAAAAATATTCCTTTGCAATCCGAGGATACTTGGTGGCTACCCGGATGCGCTGCTGATGCTTCAGAAGATCGGCTGCTTCCGCCGGTCCGCAGACGCACATACGGCATTTGCCGAAGCCCAGATCCAGTACCTCATAGAGCTTGCGGTTCTCTTCATCAATGGTGTCTTTTCCCACTACGCCGATATCTGCTGCTCCATACTCTACATAAGTCGGAACATCTGGTCCCTTTGCCAGGAAGAACTTCAGCTTCAGTTCTTCATTCACAAAAATCAGCTTTCGTGAATCAGTATCTTTCATCTCTTCGCAGGTGATACCTACCTGCTCTAAAAGTGCCAGGGTCTGCCTCGCCAGCCGGCCCTTGGTTAAAGCAAATGTCAAATATCGCATGATCTGTTTCCTCTGTTATCTATATAATACTGTATCTCGTTAACGTTGTGTAGCGTAATTTCTGTGACACAATCATGCTTATGCATGATCTCCGTGTGTACCAGTTGTCCAATTCCGGCATCACAGGTATGTTTTCATCAATTTATTCAATGCTGCTGCCTGCTCCGGTCCGAAGTCGTCGGTACATTCCTTCAGAATGACTTTTTTGCCCTGATGGCGCATGGCCATAGCCAGCTGTACCGCGACACGTTCATGAGGTGCATCGTAAGGAACGGTCAGGATCTCTTCCAGTGGCTCTGTCTCGATCTTCTGATGCTTCAGCGCCGACAGAAGTTCATCGATCACCACTACGAATCCGATGGACGGTGCATCCTTGCCAAAGTGCTTCAGCAGATTGTCATATCGACCGCCCTTGACTACGGCATCTCCGCTTCCGTAGGTATAGCCTCGGAAGAAAATACCAGTGTAATAATTATAGCGGCTAAGCATGCTTAAGTCAAAGCTGACATACTGAGCTACATCGTAGTATTCCAGAATACGGTAGATCTCTTTTAATCTCACAATGGAGGCCTGTGCCTCTTTATTCGTCGCATAGTCCATGGCTTTCTCCAGAATGTCTACCGATCCATACAGCTCCGGCAGAGCCATCAGGACATCCCGTACTTTTCCCTGAATCTCCAGCTGATCCAGAATGGATTCTACGCCGAAGATATTGCGGTTGGCGATGAAGTCCTTTAATCTGCCTTCGGATTCTTCGTCAATGATCACATCTTTTAAAATGCTCTTGAAGTAGTCCAGCTGGCCGATACTGATCTGAAGCTCCTCCAGCCCTGCACTTTTCAGGCAGTCTACTACCATGGCCACAATCTCTGCATCCGCCTGCGGGGAATCTGCTCCGATGAATTCTGCTCCCAGATGGGTGGTCTCCTTCAGCCTTCCCTGATAGCTGGAATTGTTAATAAAGGTATTTCCCTGATAGCAGAGACGGATCTCGCCTTCTTCCTGCTGAAAATACTTGGATACCGCTCTTGCGATGGACGGGGTAATGTCCGGACGCAGGACCAGGGTATTGCCCTCACGGTCAAAGAACTTGTACAGATCCTTGGATGGGGTGGTTCCTACTGACTTATTAAATACATCAAAGAACTCAAAAGTCGGTGTCTCGATATCCCGATAACCGTAACTCTTCAATACTTCATGAAGCCGGTTCTGAAGTCTTACCTTTCTCTCACACTCATCGTTATAAATGTCCCGGACTCCATCCGGCGTATGCAATAATCTCTCCATAAATACTCTCCTCGCGTAATTGTTCAATACCTTCACGATTCTGAGCAATTACCCTTATTGTCACTTTCTTGTAGTACAGTGCTAATTCGTTAAATTACCGTCTTATTATAAAAGCCAGTAACTCTCTTGTCAATCCCTCAGTGGTAAATCTTTTGTCGGTTATTTCCGGGGCACTTGGCGGGAAACCCGGCATGGTCTGACCACGGATTCAGCTTGTTTCTTCTTTTCCGGGGCCCGATCATGCCCGGCTACCCGGTACCTCACCGCGGATTTTCAGAAACTTGTTATTTCCGGGGTCATTTGCTGGGAAACCCGGTGCGCTCTGACCACGGATTCTGCTTGCTTCTTCTTTTCCGGGGCCCGATCATGCCCGGCTACCCGGTACCTGACCGCGGATTTTCAGAAACTTGTTATTTCCGGGGACACTTACTGGGAGCTCCGGCATGCTCTGACCACGGGATTTCAGATGCTTGTTATTTCCGGGGTCATTTCCTTTGACTAAGATCTTTTTGCAATCCATCCAGATATGGTACAAATATGCCTTGTCTCGGTGTCAGTGTATAATCCATATTCAGTTCTTCGATCCGAAAGCTTTTTCGGCCTCCAGACTCTTTACGGTTCCAGAACTTCATCATATCCCGATAGGGCAAATAATAAAATAAATCCCGACTGCTATAATAAATCAGCAAAAATGCCACACCGCCCTGTTTTTCGAAATCAGTCATGAATCTCACCTGATGATCATGCAGATTCTGTAGTGCGAACGTGTCACTGATACATTCTTTTGCATCAAAACATACGGGGATTCCCTGTACACAACCGATATAGTCTACCGTACTTTTCTGTTCAAAATATGCCAGGGTGATATGCCGGCTTTGTTTGTCAATCTGAATCGGTGTAATCGGCGTAGGAATCTTCTGAATCAGAGCCAGCCCTTTTTCCAGATAAATCTCATTGGAACGATTAACCAGATCTTCCAGTACGGAACCTCTTAAGCCCCGGGAATTCCATGTTGCCATCTTATGCTTCTCCTTTCAGCACCCGCTGGAATTCCTCAGGCAATGGTGCCGTAAATGTCTGCCCAGACAAATGCGCTAAGACTCCACCTAAGTTGTCCGGAAAGACAACTTTCGCCGCATGAAGCATCTGATGACGGATGCGGTACTGTTCTTCATAATAAAGGTTGAGCTTTCTGTCGCCGTACTTGATATCTCCCAGAATTGGATGCCCAATGCTGGCCAGATGCGCACGAATCTGATGGGAACGCCCGGTCACCAGAAGCACCTCCAGAAGGGTGATGTCATAGCTGGATTTTTCAGAACTACCAAACTTCGATCTGACAGAATCACATCTGCCAGGAAGTCGATTGGCATTCGCTCGCTGAAAGGTCACTGGGGAATATTCCGTTATAATTTTCTTTGCACCTGGTATCTCTTCTTGAAGAATTTTTACTTTGTTCGTTTTCTCTTCTTTATACAAATATCCCTCGATGCGGCAGCTATCCGTGATCTGTCCGGCCACACAGGCAGCATAATATTTATGCACAGATCGATCTTTCAGAATCTGTGATAATCCCTGCAAACCTGCCAGGCTTTTTCCTACCAGCACGAGGCCACTGGTATTGCGGTCCAGGCGATTGCATACGGCAGGTTTCACAAGCTGCAGACTTTCCTCTGTAATCTGCCCACTTTGCAGCAGATAGGCAATCATCTGCTCGTTGATCGAGATATCCTTCGGCTGTGCCTTTTGAGAAAGAACACCGGCTGGCTTGTTCATCAGCAGTATATGATCATCTTCATAAATGATCTGTTCTTTCTTCAAAGGAGGAATCTTCGCCCAGGGACTCGTCTGCTTCTGGTTGACCGGCCTGATGCTGGACGGCTGGTTACGAATGGTGCTGAACTTGCTCCAGGTATCCTCACTCAGAAAAACTTTAATGCTGTCTCCTGCCTGCACCAGCTCTTTTCCCACCGCTTTCTTCCCATTTAGCGTGATATTCTTTTTTCTCATCATCTTATAAAGAAAGCTGACAGGCGCAGTATTCAAATATCGCGCCAGCAGCTTGTCCAGTCTCTGTCCCGCTTCGCCTGGGGACACCAGTATTTCTCGCATATTCTATTACTCCTCATGTGTTGCCGAATAAATGACAATTTCAGACCACGGATTCAACTTGTTTCTTCTTTTCCGGGGCCTTTATGATTCCGAATACCCGGCACTTGACCGCGGATTCTACTTGTTTCTTCTTTTCCGGGGCCTTCATGATTCTGAATACCCGGCATATGACCACGGATTCAACTAGATTCTTCCTTTCCGGGGCTTTCATGGATCCAAATACCCGGCATGTGACCGCAGATTCAACTAATTTCTTTCTTTCCGGGGTTTGGTTGATTTTTTAAATTGAAATTGCCAGGATCACTGCCTTTACCAGTTCATTTCTTGTTGCATTCGGATAACGTTCATCTGGTGTGAATGGTACTTGGGCTTCTTTTTCCAGATGATCTGGATAAAGTTCGTCTACTCTGCGTAAAAACTGTTTTTGATCAGTAAAGACCTTTACATTGGATTTAAATCCATTGCCCTGTAAAATTTTCTTGATATGTTTCTCTGCGAACGCCGGATCTGCTTTTGGACTTTGTGTAAAGCCGATGATATTCAAACCACTGACTACAATACTGACAAATGGTGTGTTTTTTTCATAGGCACTGACCGTTGCCTCATAGATCACGGTCATGTCCTTCACATGAACTGCGATTTCATCATGCTGCTGCTGACTGATTGGCTTCTGAAGCCATATCATAATCATATTCACAGCAAATTTACTTGCTGGAAGACAGCCTAGAATGGCCACCAGTGTAAACATGTTTTTTCTTGTGTGGGTGATATACAGTCCTGTCAGGAAGATCACAATCGGGATAGCGAACATCAAAATTGTGATGGCTACCCTTTTTTTTCTCTGACTTTTAATATATCCAAAATCCCCTTTTTGTATCTTTGCCATAAAATATGCCTTTCTTCAACTTGTTTCTTTTCCGGGGTCATTTCTGCCCCGGATACCCGGTACATGACCACGGATTCCACTTGCTTCTTACTTTCCGGGGTCGTTAATGCCCTGGCTACCCGCTACCTGACCGCAGATTCCACTTGCTTCTTCTTTTCCGAGGTCGTTAATGCCCTGGCTACCCGCTACCTGACCGCGGATTTAACTTGCTTCTTCTTTTCCGGGGTCGTTAATCCCCTGGCTACCCGCTACCTGCCCGCGGATCCAGCCTATCCTTACATTTGATTATTCATTCTTGTGGTGTACGTTTCGGATTGTCTTTTTCTTCCTTTTTTCACCTGAACGACTGCTTTGGCCAACATCATTTCCACGCCCGTTTCCATTTCTTCTGGAAGTGTCCTGCTGCCATCCGCTTCGACTGCCTGTCTGCTGACTTGCTTTTCCGCCTCGATTGCCTGTCTGCTGGCCTGCTTTTCCACGTCGGTCATTGAGCCCACGCTCTTTCTGTTTCTGATCAATATTTTTTCTCGGACGAATCAGACATTCAGGTCCAAACCCAATCAGATCTTCCCGATGTTCTTTTAACAGCGCTTCTTTAACCAGATCGTAGTTCTTCGGATCCCGATATTGAATCAATGCACGCTGCATGGCTTTTTCATGCGGATTTTTTGGTACATAGACCGGCTGCATGGTTCTCGGATCGACACCGGTATAGTACATACAGGTGGATATCGTGGACGGTGTTGGATAGAAGTCCTGCACCTGCTCTGGCATATAGCCCAGATCCCGCAGATATTCTGCCAGTGCGATGGCTTCCTTCAAGGTAGAACCTGGATGGGAAGACATCAGATATGGCACCAGGAACTGGTTCATGCCGTAGGCCTTGTTCAGCTTCTGATATTTTGCTACAAATCGCTGATAAACGGAATTTTCCGGTTTTCCCATTTTCTCAAGTACGGCATCAGAGATGTGCTCCGGCGCAACTTTCAGCTGGCCGCTGACATGATACTGAATAAGTTCACGGAAAAATGTATCATCCGGATCTGCAATAAGATAATCAAAACGAATGCCCGATCGAATAAAGACTTTCTTTACTTTTGGCAGTGCACGGAGCTTACGCAGCAGCTTCAGATAGTCAGAATGATCCACGCGCAGATTCTTGCAAGGCTTCGGGAACAGGCACTGCTTTTTCACACAGACGCCTTTTTCCAGCTGCTTTTCACAGGCTGGCTGCCGGAAGTTGGCCGTCGGGCCTCCCACATCATGAATGTAGCCTTTAAAATCTTTCTCTTCTATGAACTTTTTCGCTTCACTGATCAGTGACTCGTGGCTTCTGGTCTGGATAATTCTTCCCTGATGAAAAGTCAGTGCGCAGAAATTGCAGCCACCATAGCATCCCCGGTTGCTGACCAGGGAGAATTTTACTTCTTCGATCGCCGGTACGCCACCATCTTTATCATACATTGGATGCCAGGTACGCTGATAATCCAGTCCGTAGACGATGTCCATCTCGTCCTGAGACAGTGGTTTCTGTGGCGGATTCTGCACCACGGCAATCCCGTTCGGATACTCTTCGGCCAGCCGCCTGCCACTGAATGGATCAGTGTTGCAATATTGGATGTAAAAGCTTCTTGCATAATTCATCTTGTCTTCCACCAGTGATTCGTAGGCAGGAAGCTTTGTTACATCATAGACATCCTCCAGATGGCTGGTCTTGTAAACTGTACCATCAATAAATGTAATGTCTTTGATATCAATCCCCGAATTCAGTGCATCAGCGATCTCCACAATCGACCTCTCTCCCATGCCATAGGACAACAGATCTGCTCCGGAATCCAGCAAAATGGACCGTTTCAGGGAATCTGACCAATAATCGTAATGGGCCAGCCTGCGCAGACTGGCTTCGATACCACCGATGATGATCGGAGTCTTTTTATAGGTACGCCGGATCAGATTGCAGTAAACCACCGTTGCATGATCCGGGCGTTTTCCCATGACGCCTCCCGGTGTGAAGGCATCCGTCTTTCTTCTTTTTTTGGAAACCGAATAATGGTTCACCATAGAATCCATATTCCCACCAGATACCAGGAATCCCAGCCTCGGTTCTCCCAGTATGGTAATGCTGGCATCATCTTTCCAGTCTGGCTGCGCAATGATCCCCACAGTATAACCATTATGCTCCAGAATCCGGCTGATAACTGCATGGGCAAAAGATGGATGATCTACATAGGCATCTCCTGTCACATATACAAAATCCAGCTGTTTGATGTTGCGCTGTGCCAGATCCTTTGCTGACACAGGTAAAAATCCATTTGTCATTATTGCTCCTTTTTGTGTTCCGTTCTCTTATTCTTTCAGCTTCTTGATTTCCTCTGCGGTAAGCTGTCTGTACACTCCTTTTTTCAGACTTTCATCCAGATTCAGCGCGCCCATGGAAATGCGCTTCAGATAAGTCACCTCACATCCCGCTGCATGGCACATACGCTTTACCTGATGAAATCTTCCTTCATGAATCGTCAGCTCAATCTCGCTGCTGATACCTTCCGGATCTCTCTTTAGAATCCGAAGTTCCGCCGGAAGTGTCGGCTTCTCGTCTCCGATATCCAGCCCCTGTGCAAACTGTTCACAGACATTCTCTGGCAGTATGCCGGACACTTTTGCATAGTACGTCTTTGGCACATGCCTTTTCGGTGCCAGAAGCTGATGAGCCAATGGACCATCGTCTGTGATCAGCAGTAATCCTTCCGTGTCCTTGTCCAGACGTCCCACCGGGAACAACCGGTCTTTGATTCTGGAATCAATCAGATCCATAACCGTAGTGTCTCGATTGTCTTTTGTGGCTGTAACGCATCCCGCCGGTTTATGCAACAAAATATATTCATGCTTCTGGCTGCTGACCATCTCACCATCTACAGAGATTGTCTGTTTTTCCGGGTCGATTCTGCCATCCCCGTTCCTGGGAATCTCTCCATCTACCTGTACTCTTTTTTGCTTTATTAGCTTTTTTACCTCGCTTCTGGTGCCAAATCCTGCATTTGCAAGAAATTTATCCAATCGTTCTGTCATACTTTAAATTCTATCCCCTGTGCTTTGTATCCTTCTGCAATAATATCCAGATTCTTATGGAACCGGATCAGTTTTTCCAGATTGTCTTCCTGATAGACCTCATAGAATTCATCCTGGATCTTGGCCACATCACGACGATTGGCGATCGCATACAGATTCTGAATAGTCATGAGAATCTCAGTCACAATATTGGACTGAATCTGTCTGGCATTCTGTGCATCCATGATCTCATTGCGTACATCTGACATCTCACGATCCAATACCTCAATGGCATCTGCAGCATTGCTCAGTTTTTCCCGGATATGCTCTGGAATATTTTGCTTGTATTTGTACTGAAGGGAATGCTCGATCGTAGACCAGAAGTTCATTCCCATAGTGCGGATCTGAATCTCTACCTTCAATGTCTTCGGTCCATTCAGAGTCTGCACCTGATAATCTACGATTATGTGATAACTTCGATAGCCACTGGTCTTCTCGTTGGTGATATAATCCTTTTCCTGTCGAACCGTCATATCCGTTCTGGAGCGTATAATCGAAACTACTTTTTCAATATCCTCCACGAACTGGCAAATGATCCGGATCCCTGCCAGATCATCCAGTTCCTGCTCCATCTGCTCCAGTTCCAGGTTCTTCTTTTTTAATTTATCCAAAATGCTGGATACGGACTTCACCCGGCCAGTTACATCTTCAATCGGACAATACAGCCCTCTCGCTTTATGTTCATATTTTAAATGTTCAAACTTGGTAATCAGCTCTTTGACTGCCAGATCATATGGATCCAGCATCTCACGCCACAGTTGTATCTTCATTGCAACCTACCTGCTTTCTGTTTCTGTGTGTCACAAAATATTCTATCTGTCACATAGTGAACTTCAACGTAAATGTCCTGCTCTGTCACAAAATAAACTTCAATGTAAATGTCTGCTCCGTCACAAAATAAACTTCAATACAAAACTCGTTCTATCACAGACTAATTCAAAATAGAGTATACCACAGACCTTTTTTCAATTCAAACGGAAAGGCATGATTTTATGAAACAGTTTATTCTGAATGCTCTGATCCTATGGTCTACTTCCCTGGTGCCGTATCTTCTTCCGATTATGATCATTTCTCGATTGCTAATCGGCTCAAATCTCATCTATCGTTTTCTCCGGCCATTCTCTTTTCTATGCAAAAAAATGCTACATCTGTCTCCTGCCGGATCCTATGCACTTCTGCTGGGGTTTTGCTGTGGCTATCCTATGGGTGTAAAGACACTGGCCGATCTGCGCTCTGAGGATGCTATAAGTCCGGAGGAAGCTCACTATCTGGCAAATTTTATCAATAATGTCAGCCCGGGCTTTCTTATTGCCTGCGTGTGCCACGACCTGTTAAAGGCACCAGGCTTTGCGATTCCATGCATGGTGATAGTATACGGAGCAGCACTGTGCTATGGAGTGGGAATATTGGCAGTGCACAGACATCGCATAGAAATGGCTGATTTTCCGGACATGACAGCTAAGACATCAGAACCCCCATATGGCAGGAAATGTTCATCTGGCCACACTACTTTTTTAGCTTTTCTGGATACATCCATCGAAGACAGCATTACACAGATGCTGCAAATCGGAGGCTACATGGTTCTGTTCTCAGTACTGTCTTTTTTTGTCTGCCACCTGCCAGCTCTGTCTGCGATCACCAGGGCTTCTTGGGCTGCTTTGCTGGAGATTTCCTTAGGATGTCAACTGCTGACAGGACTCTCTGTACCGTTATTCTGGAAATATCTTCTGATTGTCGTAACGCTAACCTTCGGAGGCTTGTGCAGCGCCTTCCAGTCAGCGTCTTATTTAAGAAGCATTGGTTTTTCTTTAAAAAATTACATAAAAACAAAGGCTATGACTGCTGTCATCACCTTGGGTCTGTATCTGATCTATCTGTTGTCGTCCATGAGCAGCGGAATATAACTTCAATGAATCTCCGTTGCTTTTCGTGAGCCGTTACTCTCTTGGATACCCGGTACCTGACCGCGGATTTGGCTTGTTTCTTACTTTCCGGGGTCGGGGTGATTGCGGATACCCGGTACCTGACCACGGATTTGGCTTGCTTCTTACTTTCCGGGGCCGGGGTGATTGCGGATACCCGGTACCTGACAGCGGATTTAGCTTGCTTCTTACTTTCCGGGGCCGTTACACCTCCGGATACCCGGTACCTGACCGCGGATTTAGCTTGTTTCTTACTTTCCGGGGTCGTTACACCTTCGAATACTCGGTACCTGACCACGGATTCAGCTTGCTTCTTACTTTCCGGGGTCGTTACACCTCCGATTACCCGCTACCTGACAGCGGATTTGGCTTGCTTCTTATTTTCCGGGGCCGTTATTCTTTCGGATACCCGGTACTTGACCGCGGATTTAGCTTGTTTCTTACTTTCCGGGGTCGTTACTCTCTCGGATACCCAGCACCTGACCACGGATAATATTACATTAGATATTCTTGCATTTCATTCTTTTTGAAAACCATCTCATTTATTCATGAAATGTTTTATTACACTTAGAATCTCATCTGTACCCAGTGGAAGTATTGATGTTTCTTCTGTTATAATTAAATTGTCTCCTAATTGAATTCCTTCTTTTCTATAAACTTTAATTCTCTGAACTGTATCCTTTAGATAACTTCTATCATCCATCATTCCACGATGCTCCCAATATATTTCTCGACGCATATGCGTGTCTAAAAGTGTAAAGTCTGGATGTATTACCCTGCCACCAAATAATATAAGTGGACATTCGTATTTATAAGGTACTTGCATTTTAAAAAGCATATTAGCGATATTCAACTCTGATTTAGATCGCACTCGCTCACCATTATCTGTCAGATATACTGGAATTTCTTCAGGAATGGCTTTATGTTTATAAGGAACAGAAAACCATTCTCTGGCATATTCCTCATCAGATATATCTAAGGGTTTTACGTATTTTTTTATTTCCTGGGGATAATTAGAATAAAGATTTTGAAGATTTTCTATTTTTAATTTGGAATTTCTCAAGATATGTTCAAGATTTTTTATTTCGAAGTTGACTTGTTTTATTGCAGATTCATCATATTTCTTCTGAAGATACAATTCTATTTTTCTTTCTGATTGTTTGGATATGTAGACACCACTTCTATCCTTTGGATCAGTTCGCAAATAATATTGAACTTTTCTTCCCTTTTTCACAACACGAATCTTGCCTTCTGGATATGACTTCAAACGCTTCTCTAATGCTTGCCTGACAGAATACAGTTCCTCAAGTCGCCTTTGTGCCTCCTGATAAAGATTTGTTGGAGTTAAATATGTTGTTTTCATGACTTGCTCCTTCGTGACATCAAAATTTTTAGATCTGTATTATTATATGATAGAAAATGCCACAATATGACCAAATAACTTGTTTTCCTGGACTTTCTCCTTTCAAATACCCGCTACCTGACCGCGGATTTAGCTTGCTTCTTACTTTCCGGGGACGTTACACCTCCGGTTACCCGCTACCTGACCGCGGATTCAGCTTGCTTCTTCTTTTCCGGGGCCGTTACACCTCCGATTACCCGGTACCTGACCGCAGCCACAACAATCATCTCTGCATATCAAAAAATCTCGATGCCAGTATACTAACATCGAGATTCTTTTCATTCTATTATTCTTTCTATTATTCTTCGTCCTGATCTTCTTCATCTGCAGCCGCCAGATCTTCAGTGCTGTAGTTGCTGGTGTTCTGGGACTGAGGTGATAATTCGCTTCTGTTCTTGGTTACGATATCGTAACAGGACTGAATGGAATTGATAAAGGTGTTGTATTTTGCACTTACCGTATCGGATGCATGACTCATGATCTGTTCCAGGTTAGCCAGCATATCATCGGTATAGCTGATCGCGCTCATACGAATGTTGTTAGCATCTTCTGTAGCAGAATCCAGGATCTGCTGAGCCTGCTGGCGGCTCTGATCTAACAGCTGCTGGGACTGCTGTCTTGCCTCACGCATGATCTCATTCTCTTCTACCATCTGCTGCTGCTTTTCTGTTGCATCCGCAATCAGGGCATCCGCCTTGGTCTGTGCATCTGCCAGAATCGCATCCTTATTGCTGATAATCTTCTGGTATCTCTTGATCTCGTCCGGAGTCTTCATACGAAGTTCTCTTAAGAGTTCTTCCAGTTCTTCCTTATTCACTACAATCTTGGTAGAAGACAGTGGCTGGAACTTACAACTATCCACATATTCTTCAATTTCTTCAATAATCTGCTCAATTCTGCTGCTCATCTTATCTCTCCTTCTTCATTAATCATTCAATACCCCTTGCAAAATCGCCTTTATCCGGCATTTTTTGCTTATCTATGGCTTCCCGCCATCTTTCTGTTTATCTCTGATACTACTTCTTCCGGAACAAACTTTGATATGTCTCCCCCATATAAAGCCACTTCTTTGACTGTCGATGAACTCAGGTAAGCATATTCCAGACTGGTGGTCAGGAATATCGTATCAATCTCCGGATCCATGATCCTGTTCGTCTGTGCCATCTGCAGTTCATATTCAAAGTCCGTAATCGCACGCAATCCTCTGACCAGGAACTGGGCATGACATTCTTTTACAAAATCGATCGATAACCCATCAAAGGATTCTACTCGTATATTGCTGATATCCTTTGTCACTTTCTTTAGTATATTAACACGTTCTTCTACAGAAAACAACGGATTTTTTTTGTTATTCTGCAAGACCGCCACAATCAGTTCATCTACCAGTGTCGCTGAACGCTTCATCACATCGAGATGTCCAAATGTTACCGGGTCAAAGCTTCCCGGGTAAACTGCTCTTTTCATGTTTTTTATTTTCCTCGCTGTATCATGCCTGTCACTGTTCGCAGTAACTCATGCATCTTTCTTTTCGATAAATACATGTGCATTTGTCTTGTATTTTTTATACTTTTTCATCTGATATCCTAAAGAATCCAGATAGGAAAAGTCAGTCTGCAGGGATGCTTCGGTGATGATCACCGTGTAGTCATCTACCAGATCAGAACCTTGTAATGCTTCCAGCACCTGCTTCTCCAGCTGGTGGTTGTAAGGCGGATCCATAAAGATGAAGTCATACGCTCCCCGTCCTCTCAGACGGCCAAGTGCCTGAAATACATCCGTCTGCATCAGTTCTGCATGTTCCTCCAGATGTGTAAACTTCAAATTTTCCCGGATACATTCGGCTGCTTTTGGAGCAGATTCGACCAGTACTGCCTCAGCCGCTCCACGGCTCAGAGCCTCGATACCGATAGCTCCACTTCCACTGAACAGATCCAGAAATCTGCATCCCGGAATATCCGTCTGTATCATATTGAACAAAGTCTCTTTGATCCGGTCTGTGGTCGGTCTGGTATCTATTCTTTCGATTGTCTTCAGATTCAGATGTTTGGCTGAACCGGCAATTACTCTCATATTTCTTTATCCTTCATTCTCACTGATTACATAACCGGCAAGGTTGTATGCGTGGTCTGAGATACGCTCCAGATTGCTGAGAATGTCCAGAAATGCCACACCACTGACCGGCTTGCAAAGCTGTCTGGCCATACGGTCAATATGCTGATCTCTCAGCTCATCTTCCATATCATCTACCCTTTCTTCGTATTTTCCTACCAGAACGGCCTGATCGATATTGCTGTTGCCAATAGCCTGTACCGCGCAGGAGAAACTGTCCTTAACCAGACTCATCATCTCAGAAAGTTCTCTCTCAGCTTCTTCTGTAAATACGATTCTGTTCTCCGGATCATCCACATTCACCAGCTCGGCAATGTTCTCTACATGATCTCCTACACGTTCAATATCGCTGACCGAATAAAACAGATTCTTGATCAGTTCATGCTGTTTCTCTGTCAGTGACAGATTCTCGATCTCAACCAGATATTCCGTAATCAGTTCTTCCATTTTATTAATTGTCTTTTCAGTGGATAATACCTTATCAATCAGAGCCTTGTCATAACTCATCACTGCCTGACAGGCATCTTTCAGATTCTCATTGGCTATCTCACCCATATGCACAACTTCTTTGATCGCATTCTCCACGGCAAAATCCGGGGATTTCAGGATACGGCGGTCCAGATGACGCAGGGTCGCTTTTTCGGCATTGTCCTCTGCTATCTGATCGGATTCTTTCTCTCTGACAACCAAGCCAGACAGCTTCACCAGTCCCATGGCAAACGGGAACTGTATGATTACATCCACAATCTTGGCTCCTGTGTGGAATATAGAGATACCCACACTGTCAATCGCTGTATGCGCAAAGCCTGGCATAATACGGAACAGAATAAATCCTGCTGTTCCCAGCACAATGGCTCCGATCACATTAAAGATCAGATGAATCGCTGCTACTCTCTTGGCATTTCTCTGTGCACCAATACTGGATAATACCGCCGGCATACAGGAACCGATATCTGCTCCCAGACAGATGAACACCGCTGCACTGGTAGTAACGGCACCACTGGTCGCTGCCAGTGTCTGAAGCACACCAACCGATGCAGAAGAGCTCTGCATGATCACCGTCACGATCAGGCCTACGGCAATACCAAGGAACGGATTATTTCCTACTGCCATGAATGCATTGGTAATAATCGGTGAATCCATATAACTTTTCGCTGCAGATCCCATATAATCCAGGCCGATAAATAACATGCCCAGACCTATCAGAATCTCCGCAATCGTCTTCTTCTTGGATGACTTGGAAAATACAGTGATAAATACACCGATTCCAAGGATCAGTGGTGCATACAGTGATGGAGATATGGCTTTGAAGCTATCTCCCAACTGCCCCAGCGATACAATCCATGCCGTGATACAGGTACCGATATTCGCACCCATAATCACTCCCACTGCCTGTGGAAGACTCATAATACCGGCATTTACAAATCCAAGAACCATAACCGTAGTGGCTCCGCTGCTCTGTATGATCGCGGTCAGTCCCGCACCGACCAGAACAGCAACCAGACGATTGTTGGTCAGGATCCCCAGCAGCTCCTGCATCTTGCTTCCTGCGGACTTCTGAATACCGCCGGACATGGCATGCATACCATACAGGAACATTCCAAGGCCCCCGATGAACATAAATAGATTCGAGACGTCATTAATTGACATGATTTATCCCCCTGATTTTCGTATTCTGTGAACCAAAAGCCATATATCGTGGTGACACGCCACAGCTTTTGCTGTGCTGCTTCTATGTTACACGATATTTCTCCAGTCCAGATCTCCGTTGGCAAGTCCCAGCAACAGAGATTCTGCTGTGGCGATATTGGTCGCAATCGGGATATTATATTTATCACAGCATCTGGTAATGCTGTCTATGTCGGCCTGTCTCGGGTCCTGAAGCAGAGGATTGTAAAAGAAAATGACCATATCCATATCATTCCGCTCGATCATCTCTGTGAACTGCTTATCTCCGCCGACAGCCCCTGGCAGGAACTGGTGTACTCTCAGGTTCGTCACTTCTTCAATTCTTCTTCCAGTACCGCCTGTTGCATATAATTCATGTTTGCTGAGTATCCTTTTATAAGCAAGGCAAAAGTTCTCCATAAGGCTTTTTTTGCTGTTGTGTGCAATAAATCCTATTTTCATAGTTCCATCCCTTTCCCCATACTAACCCATATTACTTTGTCAATTATACCATTGTTTTTTTATTATGGCAAATACATTTTGTTCCGTTTCATGCAACAACTGCCAGTTTAAGTTTTTTTATATTCCACATACTATTCTCGCAATACAAAATTGCAAATAACCAGTACAAAGGAGGTAACAATCATGAGTAGTCGTTCATCTAATACCGCAGCGGTTCCCGAGGCAAAAGGTGCATTAGACCGTTTCAAATATGAGGTGGCTAACGAACTGGGCGTTCCGCTTACCAATGGTTATAACGGAAATCTGACTTCCAAACAGAACGGTTCTGTCGGTGGTTATATGGTCAAAAAAATGATCGAAGAACAGGAAAAACAGATGAGCAGCAAATCACAGAATACCATGCAGTAATCTGTGAAAGCAGGCAGAGTAAAGGCAGGCGCCCACACGGCTCCTGCCTTTTTCTGTATCCTGTGTCTCTTCCAGGCCAATTGTAACTCCCGCTGTCAAAAGGCAATCATTAAGAAAGTGCTACATCTCCTGTGATTTCGTCATTAATCACATAATAGGCCTTGCCCTCTTCTGGTTTCACATAGACGGTCACGTTCTTCATCTCGGATACTTTCTTTTTCAGTTCTTTTGTCCAGTATTCTTTGATCTTTTTCATGATCTCATCTGTAGTGATCTCATCTCCCATATACTGAACATAAATGGTCTGTTTTGCTGCCATAATTCTTCCTCCCGGCTACTTTTTACAGCTTCTATATCATCCTGTTTCAAATCATAAGAAATATACACCTCTTTTTGGAAATTGGCAACGGCTTTTCTCTTTGTCACAAAAAGTTTGTGAATTATTTGGAGTTTTCCTTTACAGACTCAGATTTTTTAGTTCATTTCTCATATAGATTTCCAGTCGTTTTTTCAGATCCCGGTGCGGTTCCTGCAGCAGTTCCGGATCTTCTCTGCGAATTCGTTCTGCCTCTTTTCCGGCATTTTTCAGGATCTGTGCATCGGCATAGATGTCTCCGATCTTAAATTCCATAGCCCCGCTCTGGCGGACTCCCAGCAGTTCTCCCGGACCCCGGAGTCTCAGGTCTTCGTTGGCAATATAAAATCCGTCATTGGATCGATTCAGAATATCCAGCCGCTTCTGATTCTGTCCATTCTCGCTTCCGTTTATCATGATACAGTAGGACTGATCTCCGCCTCTTCCCACACGGCCACGCAGCTGATGCAGCTGGGCCAGGCCGAAACGTTCCGCATTTTCGATCATCATCACTGTGGCATTTGGCACATTCACTCCTACCTCTACTACCGTGGTTGACACCAGCACCTGGATCTGATTCTCCAGAAATCTCTGCATGATCTCGTTTTTCTCCTTTGGCTTCATCTTGCCATGTAAATATTCCACACAGATCTGAGCTGGCAGCTCCGCCTTCAGCTTCTCCGTATAAGAGATCACATCTTCTGCCTCAATCATTTCACTTTCTTCCACCATTGGACAGATCACGTAGGCCTGATGGCCTGCCTGTACTTCCTTTGTAATAAAATCATAAGCTTTTTTTCGATAAGATGTGTTCACCACGCAATTCTTGATCGGAATACGGTTGGAAGGCAGTTCATCAATGGTAGATATCTCCAGATCGCCATAGAGGATCACTGCCAGAGTACGGGGAATCGGGGTTGCACTCATAACCATGGTGTGCGGCATTTTTCCAGCCTTTTCTCCCAGCGCTTCCCGCTGGCGTACTCCAAAGCGGTGCTGTTCATCCGTAATCACCAGACCCAGACGGTCAAATACAACCTTTTCCTGAATCACCGCATGAGTGCCGATCACCACATCTGCCTCATGCGCCGCTATCTTCTCATAAGCTGCCCGCTTTTGCTTTGCTGTCATTGATCCGGTAAGAAGCACAGCCTGAATTGGAAGTCCCTGCTGTATCGTCAGCCTGGTAAATGCTTCGTAATGCTGGTTTGCCAGCACTTCGGTCGGCACCATCAATGCACTCTGCAGGTAATTTCTCGCTGCCAGTATCATAGCCAGAAATGCGATGATCGTCTTTCCTGAGCCCACATCTCCCTGAATCAGACGGTTCATCGTGCTTTTTCCACTCATATCCTGCCGGATCTCTTTCCACACCTGCTGCTGTGCACCGGTCAGCTGATATCCCAGCCGGCTGATGATGTCATCCAGCGGATCTGCCTCCACAGGAAATGGATTTTCCAGCTCAGATGTCTGTTCTTTCCACGCACGAATTGTCAGAATAAATAAGAAAAATTCATCAAAGACCAGACGTTCTCTTGCCAGTTTCAGATGATGCTCGTCCATCGGAAAATGAATCTCTTCCATTGCATAGTCATATTCCGCCAGCTGATATCTTTCCCTAACCTCTGACGGTAGAAAATCCCGGGACAGATCCACAGATTCCATGGTCTGACGGATCAGTTTGGCCAGCATATGATTGGTCACGCCCTTTGTCAGCATATACACTGGCTGCAAGGCTTTTTGTAGTTCTTCATATTGTGCCGGCTGATAAATCTCCGGCTGATCCAACACCAGATTAGCCCCTTTCTGGCTGATTTTTCCATAAAATACATACCATTGTCCCGGACGCACCGTGTTTTTCAGATAAGGCATACGAAACCATCTGGCCATAACAGCGCCATTCCCATCCCCAAGCTGCGCTGTGGTAATCTGCATACGCTTCACATACTGAACCGTCAGCGGCCGCAGTGCCTGCGCCAGTACTGCCACAGTCTGTCCAGCCTGCAGCTTCCCGATCTGTACCGGTTCTTCAAACTTCCGATAATCCCGCGGATAATAGGTCAGCAGATCGTCCAACGTCCTGATCTCCAGCTTTTCAAATAATTTTCTGGATTTCTCCCCCACACCTTTTAAGTTGTCAATTGTAGAAAATCTATCCATCCTTTTACTCCCAGTATACAGGTAAATCCACGTTGCTGCAAATATGAAGTCACTTCATATTATCCAAAAAAGGGTGACAGATTGCTTCTGCCACCCTGTGTATTGTCCCTGTTGATTATTCCACAGACACTACGTAGTAATAAATCGGCTGTCCGCCTTCATATACTTCTACTTCGCAGTCCGGATACTGCTCCTGAAGCTCATCGCCCAGTGCCTGCGCATCCTCTTCTGTGATATCTTCTCCATAATAGACACTGATCAGTTCAGAATCTTCATCTATCATCAGGTTAATGGTCTCTTTGGTAATCTCTGCGATATCCTCACCAACTGCCAGAATGGAATGATCACCAATTCCCATGATGTTACCCTCTTTGATCTCCTTATCATCGATATGAGTATCACGTACCGCATAGGTAACCTGTCCGGTCTTTACCAGAGAGATCGCTTCCTTCATAGCCTCTTCGTTCTCTTCCGGTGTCTTCGCAGCATCAAAGCTGATGATCGCTGAGATACCCTGAGGAACTGTCTTGGTCGGAATCACAATGATCTTCTTGTCCTCTGTCAATGCCTGTGCCTGATTGGCTGCAAGAATAATGTTCTTATTATTTGGGAAAATGAAAATTGTATCTGCATTCACCTCTGCGATCGCATTCAGCATATCTTCTGTACTCGGGTTCATGGTCTGTCCGCCTTCAATCAGGTAATCCACACCCAGTCCCTTAAAGATCTCACCGATACCATCTCCAATGCTGACGGAAATAAATCCCACTTCTTTATGCGGCATGGTCTTCTTCGGCTGCTCTGCTGCCTGTGCAGCCGCCATTTTCTCAGCATCCTTGATCAGCTTCTCACGATGTTCTTCTCGCATATTGTCAATCTTCATGCGTGAAAGTTCACCATAGGTCAGTGCTCTGGTAATCGCCACACCCGGATCATTGGTATGCACATGTACTTTTACAATCTCTTCATCGGCTACTACTACGATAGAATCTCCGATGCTCTCCAGAAATGCCTTAAACTTCTGTTCTTCTTCCTGTGGCATTGGCTTCCTGGTCATAATGATAAACTCAGTACAATATCCGAACTTGATATCTGCTTCTGTTCTGGTATCTGCCTGTACAGGCTCTCCTGTGCTCACCGGCTTCTCAATGGTATAATCCACTTCTTTTCCAAGATAAGCATCAAAAGCTCCCTTCAGTACCTGAATCAGTCCCTGTCCGCCAGAATCTACTACACCAGCTTCCTTTAATACCGGAAGCATCTCCGGTGTCTTCGCCAGGACTTCTTCTGCATACTTCAGAGAAGTGTCCAACAGTTCTTCCATCTCCACATTCTCTGTCAGCGCAAGCTCGGTTGCCTTGTCAGCAAATCCCTTAGCTACAGTCAGAATAGTACCTTCCTTTGGCTTCATAACTGCCTTATATGCAGTAGCAACAGCCTTCTGGAACGCTTCTGTGATCGTGATCACATCGATCTCTTCTGTATCATGGATCCCCTTGGTGAATCCTCTCAGAAGCTGAGAAAGGATTACTCCTGAGTTACCTCTTGCTCCTCTCAGGGAACCGGAAGAAATGGCCTTTGCCAGTGTCTCCATGTTCACGCTCTCTAATCCTGCTACTTCTTTTGCCGCTGACATAATCGTCAGTGTCATATTCGTTCCTGTATCTCCGTCAGGAACCGGAAATACATTCAGTTCATTAATCCACTCTTTGTTTGCCTCCAGGTTCTTGGCACCTGCCAGGAACATTTTTGCGCAAAGTTCGGCATTTATCGTACTTTTACCCACTTCTTGCGGTCCTCCTTAATCAATTGCTCTTACGCCATCTACATAAATGTTTAATTTATCAATCTCCATGCCTGTGAATTCCTGTATACGATACTTTACATTCTCCATCAGGTTCTCGCACACTGCTGAGATACTTACTCCGTATGAAACAATCACATGAAAATCAAGGGAAATCCGGTTATCTTCCCCAATCGTTACATTGATTCCATGTTTTAAGCTGTCACGCTTAAGCAATCTCACAAGACCGTCCTTCATACTGAAAGCAGCCATTCCAACTATTCCGAAACATTCTACTGCCACACTGCCTGCATAGGTCGCTATAACATCTAAATCAATCGAAATCGAACCAAGTTCGTTATTCATACGTCCCTTCATATTTTACCTCCAGATATCATTTTCCTTGATACTCGTTTTATAGTATAACAAGTTTTCGTAAAAAAGGAAATATCTTTTTTCAATTTCTACTTGCAAAATATATTCATTTCTGTTAGAATACGATTGTTGTCAGTTCGTACACGTTAAGTATGGACGAAAAAGTAATAAGGAGGTGCTGTCATGGCTAAATGTGCAATTTGTGATAAGGGCGCTCATTTCGGAAACAACGTGAGCCACTCCCATAGAAGATCTAATAAAATGTGGAAATCCAACATCAAATCCGTTCGTGTTAAAGTTAACGGAGCTGCAAAGAAGATGTATGTATGTACTTCTTGCTTAAGATCTGGAAAAGTTGAAAGAGCTTAATGATAGAGCAGATTTAAGAGTCGCCATCGGGGCGGCTCTTTTTTTACTTTTATAAGATTTCCGGGGCATAGTCTTTTTCAGCATACAAATAGATTATATCCAATCAGTAATAAAACAAAAATCAGGAGTACATTCCAGAAGGTATTTGCGATCAGTAAGGCTATCAGCATTCCCACTGATATCCAGAATAAAGTATATCCAGCAATACGCTTCATGAAGGTACTCCCTTTTTCTATCTTATGTTATTTTATGTTGTAGTAAAACTTTTGTGACTCGATATCCAGAGTTGATCTGCCTTTTCACAAATAGTTGTCTTCTATTCTTCCTCTTCTTTTTTCTCTGCCGCCTGCACTGCTTCTGCTTCTTTTACTGCATCTGCCGCTGCATTACCACCGCCCGATGTAAAACGGTTCACAAAGTCTGGTACCATATCCAGCACCTTGGTCAGACCGTCCTGATTCTTGATATTTACCAGCTTGGTGTTTCCATTCTGAATAACCAGCACTGCGCTTGGAGTCATCTTGCAACCCATTCCTCCGCCGCCATTATTCTTTATTTTATTGTTATCTTTTCCTTCCAATGCTCCGGCTGCCACGCCAAAAGATACATCTATCAGTGGCAGAATAATGGTATCACCTACGGTGATTGCATCTCCTACGACCGTCTTGGAATGAATATATCCATCCATTCCTTTAAATAATGATTCTACCTTTGACTGAAAATTGTTTTCTGATGCCATGTGTATTCTCCTTTCCAATCCCTGTACTTTTATTTTTCAAATTTGTCTGTAACTCTCATACTCATTCGCTGTCCATTTTTTTCAGACATGCTTTTCTGTTCGATGATCCAAATCTTCTTCGTCAGCCCTGTTTATCCCAATCTTTTTTGATATTCATTACGCCATCAATCTGCGAATTTCTTTTATGGTCTTACGAATATTCTTATCTATCAGAAGACTGATCGCAGACTTTGCTATATGGCACAATCGTATATGTCCTTTTATCGACACGTCTCCTTCCAACATTTTTTCTTCAAAATTCCCATTGACTTCCAGATGATTTCCGGTAAATACCGCCAGCACACATAGTATACCCAAAACCTGTCCGGTTGTTGCAGGATCTTCCAATCCAAATGTCAGGGTACCTTCCAGCTTCTTTGGCAATATATGTCGCAGCAGATATTTCACTTCTCTTAGAATATGATCCTTTGCCACCTGCGTGCAGGTCCTGTTCCAGAAACTGTGATATTTCTCAACCGTTGACTGCAGGTGATCTTTGCGCTTTGAAAGATTCTTCCATGTATGGCCAATACTGCTAGCTTTCTGCCTGATCTGTGATGGAAGTCTGCTCAGTCGCATAAATCCATTACGCAGTTTCTGCCAGATATGATTTTTCTCATGAGTTCCTGATGTCTCTTCCACTTCATCTGCGTCTGTTCTGCCATCTTCTGTACCACTTATTTCTTGCACAGATGTTTTTTCATCTTGTTTTGGTCTTGCCTGCTCAACGAGCGGGATACATTCCGCATTCTCCGGCTCTATATTCTCTTTTTCTGCTTTTATTTCTCTGACAGCCGGCTGCTCTCCGGTCTGTCTCTGCGGCGGCTTCTTCCGTCTCTTTTTCTGCTTCTTAGGCTTTTTGTGCAGCAAAGAATGTCCAAAGATGCGAATATCCAGCTTCACCTGTTCACCATCATAGCCGCCCGTCAGACAGATGAATCCAAAAAGCCAGGACGCTTTTCCATCTGCCGAATACTCTGCTATCGTTCTCATCTGGAGCCCAGTACTGTATCGAATCGGCACCAGAAGCATCAGCGCCAGTATCAGCAGGATCAGACCCAATATGGACAGCAGCAGAATTCCAATTATTTTTAATATGAATAATAAAATATGCAACATATCGTTCCTTTACACATTTCTTTTTCTTTGAAATGGCATCCGCCACAGGGGCTTTCTTTTCCTTATTGGATAATGAATGGCAAAGTCTTCATCCAATCTTAGCCTGTTTTTCAGATATGGCTCTACCTGAAAAGCTCCGGTCGCCTTGTGAGCATCCAGAATCATAGCCGCTGCCATCTCTGTGGCCTCGTCATAGGAATGGGTCATTCCTACAATCACCGGGCAAAGGCGGTGCATCACTGGCCAGAGCAGCTGATCCGTAGACAGGATATCCAACAGATTCTTCTCATTGGAAGGTAAGGTGATCAGATATACACCCGGAGTCCCCGCACCATGTTCGATCTTATCTATGATTTTATCCTTTTTCTCTTTTAAATCATCACTTACATATAGTCCGGTGTACCAGTCCATCAGCCATCCCCTCTATAGTCAGAAAGACCGATGAAGCTCTCATCAGTCTTTCCCTTTGAAATACTTTTTACTTCCGCCCCATAAATTTGCCTTTTTTAAGTTCAGGTATTCCTCGTATGCTCTCTCCAGCATCGTTCTCTCATTAGCAAATTTCAAAAGGTGATATGCTTCATGGTACTTGTAATACCCTGAATCAATAAAATGTTCCTCGCGTTGTGGTTTACTGTAATAACTCTCGGAGCGCATAAGATACCAGTGGACATCTTTTTCCACCACATCTTCCGGCACATTAAAAGAATACTGGCTTTTTCCAATATACTTCACGATAGAAGCCTTTGCGCCGGTCTCTTCCAGCACCTCTCTCAGCGCTGTCTCCGTATACTCCTCACCTGGTTCTACGGTACCCTTTGGCAAAACCCATCCTTCGTACTTATTCTTGTAGCTCTTGAACAGCAAAAGGATCTTGCCTCGAAATATTACCACCCCGCCACAGCTCGTTGCCTCAATCATTGCAATTCCTCCTGTCTGCGTTGTGTTTTCTAAACATGGTATTAGTATACAGCTATTTTTTTAAATCCGCAACTTTTTTCTTAATATGTCTTTACAGAATTATAATAGGTATTGAAGATCTCCCGGGCAATCGGTACTGCAGCCGAGCTGCCGGTTCCACCATCTTCCGCAATAACGCTGACTACAATATCCGGATCCTCTACATTGGAGAATCCCACGAACCAGGAATGCGTGGAGAAGTTTGCCTCCGATCCGGTATTTCCGTCGATCTCATATTCTGCTGATCCGGTTTTACCAGCTACCGTATATCCTAGTCCGCTTAATGACGTGGCGGTTCCGCCTTCTACTACACTCTGCATATAACTGCTCAGTATCTGTGCCTCATCGGAATTCATCAGTTTCTTGTATTCCATCGTCTTAGTTTCACTGACTTCGATTCCATCTGAGTTCTCAATATGATCTACAAAGTATGGAGTCATCAGCACACCATCATTGGCAACTGCGGAAACAATCAGTGCCATATGGAACGGTGATACCAGTGTATCTCCCTGTCCAATCGCTGTCTGCATCGTCTCACCCACTGAAGAATTTCCATTCAGTGAGAACTGGCTGCTGCTGTACGGCAATACCGTCGGAAGCTTGCCATTGAACATCTCTTCCTTGCAAAGCTCGGCAAACTTGTCATTATCCAGCTGCAATCCGATATTTGCAAAAGAGGTATTGCAGGAATGCTGGAAAGAGCCCTGCAGGTCTTCAAATCCATGCACTTCATAGTCATAACACTTAATGGTCACATCTGACTGAGTCATGCTGCCCTGGCAGTCATAGGTATAATTTCTGTAATCATTCGGGTATTCCCTCATAAATTCCAGCGTCGTCAGAATCTTAAAGGTAGATCCCGGAGGATACAGTCCCTGTGTCGCACGATTCAGCAGTGGACTTTCTGAATCATCTGCATTCAGGATCTCCCACTGGTTCTCCATATCATTTGGATCAAAATCCGGCTTGGATACCATGGTCAGTATCTTTCCGGTAGATGGTTCCATAACGACCACTGCCCCTTTATAGGCCCCCAGCGCATTGTAAGCTGCCTGCTGTAGCCGGCTGTCCAGGGTCAGTACCAGACTGTCTCCCCGCAGCTTTTCATTATTCTTTTCACTGCCCACCTGATCCTGAATAGATGCATTGGAGGTCATCAGATCATTATTATAGATTGCCTCCAGACCGGACTTTCCGTTTACCGTATACCCCACCACATGGGCAAATACATTTCGCCATGGGTACACACGGGTCTCTGTATTATCATCTGCCACATTGGTACCGGCCAGTACTTCCCCATCTGAAGAGTAGATGGTTCCACGGATCACATAGGCCTCCTGGGCATCTCCCTTGGTATTGTTCGGATTGCGCTTCACATCATCTATCAATTTTACATTAAAATAGACCAGATAGCCCACAAGGGCAAGAAACATGGCAGAAAATAGATAGGCCATTTTGATATATGCCTTATTTCTTACTTTCTTTGGCACATGTTTTTCAGTGGTCTTTTTCTTCTTCTCTTCCCTTTGTGGCTCTTCTTCATAGAAGTTCTGTTCAAAATTCTGTTCCATATTCTCTGAAGGAGCCCCGTTTACAAAGGATGGAATGTCAATGGTCTTATCGGTAGATTCTTCCCTGTTCCATCTGCCATTCTCTTTCTTCTCTGAATCTCTCAATTTGTTCCTCCTCATCTTCCCGAAGAATATACAGTCCCTGAATAATTGCAAACATCATGACGGTACTCAGCATAGAACTTCCACCGTAGCTGACCAGTGGAAGGGTCACTCCGGTCATCGGAATGAACTTCATGGCACCGCCCACCGTCAGGAACACCTGAACGGCATACATAGTTCCCAGTCCCAGTGCTACCAGACGGTAGAACCGGTTGGAAAGCCGCATGGCAATGTTCACGAACATAATATAACAGCTCATACATACCAGAATCACACAGATAGCAAACAGGCCGCCCAATTCTTCTGTAATGGCTGAGAACATAAAGTCCATCTCCACCAGCGGAATACTGTCCGGTGTGCCATTCATGATACCGGTTCCAAGCCAGCCTCCTGCTGCCATGGCAAAAAGTGACTGTGCCACCTGATAACCGCTTCCGGAATAATCTGCAAATGGATTCTGCCAGATCTCTACTCGTTCCCGGATATGGGCAAAGAGGTGATAGGCTCCTACCGCAGCCACCGATCCGGCTGCCACCCCGGCCAGCGCATAGAGCATCTTTCTGGTGGCTACATACAGCATAACCAGATAGGTCACAAAATAGATCAGTGCGCTTCCCAGGTCAGTAGAATAGACCAGAATCAGCACATGTAGTGCCGCCACGACTGTAGCAATCACAATATCTTTAAAATTCTTTGCATTTCCCAGCATACCTGCAATGCAGAAAACAAAAATAATCTTTATAAACTCCGATGGCTGTACACTGATGCCGCCAATCACGAATCCCAGCTTGGCTCCATATGTGGTCTGTGCTGCCACAGCAACCACACCCAGACCACCGATACCGATGATGGCATACAGCCAGGTCCATTTGGTCAGAACCCGTACTTTACGAATAATCGCCGGGATCAATAATGCGACCACAGTCGAAATAATCACGATCTTAAACTGCTTCACACCTTCATCGAAAGACAGCCTTGTGATCATAATAAATCCAATGGTAATCAGCATACACATATGATTGACTACCAGCTTGGATGCTCTCGGATACAGATTCCGGAAAAATACCAGCGTTGCCGCAAGATAGATGAACTGTGCCCCATAGAGGAACATCAGATTCAGGTCTCCTTTTTTCAGATACATGATCATAAATGCGATAAAATGTATCATGAACATCATCAGATTCTGTCTGATAAACAGGAAGTCTTTGTCATCTTCATCATTCTTACTGAAAACGATATAGCTCTGCATGGTATAGATCGCCATCAGAATCAGTATCGCATATCTTGAAAACTGAATAATTAAACTAACCACGTTATCTCCCCTTTATTCCACGCCTCGTTTCAAATGTCCCCGTGTGAATTCATCTCCCGGTGCTTTCACTTCTCTGTGTTCGATCAATGCCTCTCTGTATCGATGCAATACTTCTCTTACCTGTACGGCTGACTCTGTGGTAAAACTCAGACGGTAAGACGCCGGATGAATCGCCGCCACCGTTTTTTCCAGATCAGCCAGTTCGGTCGCTGCGCTGTTGTAAAGCACATTATAACAGAAACTGCAGTCATTCTTCACGGTAAAATACTTATTTTTACGATCCTTCAGCTGCAGAGTCTTCCGCATCTTCCGGCAGCCTGTGGTATTCTTCTGAAAGCACTGTGCAGTCACCATAAGAGGAGTATATCCGTACACGATCATTTCCCCGGGCATTCCCCCCTGCACCTGTCGAAGTTCCTGATCCGTCAGTTCTTCCGGCAGTGTGATCCAGTCAATATTCTCCTTTTTCCAGAAACGCATGGCTCTGCTGTTCCAAATATACAGATTGGCATCCAGCGCTATTTTACCACGATACCCCATATCCTGTAAATATTCCATCTCTTCCAGATTTTTGATCAGAAGGCCGTCAAATTGCTCCAATATCGACATCATCTCTTTTTCCTGACGGAAGTAGTTTCTGCTTTCTTCCCGGAAAATCCATGGCATCACATACCAGCACTGTATACTCTGTTCATGACACCTGTCAACATCTGACGCTGCATACTCCTGAAATGCTTTTTGGGAGTCATAACGCATACTGCTGATACATACCCGGGTCACTGCACCCTGACGCAGCACTTCTCCAAGCTGTTCTTCCGTCTGAATCTCTGCGGTCAGAACCGGTGCCGCCTGGCTGTATTCTGTATCTTCACAGACGGGCAGCGCTTTCTGCTCCTTGCGGAAATATACGCTCAGCATCTGCTGTCGCAATTCTTCTATGGCCCGTCTTCGCAGTTCATTTAACTCCTGTATTGGCACAAAAACAGACTCATCCAGATGGATCTCCAGATTCTTCCACTGAAAATCCGTCTGTCCCAGCTTACTGATCTGGCGCCGCACTTCCTCTTCCGTCACCGGGCGCTTCTGTGCCGCCTGTATCTGCTGACCGGTAACTGTGATTTTCTGTCCCTGACAGCGAATCTCCAGCTGTGCCGGTTGTCCTTTTTTCAGTAGTAATAACCCATCTGCCTCTACTTTATAAGGGGTATCCAGATATTCTTTTTTCAGGCTCTGAAGAAGCTGCTCATTTCTCGTACGGTAGAACAGTGCTGATTTATCCAGCTTTACTTTTCCTGTCTTTATAGAAAATACTGCTCCTTTTGTCACCTTTATAGTCAGCGTCACTTCTGTCTTTTCCTCTTTTCTGCTGCGAAGCTCCAGTACATCCTGTGGATGCAGTTCTTCCAGTGCCTTCCAGCGAACTCCTTTTTCTGAAAAAACAGGCTTTGCCGCTTCTGTTCCCCAATGATTCGGCCGTTCCATAGACATCATATCCCGTCCATTATGCTGCCTATAATATCCGGTGGAAAATCCGCCCCTGTTATATAAATCCATCAGGATACTGCGGTCTTCTTCAGAAACCTGAAAATCCTTTTTCCCATACTGCAGATAACGGTCGATATATTTCCGGTAAACAGCCGTAATACCAGCTGTATATTCTGGCTTCTTCATGCGGCCTTCCATCTTAAAAGAATACACACCACTTTCGATCAGGTCCGGGATCAGATCCAGTGTGCACATATCTTTCGGACTCATCAGAAATGGCTGTCCCTCTCTGGAAATCTGTCTTCCATCCTCATCATAAAGCTGATACGGAAGCCGGCACGGCTGCGCACATCTTCCCCGGTTGCCGCTTCTCCCGCCGATCATACTGCTTAAAAGGCACTGACCAGAATAACAGAAGCACAGGGCTCCATGAACGAAACTCTCTATCTCCACCGGTACCTGCCGGTGAATCCGACGTATCTCTTCCATGGAGAGTTCTCTGGCCGTCACCACTCTGGAGGCTCCGCGCTCCTTCAGCCATGCCGCTCCCCTGACACCTGTCACGGTCATCTGCGTACTGGCATGAAGATCCATATCCGGGAATTCTTCCCTTACCATCTGAAACACACCAAAATCCTGTACAATCACAGCATCCAGACCTTCACGGTAAAAAGGCAGCAGATACTCATATACCTCTTCTATCTCTTTTTCCTTGATCAGGGTATTGACTGTCAGATATAGCTTCTTTCCACGGAGATGGGCATAGTCGATTGCTTCCTTCATCCGCTCTGTATCCAGATTATCTGCAAATGCTCTGGCGCCAAACTTCGTACCGCCAATATAGACTGCGTCAGCCCCCGCCTTATACGCTGCCATCATGCTCTCATAAGAGCCGGCAGGTGCCAGTAATTCTACCTTCATCTATGTTGTACCTTTCTAGTATAATAAATCAGGCTGCCGTAATCCTTCTACAGGATCCTGCAGCCTGTGTATCACTTTTTTTTCAAATCATCCAGCTGTCTCTGCAGATCGATCAGAGTATGCTTCAGATCAAAGATCTCCTTGTCTCTGGATGTAATCCCGTCTTCCAATATCTCTGCCTGCTTCTTCGCCTTGAAGTAATCATCGGCGATATTAAGCTGTGCCAGAATGCTCTTCATCTCATTGGACTGACGCTTATAGCTCTCCAGCTTCTGAATCTCAGTCAGCTTATTGTTCAAATAATAACCAACCTTCTGAATATATTCTTCGCTTTCATAACCACTGATCACAAAGATCTGACCATTAATGACCACTTGTGTCTGGTTTTTCGCTGACATAACACTTCCTCCTCATTCGTATGCAATCAGTATATCGAACTTCTACTGGAATTGCAAGCCCAGATGATGATAAGATTTTTCAGTTGCCATTCTTCCTCTCGGCGTACGGATGAGGAAACCTTTTTTCAAAAGATATGGTTCGTAGACATCTTCTATGGTTCCTGCATCTTCGCCAATCGTCGCTGCCAGCGTATCCAGACCTACCGGACCTCCCTGGAACTTTTCGATCATGGTAGTCAGGAGATTGCGGTCTGTCACATCCAGTCCATAAGTATCCACTTCCAGCAGATCCAGGGCAAAGCTTGCGGTCTCCCTGGTAATTTTTCCATCATATTTTACCTGTGCAAAGTCCCGGACTCTCTTTAGCAGACGGTTGGCCAGACGCGGAGTTCCTCTGGATCTTTTGGCCAGCTCTATGGCTCCCTCCGGTTCAATCTCCACATCCAGGATCTTCGCAGAGTTGCAGATAATCTCTGCCAGTTCTTCTTCCGTATAGAACTCCAGATGATGAATCACGCCAAAACGGTCACGTAAAGGTGCAGTCAGAAGTCCTGCTCTTGTGGTCGCTCCCACCAGGGTAAACCTTGGCAGATCCAGGCGAATCGAACGGGCTGCTGCCCCCTTACCAATCATGATATCAATGGCAAAATCTTCCATAGCAGGATACAATACCTCTTCCACCTGCCGGTTCAGACGGTGGATCTCATCCACGAACAGTACGTCGCCCTCCTGAAGATTATTCAGGATTGCAGCCATTTCTCCGGGCTTCTCAATCGCCGGTCCGGAAGTCACTTTCATGTGCACTCCCATCTCATTGGCTATGATTCCCGCCAGGGTTGTTTTTCCCAGTCCCGGAGGGCCATAAAACAGCACATGATCCAGCGAATCCCCTCTCTGCTTTGCCGCTTCGATATAGATCTTAAGATTCTCCTTCGCCTTCTCCTGTCCGATGTAGTCCTTCAACATCTTAGGTCGCAGACTGGTCTCAATACGGGAATCCTCTGGAAGAACCTCTGTTTGAATTACTCTTCTATCCATATATTTTTATTTCTCCTAAATTATCTCTGCTTATAACAACGAAAATTTCTTTAACGCTGCCTTCAGCAGATCTTCCGTATTCATGTCCTCGCCGGTGTCTGCTGCACGTACTGCCTTCAGTGCCTCGCCGCCAGGATAACCCAGCGCCACCAGAGCCTGCACCGCTTCCTCCTGTACCTGTCTGGTGGTACCTGTCGGTATCGTGCCTTCTGTGCTTTCTGCCAGAGAACTGTCAAAAGTCTCCTGCAGATCGAACTTATCCTTTAATTCCAGTATCATTTTCTGTGCTGTCTTCGGGCCAATCCCAGGTGCCTTGGCAATCGCCTTGGCATCTCCTGCCAGCACTGCAAACCGGATATCATTGGCAGACAATGCCGACAGCATCCCTAAGGCCGCCTTCGGTCCGATTCCATTCACGCCCAGCAACAGCTGAAATACATGAAGATCATCTTTTTGCAGGAAGCCGTACAGCTGCATGGCATCTTCCCGGACCTGCAGATAGGTAAACAGCTTCACACGGTCTCGTCTGCCGGATAATGCACTGGCATCCCGCCCGGTAATAAAGACTCCATAGCCTACTCCATTCACGTCCAGAAGTACCTTCGTCTCTTCCAGTTCTTCAATTTCACCTTTTAAAAATGCAATCATGTTATTCTCCCAGTTTCTGATAATGATACTGTCCTTTTTCTCCTTCCAGGCGATAACCTTCCCCGTTTCCCACCTGGAAATCATAATAAGAACCTGATGGTATTCCCACAGCTTCCAGAATACTCATCAGTGTTCCGCCATGTGCCACAATGGCAATAGTTTTCTCCACGTCCAGCTGTTCCCATTCTTTCTCCAGTCTGTAAAAAGCGTTCAGACTTCTCTCCTGAAATGCTTCTCTGGATTCGCCTCCCGGGAACGGCAGACGGCCATTGCTGTCGATCCACCGCTGATAAGCTTCATTCCCGGCCAGTTCCTGATAGTTCTGATTCTCAAATTCTCCAAAATCACATTCCCGCAAATCTGCTTCCAGATGTTGTTCTACGCCTGGAAACAGGATCTCTGCGGTTTCCCTGCAGCGCAGCATAGGACTACAATAAAGCAGATCTGGAATCGGATACCTATGCTTCTCCCGTATCTGAGCCAAAAAACACCGTCCTGGGTGGCACAGTGGTTCGTCTGTGGTTCCTATGTAGCGTTTTTTCTGGTTGCCAAACGTCTCTCCATGCCGGATCAAATAAATCGTCATGCCCACTGTTCTCCTTTGATATATACCGGATTGCCCGCCAGTACACGGATCACAGATCTGGATTCCTGTGCGGCCAGGCAACAGATCCGGCCAGTTTTTTCTCTCCAGTCCCGTTCGAAACGATCCAGTGGCACAATGCCATATCCGATCTCATTGGAGATCAGGATAATATCTGGATTCTGATATTTCAATGTTTCAAAATAGATATCCACATCCTGTTTCTGTTCCATCATGCTGCGAATCAGCAGATGGAAGTTACTGACAGCTTTTGCCTGAAATGTTTTTTCCGGTCCGCAGGATGCACCGTCCAGAATCTCTTCCTCCTGCAGTCCAAACAGTCTCTTCGCTGTTTCTTTTTTTCCCTGATACGCTCCGCCAATGATTAATTCCATCGTTTTACCCTATTAAGTGAATCGCAATTACAGTTACAAATGCCATAGCAAGCTCACACACCTGAAGGAAAAATCCTGCCAGATCTCCTGTGATACCGCCGAACTTCTGATAAGACATATAGCGGTACCATCCAAATACCAGCAGTGCAGTAAGAAAACAAAGACTTCCGATGACCGGATCTGTCAGCACCATGAGTACTGCACAGGCTGCGATATAAAGGAGCATGGTCACTGCTACGGTTTTCTTCTGTGCAGAATCAGAAAATGTTGCCGCCAGTCCGCTTTTTCTTGCCTTTTTAAACACAACAATCGCCAGTCCGCTAAATGCTCTGGATAACACATAACCAATCGCCAGCAGACGAATGGCCCGCAGATCTACTGCATGAAATACCCCATAGTCCAGGACAAAATAGCAGCATCCCATCAGAATCGCAAAAGCTCCAGCGTGGGAGTCCTTCAGGATCTCCAGCTTTTCTTCCATGGTCTTGTAGGAGCTTAGTGCATCACAGGTGTCCAGAAATCCGTCAAAATGAATTCCTCCGGTGACCACAACCGGTATCAGGACCAGCACTGCCGTAAAAAAGTCTTCATTGCCGGTTACTCTCATTCCTGCCTTCATCCACAGTACCATACATGCACCAATTACTGCCCCGATCACAGGGAAAAAGCAGAATACATAACGCATCCGCTCTTTTGTCCAGTCGATATGTGGCATCGGTATTTTTGAATACATTGCAAATGCAATGATCAGATTATAAATCAGATTCATTTATTCCCCTTTTTGCATCACCGGAATCGTATAGACCACTTCGATCACCTGATCCGCCATCTGGCTCAGGTACTGATTCACGATTCCGAGGCATTTGATATAGTTTTTTGTCCATTCATCATAAAGCAGTCCATCGGAAAAGACTTCATTGGTCACAATCACCAGATGGGTACACTGCTCCTTTAGCCGGCTCACTCCGTTCAGAATCTTCCCGGCCGTCTGCTCCATATGAGCCATACCGTCTTTGACAAATAATTCATTTGCCACCAGATTAGACATACACTCCAGCAGCACTGCCCCTGGTTCTTCCAGTTGTACATTCTGCAGATCATATGGGCATTCCACCGTTCTGAAATGCTTATCTGCCCGCATCGCTCTGTGCCTGTCTACTCTTTTCTGGCTCTCTTCATCTCTGTTTTCCATAGTGGCAAGATAATAACGTGGAATCTGTCCAAACTCCTGAATGCGCTGTTCGGCATAGGCTGACTTTCCACTTCCACTGCCACCGGTCACTACAATCATCATATCTTCTTCCTATTTCAATTCCACATAAGCATCAATCTCGATGTCTTCAAATGTGCTCATCTGTTCATAAATTTGTGTAGCAAGATCCAGAATCGGGAATAAAGTGACTGCTCCGGTTCCCTCTCCCAGACACATGTCACAGTGCAAAGCAGCTTCTTTATCCATCGCTGCCAGAATCTTTTCCGCTGCCGGTTCCTTTGACACATGGGATGCCATGATAAAGTCCTTACATGCCGGGCAGATACGGGTAGCGGTCAGTGCTGCAGTGCTGGAAATAAATCCATCCATGACGATCGGTACACGATAAATTGCTCCGCCAAGAAAGACTCCTGCCATTCCGGCAATATCAAATCCTCCCAGTGCTGCCAGCGCATCAATAGCATCGGTAAAGGCAGGGCTATAGTCTGCGATTGCTTTGCGTACCACAGCTATCTTTTTCTCCAGTGCCTTACTGGTCAGACCTGCACCCCTTCCGGTCATCTTTTCCACGTCTTCCTGAAGGAAATAAGAAGCCAGTGCACTGCTGGTAGTTGTATTACCAATTCCCATCTCTCCGGTAGCAATGATCTTGTAGCCCTGCTCGGAAAGTTCCCTTACCTTTTCAATGCCTACTTCCATGGCTCTCTCTGCTTCTTCTCTGGTCATGGCCGGTTCTTTTGCCATATTTTTTGTTCCATAGGCAATCTTATGATTCTCCAGCTTCGTATCCACTGCAATTCCGATATCAATCGGGAAAATCTCTGCACCTGTCTGCTTACACAGAATCGCAGCAGTTGCTTTATCCGATAAAAAGTTCTCAGATACAATTGCTGTCACATTCTGCTCAGACTGGGTCACGCCCTCAGCTACCACACCATTATCTGCACACATGACAATCAGTGCTTTTTTATCATAGGTCACATTGGCATCTCCTGTGATCCCTGCTGTCTGAATGACCAGGTCTTCCATTTTACCAAGGCTGTGCAGAGGCTTGGCAATGCTGTCCCATCGCTTCTTACTCAGTTCCTGTGCTCCTGTATCTAATGTATGTAGTGGATATTCTTTTTTGTTGATCGTTATCGTCATTTGTCTGTCTCCCTCCGGCTATGGTATCTGTTCATTGCCTTCGCAGATACAGAGGGTTTTGAACAGTCATTCGTCATCTTATCCATTATAAAAAAAACACATGTTTGTGTCAAGTAGCAGCCTCTGACGATACCTGTAATTCCTGGATAGATAAAATCTCACAGCTTCTTTCGAAACTGTGAGATTTCTCATACTTATTGATTCAATTCTGCAAGTGCTGCCTTATATTCCTGTGTATATCTGGATGCATATAACGGGAATGACTTCTTTCTGTAATTGTAAAGCTTCTTTAAGAACTTTGCGTCACTTGTGGTACTCTTTGGCTTAATTGCTTTTACCGCATTGACTGCACTTGTCTGGCCATGCTGAATGGAATAACTGAAGATAGCACCCTTTACCGCCTCCGATCTGGATGCAACATCAATACCGGCTGACTGAAGTTTACGTTCTACGTTATCATAGTAATTGATCCTTGCAAAAGTATCCTGCATCTCAGAAAATGTTCTGCTGTTACGCTTGTAGACCTGATGCCATGCTTTGAAAAAATCTGTGTTGTTATATAATTTGGCACCACTCTTATATTTGGCATATGGTTCGAATTCTTTGCAGACCAGAGGATTCGTCTCGTATGCATATTTTACAAACGGAAGTAATGCATAACGATAATCGAACTGATATGCACCACATGCCTTTCCTCCGTCTCCACCTGTCTGGTTGTACGCAGCGGAACCAGATTCAAACTTCAGGAAAAACAGCATCTCACCTGTCGGTGCCCCGGATTCCGGTATTACCGTGCAGACTCCGCTGGAGTTAACAGTATATGTACGATCTCTGTATTCTACCGTGGTGTTGCGCAGCAGCTCCCCGGTATCCGGATCAAAGTAATACAGATTGCCACCAATAGAGAATACGCCTTTTGCCTTCTGTCCTTTCATTGGTTTGGTCTTGATCAGGTAATAGGTCTTATAATTGGCAGTCACCCATCCGGTCATCATATAATTATTAAAATAATAATCATTGCCATCCAGAGTTACCCAACCAGTCTGCATCACGCCTTTTTCATTAAAATAGTAAGTTCTCTTATTCTTAAATGTAAACAGACCCGTTGCTGCATATCGCTTGCCACTGATAAAATAATATCTCTTATTCTTTACAGTCACCCAGCCAGTCTTGTTAACACCCTTTTTATCGAAATAGTAATACTTCCCCTTGATGGCTGTCACGCCGGTAGCCACTCTTCCGTTCGCCTTGGCATAATAGCGCTTCTTTCCAACCTTGAACCACTTGTTTTTTACCAGCTTGCCGTTGGATCCATAATAACGGATCACACCACTCTTGGATGTTTTAAATCCGGTCTTCGCTGCACTGGCCTGCACCGGGATGCATAACACTGCCAGCATCAGTAACAGCGTCAGCCAGATTCCTGTTTTTCTCTTTTTCACTTTATTTCCTCCCTTATCCAAAATAATGTTCCCCTATCTTCAGCGTTCCACTGAAGGTGTTAAAATAATAATATCCTTTCAGCACAGATCCATGCTCCAGCACATACTTTGCTGCTTTCACACACTGGGTCTGAATGGATCGTTTGCTGTAATACAGGCTGGATAATGTACCATTCCCCGCTGGTGTGAACTGACCCGGCTGGAACAGGACTCCTTTGATCGTATTCGGGAATCTCTTGCTGTTTACCCGGTTCATTACCACACTGGCCACGCACTTTTTCCCATAATAGGACTGATTGCCTGCCTCCAGATAGGTGATTGCGGACAGCCAGCGGATCTCTTCCTGCGTTGGTGGATTCTTCGGGTTCTTATTCCCCCTGGTAATGACGCCCTTCTCATTCACATAACTGTCATCCACCCACTGACTGGTCACCATCACGCCATCTTTTCCGTAGTAATTCTTATTGACCCATTTGGAAACAGCTTTTCCTGTCTCCCTTTCACAGTAACAGATCCCTTCGGTCGTCTTTACCTTTCCAAAACGACGTTTTCCCTTCTTGTCATAATAAAACCAGTACTTACCGTTCTTCTTCCAGACATCACAAACCATCCTGCCGTCTTTTCCATAATAATAGCTGCCAACTCGTCTGTTGCAGATTCTCCCGGCACTGCGCGTTGCATAATACCAGTCATCACCGACCTTAAATCTTCCGGTCTTTAGATTACCACGTTTGTCGAAATAATACCACTTCTTTTTTATCTTCATCCATCTGGACTTCACGTACTTCCCGGATGATGTGGTATACTTTCTCCCCGCCCCCGTCTGCTTCCAGGCTGCCGATCCGCCTGCTCCCCCAAGCAGCAGAACCGCGCACATCACAGCAATTGAGATATATAGTTTTTGTTTTTTCATAATTGTCCCTTTCATACTTTTGTATTTTGTTACAAAAATATTAAAAAACTATTGTGATTATAATACATTATGTTGCTTTTGTCAACTTTACTGTAAACATCTCAAATAATAACGCATATCATTCCATTTTTTGATTCATCCAATACCCGTCCGATTACCTTTCGGATCTTATTCTGGCTCTCCTCACTGAACTGATTCAGTTTGGTCTGCATGCCTTCCTGCATCAGCTGTTCCACTGTCTTTCCAAAGACATTGATCTCCCAGATTCCTTCGGACTCTTCTGCTCCCTCCCTGATATAGCGAATCAGGTCTTCTGCCTGCCCTTCCGTTCCCACAATCGGAGAAATCTCGGTGTCGATCTCGGCACGGATCAGATGAATCGTAGGGCTGGTTGCTTTCATTTTCACTCCATACCGGCTGCCTGTATGTGTCATAACCGGTTCTTCCCACTGAATCTCTTCTCTTCCGGGCAGAATCACACCGTAACCGGTCTCTCTGACATTTTTTAATGCGTTCCGCACAGACTCATATTCCTTCTTCTGCTCGCTCAGCTCCCTGATCAGGGAAATCAGCTGGTATTCTCCCTCGATCGGAATGCCTGACAGTTCGCTAAGCATCCCGTAATACTCTTCTTCTCTGACACCGATCTGGAACCGCAGTATGGTATCTTCTTCGGTTCCTGCCTCTTCCCGAACCACTGTTTTTACAAATGGCAGGCTTTTCAGTCTGCTCTCTATCCGCTCTGTCCAGTTTTCTTCTGACGTATTCTTCATTTCCTCCTGTAGAATCTGGATCATTGCCTGCTTCATTTCATGATCCTGTGGCAATGTTTCCATCCATTTGGGAATGTAGCATTCTATCTGATACATAGACAAGAACCCCCTTCTTATACTTTTTTAAGTATATTCGAAGGAGGTTCCATTTATGTCTCCGGCCATGCCGTCAATATTCTGCTTTTTCTCTTTTTTTCTTCTGTATTCGCGGTCTTTGTTTCAAATATACATTCCGGGTATACCAGAAGCAGGCATCCTCGCCTTTTTCATCCAGAATCCGGAGAAGATGCTCGATCTCCTTCATGGTTTCCGGATGCATCAGATAATGACTTTTCCCTTTCAGGAAATAAATCAGTGGGTCATGCCGGGTATATTTTTCTTTATTGTACACTTTGGATGCCGCGATCCGGTCTGCCAGCATCTCTGCCACATATTTTCTTGGCATTCTCATGCCACCCATGGCATGATCCTTATCATCGATCTGATAATCAATCCAATATTCAAAATGATGCTTGTTCCTGCCCTTATGATGAAGCCAGGCTGCGGAATATCCTTTATCTTCCCGCTCTGCATTATTAGGGCTTCGGTCTCCCTGGTAATATCTGGCTCCCACCAGGAACTCGGATGGCATGTATTTTGACATGTCATGCATCAGTCCCTGACGGTAAAGCCCCAGCTTGAAACAATGCTCCATCACCAGTTTTTTATGTTCCGTAATTGTTTTAAAATGTCCTGCCGGATTCCACATCCCCGTCTTTACACTCCTGTTCCCCGATCAGCAGCACCATGGTGCGCTCCGGTATCTTTATCATCTTCTCTTTTTCTTCAATGGCTTTTGCCCCTGTCAGTATGCTGTCCTTCTGGAAGGTATCAATCTTCCAAAACCACTTCATCTTTTCCGGAAGCTTTGGCAATGCCAGTTCCTGTGGCTGTGGATGGAAATTGTAGATCACATACAGAAAACGTTCCTCCTCCACATAGCTTCCGCAATAAAGCATGCCAATCTGTCTTTTTTCATAACCAAAATCGCCATACCATGCCTTTTTACTATGATAAGACAAATCAGGATAACCACATGCTTTCCGGTCAACGAAGCAATATTCCTTTTTGCAATGCAGCAGTTTTTCAGACTTGCGAAGTGCGATCAGAGCACGGACAAAGCTGACAAACTTCTGATTTCTCTTATATGCACCCCAGTCCACCCAGGCTACTTCATTATCCAGGCAATAAGGATTGTTATTTCCATTCTGTGAATTGCCAAATTCATCTCCTGCCAGAAGCATCGGTGTTCCCTGGGAACACAACAGCATCATCATGGCATCTTTTTTCAGTCTGGTACGCAGAGCTGTCACATCACGCTTCCTGGACTCGCCTTCCACGCCACAGTTCCAGCTGTAGTTGCACTGACAGCCATCCCTGTTTTGCTCCCCATTGGCTTCATTGTGCTTCTGATCATAGGAGACCAGATCCTGAAGGGTAAATCCATCATGACTGGTGATGTAGTTGATCACACCATATCCAGATGGATTCCTTCTTGTACGATAAGCCAGTGCCTCCAGCATCCCTTCGTCTCCTTTCAGGATGCGTCGGCAGTCATTCATAAATCCATCATTCATCTCCGCCATCTGGGATCTCTGAAGCATCTCTTCATCAAGATCCCCACAGTAACAGGACAAAATCTTGCAATCTGAAAACAGTGGATCTCCGGCAAGATGCCTTGCCAGATCGGTATCTCCCATGATTCGAAAACCATCAATCTGATATTCTTCCATCCAGTACTGTAAGATCTTTATCTGCTCCCGGAGTACGGTCTCCCTGGTAAAATAGAACTCCAGAATCACTTCCATCTGATGCTCATGAAAGGCCTTTACCATATTCTTGCATTCCAGCACAGGATTCTCTGTGGCTGAATAGCTTTTTTTCGGTGCATAATAGAACCCGGTCTTATAACCCCAATAGTTCTTCTGAAGCGGCACTTTTTTCAGAGGAGTTCCTTTTTTATCCGGCTTTTCCGGCTTTGTCTCCTGCTCTTCAAATTCACAGACTGGCATCAGAATGATCTGGTTCACCCCAAGCTTTTTCAGATAGGGAATCTTTTCCTGAAGTCCCAGAAAAGTACCCCGGTGAGCCACACCAGACTTCTCATGCATGGTATAGTTGCGCACATGAAGATGATACATAATTCCCTCTTCGTAAGGAATCTGCGGCTTCCTGCTTTTCCCCCAGTCAAAAGCCTCCGGCACAAGTTCCCCCATGGTCACTTTTCCATCCTCTGACTTCCAGATTTCTCTGGCATGGGGATCCGTCACTGTCTTCCCCTGAATCTTATACTGATAGCGATATGCGTCTTCCTCCAGATCACGCACTTTTATGGTGCGAAGACTTCCCTGTGTATTCTTTTCCGAAAACGGGATCTCTGCTGCCAGTTCTCCGGATTCTTTCGCATACAGGCACAGAGAAGCGGCTGCTCCTGCCGGTACTGTAACTGTAAAACAGATTCCCCCTTCTTCCATTCTTACTCCAGGCTCATAAAACCCTCTTGTCTTTTCGTCAATGTTAAACGCTTTTTTCATACTGTATCCTAATGCCCTTTCTGTAAGAATTCATTTGGTTTTAGTATAACACAGGATTTTCAAAAATCCAATGTTGCATTTATACGTGCTTTCTGATAAAGTGGAATCTAAGATGCGAATTATTCGATCAATAAAATGAAATGAGGTAAAAAAATGAGCGATCAGAATTTTGATGCAGGATGCAATGGCAACTGCTCTTCCTGTGGCAGCGACTGCGAACCAGGGCAGGCTACTGTTACTCTTACACTGGATAACGATGAAGTCCTGGAATGTGCCATCCTTACCATTTTCCCGGTAGGCGGAAACAGCTATATTGCACTGCTTCCACTGAATGAAAATGGGGAAAATGAAGATGGGGAAGTATTCCTGTACCGTTATAAAGATGAGAACGGCAATCCTTCTCTGGAAAACATCGAAGATGATGATGAATACGATCTGGCTGCAGAAGGCTTTGATAACTGGCTGGACACCCAGGAATTCGATGCCATGGATCTGGATGACATTGTGGAATAATTACAGTGTCAAAAGGTCTGATCCCACCTATGCTTGCACATGGATAGGGGAATGACCTTGGGACACGGAGCAATTCGTGTAATTATGTATTAATACCTGACAAAAACGGAGAATCTTTCAGGGGTTTTCCGTTTTTTTCTTTTATAGAACAGATATACAGCTTCTCCGATGCCCTGGTCATCCCTACATAGAACATTCTTCGTTCTTCTTCTACATCGGACTGCAGCACTGCTTTTTTATAGGGAATAATGCCTTCATTGACATCCAGTATGAATACCAGTGGATACTCCAGACCCTTTGCGCTGTGCAGAGTGGAAAAGGTCACCTGATTCTCTGCTTTTCGGTCCCTTTTATTTTGATTCTTCAGCATCTCTCCATATTCTTTGATATGAGCAAACCACTCTTCCGTTGTTTTGAAACCCTTCGCACTTTCCTGCAGCTGATCCAGCAGATCCAGAAGATCCTCCACTGCCATCTTGCGATACCCGGCATATTCCTGAAGATAGCCCTCATATCCGATTCCATGACGGATATAGTTGATAGCGGTATAAGGATCCATTTTCCGTAACATATTCAGATCAGATTCCAGCTGATCGATCTTTTTGATCATCCAGTATTTATCATCATAAAAACGTCGCAGACGTTCAAAGTCCACCGTCGGTTGATCCAGGCATTCCCGTCCCACATACCGCTTCGGACGATTGATGATCTGCAATATAACAGAGCGTTCTCTGTTTCCTGCTGCTGCCTTCAGATAGGCAATCATGTTCCGTGCGATCCAGTGTTCATAAATATTTGGGATCACATCCCGCATATAAAATGGCACATTGTATTCCATGAACCGCTGAGAAATCACTCTGGCATCCATGTTGTTGCGGTAAAGCACTGCCACCTGGTCATAGCTGCCGCCTTCTGCCACATAATCCTTTATTTTTTTCATGATAAAGAGGCTTTCCTGATTCTGATTCGGGAACTTCAAAAATCCAATCGGAGCCCCCTCTTCTTTTACCTCTTTGATCTCCTTGTCATATCTGGTTACATTCCGGCCAATCACTTTTGCTGCTGCTTTTACAATATTTCCCGGACATCGAAAATTATAATCCAGCACAATCTTATGGACATCCGGATAGGCCTTCGGAAATTGCAGCATAATCTCTGGTTTGGCTCCACGGAATCGATAAATGGACTGATCATCATCCCCCACAATAAACAGATTATTCTCAGGTTTCGCCAGAAGACGGATGATCTCATATTGCAGTTTATTGATATCCTGAAACTCATCAATCAGGATATACTGATACCGCTTCTGCCATCCGGACAGGATATCTTCCCGCTGGGTCAAAAGCTCCCAGGTACATACCAGCAGATCATCATAATCCAGCAGATTTTTCTGTGCCATTTTCTCCTGGTACTCCCGATAAATACGGCGAAAGATCTCATCCGAAACCGAAGAGGAATAATAATGCTCCAGGGGGATCTGCTCAGATTTTACTGTGCTGATCTCCTGTGTCAGACTCTTTAGCAGCTCCGCCTCATCTTCCACATCCAGGTTTATTTTAGAGATGATCTCCTTTAAAAATCCATAGCAGACATCTTCTCCTGCGATATTGGCCCCGGTCAGGCCATAGGCATATTTCAGGATCTCAAAAAAAACAGAATGAAAGGTGCCGAACCGCACCATCGTGCGTGATTCTTTCCGCATCTTCAGAAAACGCTTTTTCATCTCCTCTGCAGCAGCCCTGGTAAAAGTCACCACCAGAATGTTGCCTGGATGGATCCCATAATGTTCAATCAGGTAACTGGTTCTGTGGGTAATCACCGTAGTCTTACCAGAACCAGGGCCTGCCAAAACCATGGCAGGCCCCTGAAAATGTGTAATTGCTTCTTCCTGTGCTTTTGTAAAAGCCATATTATGCGTTCTCCAGTTTTACGATGGCATCATTCAGACGCTTCAGACTTTCTTCTTTACCCAGCACTTCCATGATCTCCGTTGCTCCTGCAGGAGTCATCTGTTTTCCGGATACGGCAGTACGGATCGGCCACATCACGTAGCCATTCTTGTATTCATGTTCCTTTGCAAAGCCTACCAGCAGTTCATACAGAGCATCGTTGCTGTAGTCTTCCTGAGCTTCCAGAACTGGCACGATCTCCTTCAGAACCTTCAGGGAAGTCTCTGCATTGGTCTTCATCTTCTTGTGTGTATACATAGCCACATCATATTCTGGTACTTCTTCAAAGAAGTCAATCAGAGGCATGATGTCCGGGAAGATCTCAATACGTGTCTTCACCATAGCTGCGATCTTCTTGAAATCCAGATCTTTGGTGATGGCTTTCTTCATGTATGGCAGAGCCATCTCGTAGAACTTGTCATCATCCATTGCTTTCATATATTCGCCGTTCATCCATTTCAGCTTGTTGATATCAAATACAGCCGGAGACTTGCTCATATGATGATAATCGAATACTTTTACCAGTTCTTCCAGAGAATAGATCTCTCTGTTTTCTGGCGGGCACCATCCCAGAAGTGCTACGTAATTGATAATTGCTTCAGATAAAAAGCCCTGTTCCAGCAGATCTTCATAAGAAGAATGACCGCTTCTCTTGCTCAGCTTTTTATGGTTCTCATCCGTGATCAGCGGGCAGTGTACATATACCGGCACTTCCCAGCCAAATGCATGGTACAGTCTGTTGTACTTCGGTGAGGAAGAAAGGTATTCATTTCCTCGTACGACATGACTGATCTCCATCAGATGGTCGTCTACAACGTTAGCAAAGTTGTAAGTAGGGAATCCATCGGACTTGATCAGAATCATATCATCCAGCTCAGAGTTCGGTACTTCAATCGTTCCATAGATATCATCTTCAAACTTGGTCGTTCCTTCCTGTGGAACATTCTGGCGGATTACATATGGTATGCCTGCTGCCAGTTTGGCTTCTACCTCTTCTTTGCTTAAATGCAGACAGTGCTTGTCATATACAGAGATCTCTTTTCCTGCTACTACCTGCTTCAGAGATTCCAGTCTCTCCTTGTCGCAGAAGCAGTAATATGCCTCACCTTTTTCGATCAGCTGTCTGGCATACTTCATATAAATGCCCTGTGCCTGACGCTCACTCTGTACATATGGACCATATCCCTTGTCAATGTCCGGGCCTTCATCATGCTTCAGTCCTGCATCTTCCAATGTACGGTAAATAATCTCCAGTGCGCCTTCTACAAAACGTTCCTGGTCTGTATCTTCAATACGCAGAAGGAAATCTCCTCCTTCATGCTTTGCAATCAGATATGCATATAATGCTGTTCTTAAGTTTCCAACATGCATTCTGCCTGTCGGGCTTGGTGCAAATCTTGTTCTTACTTTACTCATCCTGCTCTCCTCGATTCATTTCAAACATTCATTGCAGCCGGAATATTTCCCTGCTGCAATCCGCTCTTTTTATTTTATACGAATTTTGCCAAATAGTCTAGGAAAAATCCTTACGAAAAATGAATTTTTTACTTGCAAATCTTCTCTGTTTTGAGTATAATAACATACGTGTCAGAAAACATCTGATATAAGCTTCTGTAGCTCAGCTGGTAGAGCGCCGCATTCGTAATGCGTAGGTCGCCGGTTCGAATCCGGCCAGGAGCTTTTTTGTTGCTCAAAAATACTTATTTTCAGCAATTGCATGCCTGCTCTGTGAACCTTCCATTTATCATGAGATACAGAAAGCCCCGGGAAGCTCTCATTTTTCGCTTTCCGGGGTCTTGTCTTTTATTTATATAAGATGATCGGGAATCCTGCATCCACATATTCATAAATCGTGGCTGCGACCTGTGGTGGCAGGTTCACACATCCATGACTGCCATCTGTCTGGTAAATATTGCCTCCGAAGGCACCTCTCCAGCTGGCATCATGTAATCCCTGACCGTATACGAATGGCATCCAGTACTGAACGTCTACCTCATAGCCATAGATATCACTGCTCAAAGTCGCCGGATGCTCTGTATAGGCAATCGGATAAGAACCTTCATACGTGGACCAGTCTTCCTGTTCACCCGTCTTCTTATTGACACCTACCGGCTGACCGGTTACCACATCAGAATCCAGAATCTGCTGGCCCTCAGAGTAAAGCCACAGATGCTGACCAGTCAGATCTACTTCCACGTAACCATTTACCAGGTCATCATTTCCCTCTCGACCATTTCCCGCTGTCGTATAAACTGGCTCTCTGCTTACCGGCTGACCGCCTTCCAGATCTTTCACCAGCTGTTCATACTCTCCGTCTTCGTCAATCCAATAGCCATATTCATTGTTCTCGATCACGACCTGACTACCCTTGGATGTGGTGAAATTTCTCGGCACATACTGGGTATTATACTGGGCGCTGAGACCGGAAATGTAGTCTCTCACAGCACTTTCATCCAGTGTAATATTTTCATTATCTACCTGTACCCAGGATTGAATGGTTGCAGAATCCAACACTTCTGTTACGGATCCGAATTCATAGGTCACTTCTGCATTTTCATAACTTTCCAACTTGCCATTCAGTTCAGAAAGATGATTGTTCAAATCTGTCTGATCCTCGGTTACCGCAGCATCCCTGTACACTTTTTCATCTACAGTAATCACAACTTTTGACTTCAGCAGATCTTCACTGAAGCTGTTATTCAACTGTTCCTGCGTCTGATTCTGCAGCTTTGCATCATCAATCTCAGTTCCCAGAACAGATGGCACAATCTCATATCTCTTTGTAGATTCGTTATACGTTATGTAAGCATCTGTAGATGCGCTTCTTGCCTGGTCCGAAGTCAGATGGGCACCGGCAAAGGCCGCCTTCATCTGTTCATCATTCCACTGTACCTGGTACGGCACTGTATAGTTCTTTTCTTCTTCAAGCAGGATCTTGCATGGCTCCCGATTATCCTTCAGGCGCTGCAGTTCGCTCTTCAGTGATTCCATATCCAGAGAATAACCTGCATCCTTTAAAGACACGTTGTATTCGTCTTTTCCATTTTCATCAAATTCTACCATGGTATCCTGGAACTTTTCTTCCAGCTTTGCTGCTGCATCCTCTACGCTCATCCAGGAAACATTCACGCCATATACGGAGATCTTGCATCCCATGGTTTTTCCATCCATGATCCGGTCATAGGCACAGTAACCGCCGGCACCTGCCGCTGCCACCAGTACCAGTACTCCAAGTCCGATGGCAATTCTCTTTCCTGCCTTTCCAGACTTTTTCTCTGGAACATACTCTCTTCTGCCCCTGTCTCTGTTTCTTCTGTCTCTTGATCTTTCTGCCATAATTCCTTTTTCTTTTCCCCCTTGTGTGACCGCATTACTACTTCTTCTGTCCTTCTTCCAGAGAAAGTACCCGGCACACGGTCAGCTTATTATCTTCTACTGTAAAATGTATATCAACATTGGCAAATGCAATCTTATAGATCTGCTCCGCATGATTGTGATAAGGCGGTCGTGGATCCTGCCGCAGCATCTCAATTGCACCAGGCCGCTTCGTCTCTTCTACCATCTCAAGCCATTTTTCCGGAAATTCCACTTCCAGTACATGGTCTTTTACCTTTGCCCCAAAGCCACTTCTTGCATCCGGATAGGCATCCGCATAAGCCAGATATGGCTTGATATCGTACACTGGCGACCCATCCATCATATCGATTCCGGACACAATCAGCACCGGCCCTTCCGGTGTATCCCACTGAATCTCTTCCAGTCTGACACAGGTCAGCCCTATGGGATTAGGGCGAAATGGCGACCTGGTGGCAAATACTCCCTTGTGTACTTTTCCACCAAGACGGGGTGGCTTCACTGTCGGCACCCATCTGGTACGCTTCACTTCTGAAAACCCCCACAGCAGCCAGAGATGGGAATATTCTTCGATTCCTTTAAAAGCTGCCGCTTTGCGGTACTCTGGTTCCAGCACCACTCTGCCTGTCAGAGATTCTGCAAACGTCCCCTGCCGGGGCAGTCCAAATTTGGTAGGAAAATCCGTGCGGATTCTCCCTATCATCTGTAATTCCTGTTTCATAATACTCCTGGTATTTCTTCTATTTCATAAATCGGTCAATGGCCTTATTCAGTTCTTCGATGGCCTCCATGTCCCCGGTCTCTACCGCATCCACCAGACAATGCTGAATATGATCCTGCAAAATCACTTTTCCGGTATTGTTGATCGCTGACTTTACTGCAGACAGCTGAATCAGCACTTCGCTGCAGTCTCTGCCACTCTCGATCATTTTCTTGATAGACTCCAGGTGACCAATTGCACGGGACAGACGGTTCAGTACCGCCTTGATCTGTTGTGGATCGTGGGTATGGGTATGCGAATGGCTGTGACTGTGCTGAACCACAGTGCCATCTTCCAGCACATGGGTGTGCATACCCTGATCCTGTATCTTATTTTCTGACATATCTGTTCGCTTTCTGTGTTTTCTATTACTCTTGTCATCATACCACAAAATAGCAAATAAAAAAAGGGGCACGGACACTTTCCTGTTGTTTGCCCGAACCCCTGCTTTTCTTTTACAGAACCCGTATTCTTAATACGCCCTGTACATTTTTCAGTTTTTCTACCACCTCATCCGTGATCTGTGTATCCAGATCAAAGAGAGAATATGCATATTCGCCCTTGCTCTGGTTTGCCATGTTGGCAATGTTCATATCTGCCTCACCGAGGACGGATGCGAACTGACCGATCATGTTTTTGATGTTTTTGTGGTTGATTGCCACACGGCAGACACCTTTGCACTTACCCATGTCACAGGTCGGATAATTTACGGAATGATTGATATTACCATTTTCCAGATAATCCATCACTTCTTTTACTGCCATCACCGCACAGTTATCTTCAGATTCACTGGTGGATGCTCCAAGATGCGGTGTCACGATACAGTTCTTCACGCCTGCTGTGGTCGTATTCGGGAAATCACTCATATAGCGTCTGATCTTGCCGGACTGCACTGCCTTTACCACGGCTTCTTCATCTACCAAAAGATCTCTTGCATAATTCAGAAGGATCACTCCATCCTTCATCTCTGCGATGGCCTCTTCATTGATCATCTTTTTGGTACTCTCCAGAAGAGGTACATGAATGGTGATATAATCACATTCCCGATAAATATCATTCACATCGGTAATATGTGTGATCTCTCTGGACAGGTTCCAGGCAGAATCGACGGATATATATGGATCATAGCCATATACTTCCATTCCAAGATGGACTGCGGTATTGGCTACCAGAATACCGATCGCTCCCAGGCCGATGATACCCAGCTTTTTACCCTTTATTTCGCTTCCGGCAAAATTCTTCTTTTCTTTCTCTGCCAGTTTGGCAATGTCTTCATTACCGCTTTCTGCTTTTACCCAGTTGATACCATCTGTCAGATCTCTGGATGCCAGCAGAAGCCCTGCAATGACCGCCTCTTTCACACCATTTGCATTGGCTCCTGGAGTATTAAAGACTACAATACCCTGTTCTGCACAACGCTCCAGGGGAATATTGTTCACTCCGGCTCCGGCTCTGGCGATTGCTGCCAGCTTATCTGAGAATTCCATATCATGCAGTGCTGCACTGCGTACCAGCAACGCATCTGCTTCTTCTTTTACTTCTGTCTTTGTATATTGATCTGTAAATTTCTGCAATCCCACTTCTGAGATCGCATTCATGCAGCTGTACTGATACATCTTACCTGTTCTCCTCTTCAAACTTCTTCATAAATGCCACCAGAGCTTCTACGCCCTCCATCGGCATTGCATTGTAAATGCTTGCTCTCATACCTCCAACGGTACGATGTCCCTTCAGGTTTTCAAACCCTGCTTCCTGGGATTCTTTTACGAATTTGGCATCCAGCTCTTTGTCACCTGTGACAAACGGAACATTCATCAGTGAACGGTCTTTCTTTTCCACTGTTCCATGGAACATTTCGCTCTGGTCGAGGAAATCATATAAGATCGCTGCTTTTTTCTCGTTGCGTTCTTTCATCGCTTCCAGACCGCCCATCTTCTTCAGCCATTTGAAAACTTTTCCGCAAACATAAATGCAGAAGCAGTTCGGAGTATTATACAGAGATCCGGCATCTGCATGCGTCTTATAAGTCAGCATGGTCGGGGTACCTGGCAGCACATCTTCTGTAATCAGATCTTCCCGGATGATGGCAATCACCATACCTGCAGGTCCGATATTTTTCTGAACTCCACCATATACCAGTCCATACTTCGTTACATCAATCGGTTCTGATAAGAAACAGGAGGATACATCGGATACCAGAATCTTGCCTTTTGTATTCGGCAGTTCTTTGTATTTTGTGCCGTAAATCGTATTATTCTCGCAGATATATACGTAATCAGCATCTTCACTGACCGGCAGATCGGAACAATCCGGAATATAGGAAAATGTCTTGTCTTCGGATGATGCGATCTTATTAGCCTTTCCGTATTTCTGAGCTTCCTGCCATGCTTTTTTCGCCCACTGTCCAGTGACAATATAATCAGCAACTCTGTTCTTCATCAGATTCATCGGGATCATCGCAAACTGCTGAGATGCTCCGCCCTGTAAAAACAGCACTTTATAATTGTCCGGAATATGCATCAGCTCACGTAAATCTTTCTCAGCTTCTTTGATGATGTCATCAAACATCTTAGATCGATGGCTCATCTCCATGACTGACATACCGCAGCCTCTGTAGTCCATCATCTCATCTGCTACTTCTTTCAGTACCTCTTCCGGCAATACTGCCGGGCCAGCTGAGAAATTGTAAACTCTGCTCATAATTTTTCCTCCTCATGTTTCTACCAGAAACCTTTATATTTTTATCCACTTTACTCCTTTGTTAACATTTTGTCAACTTGGGGGGATAGATTATTTTTCTTTTTTCAGGTCGTCCTGATCAAATACATCCTCGATCGGAGCTCCTGCCGGAACCATTGGAAATACCTTATCATCCCGATCGATCTGACAATCCAGTACTACCGGACGTCCCAGAGAGACAGCCTTTTCCAGTGCTTCTTTTAATTCACTTCTCTTTGTAATCCGCATACCGACAGCGCCCAGTGCTTCTGCCAGTTTTACAAAATCTACTGAGTCATTCAGAATCGTAGCCGAATAACGTTCTCCATAGAATAAGTTCTGCCACTGTCTGACCATTCCCAGAACATGGTTATTGATCACTACCTCGATGACAGGAATATTGTATCTTGCTGCAGTAGCCACCTCGTTCATGTTCATACGGAAGCAGCCATCTCCGGCGATATTGATAACTGTCTTTTCCGGTCTGCCCACCTTGGCTCCGATGGCAGCGCCAAGACCATAGCCCATGGTTCCCAGTCCTCCGGAGGTCAGCAGCTGATGCGGCTCTTTGTATTTGTAATACTGTGCAGCCCACATCTGATGCTGTCCCACATCAGTAACGATAATGGCATCCCCATTTGTCACTTTATAGATCTCTTCCATAACTGCCGGTCCTGTTAAGGCTTCCTGTTCATACTTCAGTGGATAGGCTTCTTTCAATTCCTGGATTCTTGCAAGCCATTGATCATGAGAAGCTTTTTCTACCATAGGAGTCAGCTTTTTCAGGATTTCTCTTGCATCACCCTGTACACTGCAGTCTACCATGATATTCTTGTTGATCTCAGCCGGATCAATATCAATGTGAAGAATCTTTGCATTCTTGGCAAACTTAGATGCATTGCCTACTACTCGGTCACTGAAACGCGCCCCTACAGCAATCAGAAGATCGCATTCTGTGATGCCCAGATTCGTTGCCTTGGTTCCATGCATTCCTGCCATACCAGTGTATTTTTCATCGGTACCATCAAAAGCGCCTTTTCCCATCAGTGTATCACCTACCGGTGCCTGAATCTTTTCTACCAGCTCTTTTAATTCTTGATTGGCATCTGAAATCACAGCGCCACCACCAACCAGCACAAACGGCTTCCTGGATTCATTGATCAGTCTGGCTGCTTCTTCCAGATCTTCTGCCCTTACATAGTCTGTTTTTCTCTCGATCGGTTCCGGATCCACTGCTTCGTATTCCGTTACTGCTGCAGTCACATCCTTTGGAATATCCACCAGCACAGGTCCTGGACGTCCTTCTTTTGCAATACGGAATGCGTTGCGGATGGTGTCTGCCAGATCTTCTACACGCTTTACAATATAGTTATGCTTGGTAATCGGCATGGTAACACCGGTAATATCAATCTCCTGAAAACTATCTTTTCCCAGAAGCGGCACTCCTACATTTGCTGTAATCGCAACGATTGGTACAGAATCCATATATGCTGTTGCAATTCCGGTTACCAGGTTCGTAGCACCTGGTCCGGAAGTCGCCAGACATACCCCTACCTTTCCGGTAGCACGGGCATATCCATCAGCTGCATGAGACGCTCCCTGCTCATGGGAAGTCAGAATATGTGTGATCTCATTGCTGTGTTTGTAAAGTTCATCATAAATATTTAAGATCGCTCCTCCCGGATAACCGAATACGGTATCTACGCCCTGTTCTTTCAAGCATTCTACTACGATCTGTGATCCATTTAATTTCATAAGTACCCCTCCTGATTAAAACTCAAGGATTGCTCCACGGTTGCCGGATGTTACCATCTTTGCATAACGTGCCAGGTATCCGGTTGTAACCTTTGGTTCTCTTGGCTGCCATTTTGCTTTTCTTGCTGCCAGTTCTTCATCTGAAATAACAAAATCCAATTTGTTTTCCGGAATATTGATCTTGATAATATCGCCTTCTTCTACCAGGGCAATCGGTCCGCCCACTGCTGCTTCCGGTGACACATGTCCGATCGAAGCTCCTCTGGAAGCGCCACTGAAACGTCCATCTGTAATCAGTGCTACGGAAGAACCAAGTCCCATACCTGCAATGGCAGATGTAGGATTCAGCATCTCACGCATACCAGGACCGCCCTTTGGTCCTTCGTAACGAATGACTACCACATCACCAGGAACGATCTTTCCTCCTTTGATTGCTGCAATAGCATCTTCTTCACAGTCGAAAACTCTTGCCGGTCCTTCATGTACCAGCATCTCCGGAACCACTGCAGAACGTTTAACCACGCCGGAATCCGGTGCCAGATTACCCTTCAGAACAGCAATTCCTCCTGTCTGGCTGTATGGATTGTCGACAGGTCGAATAATTTCCGGATTCAGGTTTTCACATCCGGCAATATTTTCTCCTACGGTCTTACCGGTAACTGTCATCAGATCTGTGTACAGTAAGCCTTTTTTATTTAACTCATTCATAACGGCATATACACCACCTGCTGCATTCAGGTCTTCCATATAAGTCGGGCCTGCCGGTGCCAGATGACACAGGTTCGGTGTCTTTGCACTGATTTCATTGGCAATATCCATATTCAGCTTCACACCTGCTTCATGTGCAATCGCCGGAAGGTGAAGCATGGTATTCGTAGAACAGCCCAGAGCCATATCTACGGTCATGGCATTCATAAATGCCTTTTCTGTCATAATGTCTCTTGGACGGATATTTTTCTTTACCAGTTCCACGATCTGCATACCGGCATGCTTTGCCAGCTTGATTCTCTCAGAATATACAGATGGAATGGTTCCGTTTCCTCTCAGTCCCATACCCAGTGCTTCTGTCAGACAGTTCATACTGTTGGCTGTGTACATACCAGAACAGGAACCACTGGTTGGACAGGTATTGCATTCGAATTCATAGACATCTTCTTCTGTCATGGTACCTGCCGCATAAGATCCAACAGCCTCAAACATGCTGGAAAGACTTCTCTTCTGTCCCTTCACATGTCCGGCCAGCATCGGGCCACCGCTTACAAAAATCGTCGGGATATTCAGTCTTGCTGCTGCCATCAGAAGTCCCGGTACGTTTTTATCACAGTTTGGGATGCATACCAGCGCATCAAACTGATGTGCCATCGCCATACATTCTGTAGAATCTGCAATCAGATCTCTGGTAACCAGAGAGTACTTCATTCCCACATGTCCCATGGCAATACCGTCACAGACTGCGATAGCCGGGAACTCTCTTGGCACACCTCCTGCAAGAGCTACGCCCATTTTGACTGCTTCTGTAATCTTATCCAGGTTCATATGTCCTGGTACAATCTCATTATAGGAATTGACAATACCGATTAATGGTTTTTCCATTTCTTCCTGTGTCAGTCCCAGTGCATTAAACAGGGATCTGTGTGGTGCCTGCTGCATACCTTTTTTTACTGCGTCACTTCTCATGATGATTCCGCCTTTCCCTTTTTCTTTCTTATACTCTCTCTGCGATCAGTCTGCCCATTTCCTTACAGCCTACCTTTGTACATCCTTCTGACATAATGTCTCCGGTACGGTAGCCATCCTTTAATACCTGAGATACTGCCGCTTCAATGGCATCCGCTGCCTCATCCAGGTTCAGGGAAAATCTGAGCATCATGGCTGCTGATAAAATGGTTGCAATTGGGTTCGCAATATCCATACCTGCGATATCCGGTGCAGAACCATGGCTTGGTTCATAAAGGCCAAAACTGGTCTCATTCAGGCTGGCTGAAGATAACATGCCGATAGAGCCCGTAACCATACTGGCTTCATCTGACAGGATATCTCCAAACATATTCTCTGTCAGGATGACGTCAAACTGCTTCGGATCACGCACCAGCTGCATGGCACAATTGTCGACCAGCATATGTTCCAGTGTAACTTCCGGGTAATCCTTTGCTACTTCTTCTACAACACTTCTCCATAAACGGGAAGAATCCAGAACGTTTGCCTTGTCTACACTGGTCACTTTCTTTCTTCTCTTCATAGCAATATCAAAACCGCGTTTTGCGATTCTGCGAATTTCATTTTCATCGTAAGTCAGGGTATCGATAGCTTTCTTTACCCCGTTCTCTTCTACCGTCTTTCTTTCTCCGAAATACAGACCGCCAGTCAGTTCTCTCATGATCATCATGTCAAATCCGTCACCAATGATCTCATCACGAAGCGGGCAGGCATCTTTTAATTCTTTGTAAAGATAGGCCGGTCTTAAATTAGCGAAAAGATTCAGAGATTTACGAAGCTTTAACAATCCTGCCTCAGGTCTCTTAGATGGCTCCAGTCTGTACCATGGTGATGTCTTTGCATCTCCTCCAATAGAACCCATCAGAACTGCATCGCTGGCTTTTGCCTTTTCAATGGTCTCATCGGTCAGTGGAATCCCATGTACGTCAATGGATGCTCCTCCCATCAACAGCTTTGTGTAGTTCAGTTCAAATCCAAACTTCTTTCCCGCCGTGTCCAGTACCTGAATGGCTTGTTCCACAATCTCCGGGCCGATTCCGTCTCCCGGAATTACTGCAATGTTGTAGTTCATAATATACACTCCTCCATATAGCAAAAGACACAGCAATGATGCTGTGTCTCTTGCGTTTTTACTGCTTTTTATTATTCAGCATCTGCTTTCTCTACTTCTGAGATAGCAGCTTTTTTCATTGGAATTCTGCAATTCTTGTTGCTGCCAAACTCAACTATTACGTCTTCATCTGTAATGTCAATGACAACACCGTAAAAACCGCTTGTTGTTACTACGCTGTCTCCGACTTCCAGTTCAGAAAGCATCGCATTGAGACGTTTCTGTTCTTTCTTCTGTGGTCTGATTGCAAAAAAGTACATTGCACCGCCAATGACGACTACGTAAACCAGCAGAAGTAACATTCCTCCACCGGAAGATGCCTCAGTTAATAAATTCATGTTAAATTCCTCCATTTTATTTCGCTAAAATTCTCCGTACTGTTAATAATACACAAAAATGATAATATCATCAAGTAGTTTCTTCAAATCCGGCAAGTTTTTTTGCTTTGTACTGTTTATATTCGCCCTTTTCAATTGCTTCCCGAATCTCTTCCATCATATGATTGTAGAAATACAGGTTATGCAGCACACAAAGTCTCATGCCAAGCATCTCTTTTGCCTTTAACAGATGACGGATATAGGCACGGCTGTAATGCCGGCAGGCCGGGCACTGGCATCCGTCTTCGATCGGACTGTCATCCAGCTCATATTTTGCATTAAACAGGTTTAATTTTCCATGATTCGTGTACACATGTCCATGACGACCGTTTCGGCTTGGATAAACACAGTCAAAGAAATCGATTCCTCTGTCTACCCCTTCCAGAATATTGGCCGGCGTGCCCACTCCCATAAGATAAGTAGGCTTGTTCTGCGGAAGATATGGCACTACTGCATCCAGGATCCGATACATCTCTTCATGGCTCTCGCCTACTGCCAGTCCTCCTACCGCATACCCATCCAGATCCAGTTCTGCGATCTGCTGTGCATGTTCAATACGGATATCTTCGTAAACAGCCCCCTGGTTAATGCCGAACAGCATCTGATTCGGATTGATCGTATCTGGCAGGCTGTTCAGCCGGGCCATCTCTGTCTTGCATCTCTTCAGCCATCTGGTGGTACGGTCTACCGACTTTCTCACATAATCTCTGTCTGCTACGCTGGACGGACATTCATCAAATGCCATAGCTATTGTAGAAGCCAGATTCGACTGAATCTGCATACTCTCTTCCGGTCCCATGAAAATCTTTCTTCCATCTACATGAGAATGGAAATATACGCCTTCCTCTTTGATCTTGCGAAGGCCTGCCAGGGAAAACACCTGAAATCCGCCGGAATCTGTGAGAATCGGCTTATCCCAGTTCATGAACTTATGCAGTCCTCCCAGTTGTTTTACTACTTTATCACCCGGTCTGACATGGAGATGATAGGTGTTAGATAATTCCACCTGCGTACCAATCTCCTGCAGGTCTGTGGTAGCCACCGCACCTTTGATGGCCGCTGCCGTACCTACATTCATAAATACCGGAGTCTGAATCGTGCCGTGAACAGTCTCAAAAGAGGCACGCTTAGCTTTTCCGTCTGTTGCTAAAATCTGGTACATAGATATCTGTTCCTTTCTTTGTATGTACTCTATATCATTTCTGTAAACACCAGAATACATGCTCTGCAAACATTCTGATGTCATGAATTATGATGTCCACGAATTGCTCCATTGCTGACGCAATTCCCGCAATTCTGTAAACATTCGGAATACGCTGATTTGCTCTGCAAATCGCTGCTTCCTCATGTTTAGCGGGTTCCAAGCTCAAATGCATCGCCATGCAAGCATGCTCTGCATTTGACGCTTTTAACCCTGACATCATATCATGTTTATAAAAATTTTACAATATCTACAACTTGAACTTCCCGATAATTTGTTGTATACTGTCGCAGATAAACATTTCTAAAATACCATTTAATAGGTAACTTAATTTTTATGGAGGTTTATTTTTACATGAATGATAAAGTCACAATACATAGATTAGGTATTGACATTGGTTCTACTACTGTTAAGATTGCGATCCTGGATGAACAGGATCATCTTCTTTTTGCAGACTATGAACGTCATTATGCCAATATTCAGGAGACGCTGGCCAGTCTTCTGCAAAAAGCAGAGGAACAGCTTGGTACTTTAACTGTTGCCCCGGTCATCACCGGTTCCGGCGGTCTGGCTCTGGCAAAGAATATGGAAGTTCCGTTTGTGCAGGAAGTCATTGCGGTATCTTCTTCGATTTCTCACTACATTCCTCAGACAGATGTAGCCATCGAGCTGGGCGGCGAGGATGCTAAGATTATTTATTTTGATAACGGTAATATTGAACAGCGTATGAACGGTATCTGTGCAGGTGGTACCGGTTCTTTTATTGACCAGATGGCTTCTCTTCTTCAGACTGATGCATCCGGTCTGAATGAATATGCCAGGGATTATCAGTCTTTATATTCGATCGCAGCCAGATGTGGCGTTTTTGCGAAAAGCGATATTCAGCCACTGATCAATGAAGGTGCAACCAAAGAAGACCTGTCCGCTTCTATTTTCCAGGCAGTTGTCAATCAGACCATCAGTGGTCTGGCCTGTGGAAAGCCAATTCGCGGACATGTTGCTTTCCTTGGTGGTCCACTTCACTTTTTATCCGAACTGAAGGCGGCGTTCATCCGTACTTTGAAGCTGGATGACGAACATGCCATTACACCACAGAATTCTCATCTGTTTGCGGCCATTGGTTCCGCACTGAACAGTAATCTGGAAGCAGTCACCAGTACTGATGCACTGATTACAAAACTTTCAAAGAAGATTAAACTGGAGTTCGAAGTAGCCCGTCTGGAGCCACTGTTTGCCTCTCAGGAAGATTATGACACCTTTCACGAACGTCAGAGCCAGTACAATGTCATGACCGATGATCTGGCTACCTATGAAGGAAACTGTTTCCTTGGTATTGATGCCGGTTCTACCACAACCAAAGCAGCTCTGGTTGGTGAAGATGGATCTCTCCTGTATTCTTTTTACAGTAACAACAATGGAAGCCCGTTAAAGACAACGATCAAGGCCATCCAGGAGATCTACTCCCTGATGCCTGAAAAGGCAAAGATTGTCCGTTCCTGTTCTACCGGATATGGAGAAGCCCTGATCAAGGCAGCCCTGATGCTGGATGAAGGTGAAGTAGAGACTGTATCTCATTATACGGCTGCTGCATTCTTTGATCCGGAAGTAGACTGTATTCTGGACATCGGCGGTCAGGATATGAAGTGTATCAAGATTAAGAATCAGACCGTAGACAGTGTACAGCTGAACGAGGCTTGTTCCTCCGGCTGTGGTTCTTTCATTGAGACCTTCGCCAAATCTCTGAATTACAGTGTCAGCGATTTTGCAAAAGAAGCTCTGTTTGCCCAGCATCCAATTGATCTGGGAACCAGATGTACCGTATTCATGAATTCCAAAGTCAAACAGGCTCAGAAAGAAGGAGCTTCTGTAGCAGATATTTCTGCCGGTCTGGCTTACTCTGTTATTAAAAATGCATTATACAAAGTAATTAAAGTATCCGATGCTTCTTCCCTTGGAAAACACATTGTTGTACAGGGTGGAACGTTCTATAATGATGCCGTCCTTCGCAGCTTTGAGCGTATTGCCGGCTGTGAAGCAATCCGACCGGATATTGCAGGTATCATGGGTGCTTTTGGTGCGGCTCTGATTGCCCGGAACCGTTATCATGGTGAAGAGACTACTATGCTGACCATTGACCAGATCAATGAGCTGACTTTCACTACCAAGATGGCCAAATGTAAAGGCTGTACCAATCAGTGTCGTCTGACCATCAACCGTTTTTCAGGCGGTCGTCAGTTCGTTAGCGGCAACCGTTGTGAACGTGGTCTCGGAAAGACCAAAAAGAACTCTGATATTCCGAACTTATTCGAATTTAAGAATCAGCTGCTCTTTTCCTATGAGCCGTTATCTGAAGAACAGGCTACCCGTGGTACCGTTGGTATTCCACGTGTACTGAATATGTATGAGAATTATCCGTTCTGGTTCCAGTTCTTTACCAAACTGGGATACAGGGTGGTACTCTCTCCTGCATCCACCAGAAAGATATACGAGCTGGGTATTGAGTCCATCCCAAGCGAATCCGAATGTTATCCGGCCAAGCTGGCTCACGGACATATTGAATGGCTGATTCAACAGGGTATTCATTTTATTTTCTACCCTGCGATTCCATATGAACGAAATGAATTTCCGGATTCCAATAACCATTACAACTGCCCGATCGTTACCTCTTATTCTGAAAATATCAAGAATAACGTGGAAGAGCTGCGCAGTGAGCACATTGATTTCCGTAATCCATTTATGGCATTTACCAGCATAGATACGGTAACTTCCCAGCTGATCAAAGCCTTCCCGGAAATTCCGGCTTCCGAAGTAAAAGAAGCTGCAAAACTGGGATGGGAGGAACTGACCAGGACCCGTGAGACCATGTACAAAAAAGGCGAAGAAACCATTGCATGGTTGAAAGAACATGGCAAACACGGTATCGTTCTTGCAGGTCGTCCGTATCACATTGATAACGAGATCAACCATGGTATTCCGGAACTGATTACTTCTTATGGCATTGCAGTATTGACAGAAGACTCTGTCTCTCATCTGCATCAGCCGGAACGTCCGCTGATTGTCAGTGACCAGTGGATGTATCACAGCCGTCTGTATGCAGCTGCCAATTATGTAAAAACTGTAGATTTTCTGGATCTGATCCAGCTGAATTCTTTCGGATGTGGTCTGGATGCCGTTACTACAGATCAGGTAAATGACATCCTGTCTGGATCCGGCAAGATCTATACCTGTCTGAAAATCGATGAAGTCAACAACCTGGGAGCCGCCCGTATCCGCGTCCGTTCCCTGATTGCAGCGATCCGGGCGAAAAAAGAGCAGAACGAAGAACGTAGGATCATACCATCCAGCATTGAAAAGGCTGTTTTCACACCAGAGATGCGTAAAAACTATACGATTCTTTGTCCGCAGATGTCCCCGATTCATTTTGATCTTCTGGTTCCTGCTTTTAAGACCTGTGGATACAATATTGAACTGTTACATAACGATGGCAGGAAAGCCGTAGATATGGGATTGAAATATGTAAATAACGATGCCTGCTATCCATCTCTGATGGTGGTCGGCCAGGTGATGGATGCTGTGTTATCTGGAAAATATGATTTATCCAGAACTGCCATTATCATGACCCAGACTGGCGGTGGCTGCCGAGCTACCAACTATATTGGCTTTATCCGCCGTGCCCTGGAAAAAGCCGGACATCCTGAAATTCCGGTAATTTCCCTGAATGTCAGTGGACTGGAAAAACAGCCAGGTTTCCAGATCACACTTCCACTGCTGACCAAAGGTATGTATAGTGTTGTATTTGGTGATATCTTTATGCGTTGTCTTTACCGTATGCGCCCTTATGAGGCCACTCCTGGTTCTGCCAACGCCATGCATGAAAAGTGGAAAAAGAAATGTATTGAATTCCTGTGCCTGAAGAATCCGACTTATTTTGGTTTTACCAAACTCTGTCGCGAGATTATTGAAGACTTTGATCAATTGCCGATTCTGGATATTCAGAAGCCACGTGTTGGTATTGTAGGTGAGATTCTGGTAAAATTCATGCCCGCTGCTAACAATTATCTGGTAGAACTTCTGGAATCTGAGGGTGCTGAGGCAGTTGTACCGGATCTGCTGGACTTCCTGTTCTACTGCTTCTACAATTCCAACTTCAAGGCAAAGGAACTGGGTATGAGTAAGCGTACTGCTTTCCTGTGTAATTCAGGTATCAAGTTCCTGGAATTTATCCGCAGCACTTCCAGGAAAGAGTTTGCAAAGAGCAGGCATTTCTCTACTCCTGCAGATATCCGGGAACTTGCAGAATATGCTAAACCGATTGTATCCCTTGGAAATCAGACTGGTGAGGGATGGTTCCTGACCGGTGAAATGATGGAACTGATTCACGAAGGAGTCAACAATATTGTCTGCACACAGCCATTTGGCTGTCTGCCAAACCATGTAGTAGGCAAGGGTGTCATCAAAGAAATCCGCAGACAGTATCCTCTGGCCAATATTGTAGCAATCGACTATGATCCGGGAGCCAGCGAAGTCAACCAGCTGAACCGTATCAAACTGATGCTCAGTACTGCACAAAAGAATCTGAAGAAATAAAAATCCCAAAGGCAGTGATTCCATGTAGATTATGGAATCACTGTTTTTTGCAGGCGTGTTGTCTATGGTTATGATCGCAGAGCGTATTTGTTTTGCTACTCGCCTTTCGAATGCTTATCTCCGCCCGTCGCTTTAACTCGCTTCGCTCAGACAGACCGCTTTGGGGCGGGCATTCTCTCAAGGCTCGCTGACGCAAAACTGCAAATGCTCTGCGCTTCATAAACCATAGACTTCCACGCATATACAAATTTTCAAAAATCGATAATCAAATGTAATGCAACTGCCTTATACGCCACGCCCGAGGCCATTGTGAATATGCATTCACCACTACTTTTTTGCAAAAATAAAGAGTACCACTCCACAACTATTTTCTTGGTTGCTGAGCAATACTCTTTCACTTATTCTATTCTTCTGGTGTCTCCCGTATCTTCTGATGTATCCAGAATTCCCCGCAGTTCTTCGATCATTTCTTCGTCTTTCAGTCGGAATTTTACTTCCACACGACGGGATGCTTCTGCATTTTCATTTCCATCTGCATCCAGCACCAGATTGCTGCTGGAGTGCCCGTTGACGGTCAGATTCTGACGCAGAAGTGCCTGATTGTCGTCTGAAAGGAAGTTCTGGGATAATTCCAGCAGATACTCTGCTACCGCCAGAGAACGTCTCTGGGACAGCTCCAGATTGTATTCATATCCTCCTGAGCTGTCTGTATAACCATCAATGATAATCTCTGCCAAATAGGAATAATATTGTGGATCCAGCAATACATTACAGTAAATTGGCAATACCTGCGCCAATACCTCTTTTCCTGCATCTGACAGCTCGATCTCATCATAGTCAAACAAAACACTGGAATCCATAACCAGAGCACCATTGTTAGCATCGATCTCTACCGTCATATTATTGGCTGCGAATTCTTTTTTCAATGCTTCTATCACATCTGCCTTTACCCCGATAATATTATCAATGCGCTGCTGTTGCTGAGCCAGCTGTGTGGTTTTTTCATTCAAAGCATTCTGCTGGTCGTTTAACGTCACACTCTGGGCATCCAGCTTTTTCTGCTGATCTGCCAGCTGGGCGGCCAGATCATCCAGCTGCTGCTTCTGTGCTGCCAGCAGTTCATCCTGACTGGCCAGCTGATTCTGCTGGTCAGAGAGCTGGTTCTGCTGATCTTCTACCACACCCTGCTGCTCCATGATCTGCTTCGTATACTCATCTTGCAGCACCAGCTTTTCCTGCTGTTCTTTGATACTATTCTCATAATTGATCTGAGACTGAAAAAGTGTCACACACATAATCAGCACAAATAACAGCAGAATTCCGGCCATCATATCAGAATAAGAACGCCAGACATTGTGACCGGTCGTCTCTTTTTCTCTTCTTTTACGCATTTCATCCTCCTGCTAATATTTACCCAAAGAAGATTCCTTTTCCTTTTTTCCCGCTGCGATTATTTTCTTTCATATACTGCACCATCGTTTCCAGCAGTTCTTCCTGTCGGCTTCCCTGCTCTTCCAGGGTCTTCTGAATCTGCATCAGCATATCACGGTTACTGTTGTTGATGGCCATATTACGAATATTGGTCCGGTGGGTCTCATCTGGCGAAGTCACAATATTGTACAAGAGATTTTGTACCTGTTCCATCGTCTGTGCTGTCAGCTTCTGATACTGTACAAATTCCTGCATACGCTCATTGTAGCTCTGTACCACCCGTTCGTTTGCCTCATAAAGGCTGGCATTATGCTGGCTGGCTGCAGCAAATCCCTCCACACTGGCACCTGCTGCACTGACATACTGCTGCATTGCCTGGTTGCAGGCTACCCAGAACTTGGCTGAACTCTGCTCTGCATCCTGCAGATATGTCATAATCTGACGGTAATTGTGATCCAGTACCTCACCATATTTCTGGTTGTTATCGATGGTCTGCTGAGCAGAAGTCATATATTCTTTTTGCATTGCGCCCATCTCACGCACCAGATTCTGCATCTGATCCCGTTCTGCGGAAAATGCGCTGTGAAGATCTGTCTCAGTTGCCTTATAAAGCGCCCTGGTAGCCTCGGTCATCTCTTTCTGCGCCTGGGTCATGCTTTCCAGTGCCTGATTGAAGTCATCAAATTCCATCTGGAAATTCTCCCGCATATTCGACAGAAAATCATTCAGCAGACCCTTGAGCATCTCCTCCTGACCTTTTGCCATGGTTTCCGTCAAAATATCCATGGACTGATTCATTTTTCGAAAAGATGGTGTAATGACTTTTTCAAAACTGTTCGCCAGATGCTCTGAGAACTGCTCTGACATCTTCTGGATGGCTTTTGTCTGCTCTTCCTGATAATTAACCATGATATTACGAGTCTCTGCCTCCGCAGAAGGAATCACCGTATTATGAAAATGATCCATGAATTCTGCCAGACGATCCATCAAAGATCCATAAGCAGATTTTAAGGCATAACTGAAGACAAGTGACAGAGACAGTCCATAAATCGAGGTCAAAAATGCCACTTTGATTCCATCCACAAGAGAAGATACAGAAGCTGTCATTGCCTCATAATTGGATGGCTCAAAGTCTTTCAATCCCACTACCAGTCCGATAAAAGTACCAAGAATACCCAAACTGGTCAGGATGTCCGGGATCAGATCCAGCATTTTTTTACTGATCAGTCCGTCCACTACATCCTCATTGATGTAATCTTCTATGTCAGCCAGTCCGCTCTGACTCTTTTTTACAAATTTACGGAATTCAGTATAACGGCTATCCAGCTGTGATTCTCCAAACAGATCCTCTGGAAGAGTTCCTTCCTCTTCGCCGGTTGCCACATCCAGTGATTCAAAGGTATGTTCTATCTCATCAGATGCTTTCCGAAATGCATTCTCATACCGGTTCATTTTTCCAAATCCGGTGAGCATGCCAAACAGATATATGAGAATCATGATTCCAAGGAATACAAAGTTATAGATCAGTGTGGTAGAGATACCGCCGCTGACAAACCAGGTAAACCCAATACTGATTCCCACTACCAGGACAAACAGAATTTTATCTGCAATCTTATGTCCCATGTTGTTTCCTCCCTGCTCTATATATTTTCAATCTGCCAGTCTATTTCTTTTAATCCATGTTCTTTCAGGTATTTATTCGTGCGGCTGAAAGGTCTGCTGCCAAAAAATCCCCGATACGCTGACAATGGACTTGGATGTGGCGATTCTATGATCAGATGATTCGGGTTCGTCAGCATGGACTTCTTCATCTGTGCCGGTCTCCCCCAGAGAATGAAGACCATCGGTCTGTCCTGTTCATTCAATACCCGGATTGCCGCATCCGTGAATTCTTCCCATCCGATACCCCGGTGTGAATTAGCCTGATGGGCACGTACAGTCAGTACCGTGTTCAGAAGTAGTACGCCCTGCTTTGCCCACTTGGTCAGATAACCATTGTTCGGGATCTCACATCCACAGTCATCCTGCAGTTCTTTATAGATATTGACCAGTGACGGTGGGATCTCTACATCTGGTTTTACCGAAAAGCAAAGTCCATGAGCCTGTCCTTCTCCGTGATAAGGATCCTGCCCCAGAATGACTACTTTTACCTCATGTAACGGTGTCAACGCAAATGCATTAAAAATGTCATCTGCCGGTGGGAAAATCTGATGTGTCCGATATTCCTCATTCACCGTCTGATATAGTTTTTTATAATATGGTTTGGAAAACTCCGGCTTCAGAGGTTCCAGCCAGTCATTTGCTATTGCTGCCATCTTCTTTTCCTCACAATCTCACTGAAAGCCCTTTTTCTTTCAGGTACTCTTTTAATTCCCTGATCTCCAGTTCCTTGTAATGGAACAGGGATGCGGCCAGTGCTGCATCTGCCTTTCCCTCGGTCAGTGCTTCATAAAAGTGTTCCTTTGTTCCTGCTCCTCCGGATGCAATCACCGGTACAGACACGGCTTCTGCAATCGCTCTGGTCAGTTCTATGTCATACCCTGCCTTGGTACCGTCACAGTCCATGCTGGTAAGAAGGATCTCACCTGCACCCATACGGCAGACCTTTTCTGCCCATTCTACGGCATCGATTCCCACATCCACTCTTCCACCATTTTTATAAATGTTCCATCCACTGCCATCTGCCCGTCTCTTGGCATCAATTGCCACTACTACACACTGGCTTCCGAACTTGTCTGCTGCTTCACTGATCAGTTCTGGCCGGTTAATTGCCGATGAATTAATCGATATCTTATCAGCGCCTTCCCGCAGCAATACCTTGAAGTCCTCCACAGTTCGGATTCCTCCACCCACGGTAAATGGAATAAATACGTTTTCTGCTACTCTGCGCACCATGTCTACCACAGTCTTTCGTGCATCCGAAGATGCCGTAATATCCAGAAATACTACCTCATCTGCGCCAGCCTTGTCATAAGCTGCTGCAATCTCCACCGGGTCTCCGGCATCTCTGAGATTGACAAAATTCACACCTTTTACTACCCGGCCATTATGTACATCCAGACAGGGTATGATTCTTTTTGTAAACATTCTAGTTCTCCTCTATTTCTGCAAAATTCTTTAAAATCTGTAAACCTGTCTCACTGCTTTTCTCCGGATGGAACTGGCAGGCAAATACGTTGCCCTTTTCTACTGATGCGTGAATATGCACGCCATATTCTGTAGAGGCCTTTACAATCTCCGGATCCTGCGCCTCCAGATAATAGGAATGTACGAAATAGACATAGCTGTTCTCCGGAATATTCTGAAATAATCTTCCATTATGTTCCAGATGAAGGGAATTCCATCCGATATGCGGTACCTTCAGTCCGTCTTCGTCCGGAATTCTTTTGATCCTTCCTTTTAATATGCCAAGCCCTTCTACTCCAGGGCTTTCTTCGCTTTCTTCAAACAAAAGCTGCAGTCCCAGACAGATGCCAAGAAATGGCTTCCCACTGTCAGCAATCTCACGAATCAATGTATCCAGATGATACTCTTTTAACTTTGCCATAGCATCTCCAAATGCTCCCACACCTGGAAGAATCACCTTGTCCGCCTGCCTCAGCTGCTCCGGATCTCTGGTCACAATGACCTCTTTTCCCAAATAATGTAATGCCTTTTCCACGCTCTTCAGGTTGCCGGCATCATAGTCGATAATTCCAATCATAATTATTTTTCTCCTCTAAACAGGTGTTTTTTCGGTAAAATCAACGATTATTCGTATCATTTAACGCCTGTTTCATTACTTTTTATTGCATCTAATTACATTTTATTTAGCAAACTAATTCGAATATTTTTAGTACGTTATTTTTCGTACTAATTAGCAGATAGAGCTGGCTACCGTATTGATTTCTGCCAACTGTTGGGCACTTGGACTTGGATCAACATAATGTGTCATGGTTGTCCTGCCCGTTTTCCTTTTGGAACCTGATCTGTAGCTTCCAATATGTAAGAGCTCACTACTCTTTTCTTTCCAAAGGCATCTATATAATGGTATTCATATCGCTTCGTCTTTGGATTATAGTATTCATTTGCCCGCAGTGCACGTCTTACTGGTTTGTGTTTGGTATTTGCTGTTTTATTTGCCATGATTCGAGATCCTCCTTATATAATAGAATGCCGCTTCTCAAGCATTCCATTATCATGAATAAAAAAGTACCCCGAATGCATTATTTATCATAACACATCCGAGATACTTTGTCGATATTATACCTGCTCTACCCTGTTGATATACTCTTCAAATGGCTTTCTTTTAATTCTGATCACCTGCCCGGCCATAAGATGATATTTACGCTCATAATCATCACTTAAAATTTTCCGCAGACGGTGCTGACCAATACCAAACAGTTCCGATGCTTCCGATATGGATAGCAATACCTTATCATTCATTTCTATTTATCCCCCAGACATTCATATATGAATTATCAGTTACCTTCCATGCAAATGTTGCTCAGTCTTCTCCCCCATAAATAGCAACAGCCACATACATTTCTGTATATGGCTGCCCCTTAATTTTCCCCATTGCAGTCTATCATACCACGAAAACAGGAAAAGGAAAGTATTGACTTTTTGATAAAAATGCAGTATGGATCGCATTTGTCTCCCTGCAGGGCTGTCTGTGTTTTTACTTGTTTCGCAATTACCTATTATTTGTTTTGGAATACAATTAAATTATAGCAATGGCAGTGTTCAATTACACTTACAGTTTTGAAAGTAAACAGATAACAAAAGAGCCGTGATAATGCAGACCACAATTCTGTGAAGCATTTCCACGACCCTTTTATTATGATTTACCTTCATCTTTTTCGTAATGATATAAATCTAATGCTCTTTTACAAACAAACTGAAGTCCATCCCAATATGCTGACTTTTGATTATACACGCTTATAAATTATTGGTTCATCATATCCAAAAGTTTTCTTTCCATTAACTTCCATGCTTTCCGATACTTCCAGAAAATTGTTGGAAAACTTTTCCCAAAGTTTGAATGTCATTACCGGAGAGAACTGGCTTGTGCTGCCTCCCTCCCAGATTCCGTCCTTTTCATGATAAAGTGCCGGGGTAAATTTTTCAGATTTTTCTAGTTTAGAGTAATCAACATTCTTCATAGAATCATATGAAAATGTATTTTTATCTTCTCCTTTTGGAATTTCATAAGAAGAAAGTAAAATTCCCTGTTCTATTTCCGTGATAAGGAAAAGATGTGGAGATGCATGACGTTTCCCATTAATTTCATAATAACTCTCTTCAACAACAAATTTTCCTTTGAAATCTTCAGGAAGGTTATTTATTTTGTCATTACAGACTGTATTTACATGTTCCGCATATGGATATGTTTTCCCCTCTGCCTGCATTTTCTTAAATTGATCCTTATTATCAAAATGTCCTGTCATCATTCCTACAAAATTATCAAGTTTCATCATATACTTTACCTCCTGGTATTTGCCTATACACACTATTCCTCTTTTGCTTTTGCCATACTGGCGATATCTCCCACTCCATTCAATACCATTGTCGGAAGATAAGCATAAGTTTTGAGTGTATCCTTCGTTGAACATCCAGAGAGAACCAATACAGTAGACATACCACTTTCCATTCCTGAAATCACATCTGTATCCATACGATCCCCCACCATTACAGCTTCTGCCGAATGACATCCAAGCATATTTAATCCTGTTCTCATCATCAGTGGATTCGGTTTCCCACAGAAATATGCCTGTGTACCTGTTGCCATTTCAATGGGGGCAATCAATGCACGACAGGCAGGAGCGATTCCGTTCTCGATCGGTCCGGAAACATCCGAGTTTGCTCCAATCAGCTTAGCTCCCTTCAGAACTAAATTCGTTGCTTTCGTTAAAGTATCCAATGAATAGGAACGTCCCTCTCCCACAACAACATAATCCGGATTTACATCATTCATTGTAATGCCAACGTCATAAAGTGCATTTAAGAGACCGGCTTCTCCTATCACAAATGCTGAACAGCCTGCCGCCTGTTCCTTTAAAAAAGCGGCTGTTGCCAATGCGCTGGTATAAAAATGTTCTTCTGGCACATCAAGTCCCATCCTTGCCAGTTTCTGATTTAATTCCCGTGGTGTATATCCACTATTATTTGTCAAAAATAAATATTCTTTCTTTTCATCATGCAACCACTGGATGAATTCTGGAACACCTGGCAATATCTGATTGCCATGATAAATCACACCATCCATATCACAGATGAATCCTTTTTTTTCATTAAAATCGATTATGGATTTTCTCATGTTCATATGCGCCCTGCCTTTCTTGTTTCTTTAGAATACACCTTGCTCTTTTCATAATAAAATAAAGCGCTATTTTCTACAAATATTTTCATATTATATCATCCACACATAAAATCAAATACATAGTACTGTAAAATCGAAGTAAATATTTCTACCAACAGAACCTTTTATGACAACATCTCTTTCACACAAGTACTCCGATAATCACTCGGTGATATTTTATATCTTTCCTTAAATACTCGGTTAAATGTCCTCTGACTTTCAAATCCACTATCCAGACAAATGTTTGTAATAGAATCACTTGTATTTTCCAAACGATGGCATGCATGGTTCAACCTTGCATCGTTAAGATATTGATTAAAGTTTTTATGGAATGTTTTGGAAAAGATCCTGGATAAAACATATTTGCTCACCCCCAGATCTTTTGCCATCTCTTCCAACGAAAATTTCTTCTTAAAATTTGCTGATATATAGGAAACTGTCTGGTAAATAAGATCGTTGCTCCCCACATTACTCTTTTCTACCAAATTTAATTTTCCTATGCAGCGTGCCAACACAATTTGAAGTTATGCCTGTGCAACAGTAATATCCGACTGTTCTGTCTCTAAAATCGCATTTATAACCCTATATACCTCCGGTTCAACATTTTCCGCTTTGATGATCGGGTATTCAGGAGCCATGGATTGCATGATATCTGCAAATTTGGCAATCGTAAATGGCGATGCAATCAGATAAGTCGCTTTATTTACACCGGGTGTCAGTACCTGATAGTGATGAATAACATCTGGAAATACAAAGCCTATATCTCCTTTATCCATATGATATAGTTCCTGTCCGACACCAAGCTCTAATGCTCCACTTGTTACACAAACGATCTCCAATGCATTATGAAGATGTGGTTCAATATGTTTTGACTTCCTATTTATTGCTATGATCTCCTCTTTTGTGTCAACATATTTTAACTGCATGAAATACTCCCCTTTGCAACATTTGTCTATATCTTCTTTCGATTTAGCAAGCAATCCTTTTACACCTATCTTATAATCAACTTGTAAATAAGGAAAGGAGGAATTGCAAATGAGCAACCTAAAAAAATATCTGAATGACCTTTTAGTATTCTACACTGAATATTTTGAGCATCCTTACCATGTATAAATACTAAAAGGACTATTTTGTGAAAACTGAATATTTTCTTAAGGCCATTTCACAAAAATGAAGTGGTCCTTTTTTATTTTCAAAATACAGCTCTATCACTTTATATATAGAAAAAGCACTGTCTCATCGAACAACAATCAGACAACGCTTTTTCCTGTCAATTCTAATTTATGTCTGATGCATCTGTTACTTCATCTGCAGCAATTCCTTTTTCTACTTTCAGTTTTTTATTTGCATCTTCTACATTCATTCTTGAAAGTACAAACATAATCAATACATCAAAGATTAACGGAAGCCAAAGATACATGAACTGCATCATATCAAGTGCAGACTGCGGCTGAGTTACATTTGTTCCGACATATCCACTAAACTCAAGCATCCATCCAACAACAGCGGTTCCAATACCTCCACCGATTTTTACGCCAAGAGAAGTACAAGAATACATCGTTCCGTCAATTCTCTTTCCCTGTGTAAGATAAGTGTATTCAGAGCAGGATGCGATAACTGCATTCATATCTCCCTGCCATGGTCCCTGACCTAAGGCTGCAAGAGCTGTAAACGCCATCATCAGCGGAACACTGCCCATATATCCGGCAACAACAACAAGTGCTCTACCGATGACTGCTAAAACATAACCTCTTAAGTTCAGTTTGTACATACCTTTCCACTTACCAACTAATGTCGGTGTGAAAATCAGGGCAATGATCAGTGGAATATTTACTGCCCATGCAAATTGTCCAAACAAATTCTTATTTTTCAGTACCCATGTCATGTAATAAATGCCAGCTCCAATCATGGCACCATATAACTGCTGTAAAATATAGGTTCCACAAATCATCATGTAATATTTGTTTTTAACAAGAAGCTTGAATGCCTGTACCATTCCGTACTTTTCATTATCATCCTTTACTTCTCCTTCGTTAAGTTCTTCCTCCGGAAGTTCCTTAACAGAAAGTGCTGAAATCGTATTTACGACAAGACCAATGATTGCATAGATAATAGCAACCGTTCTCCATGCTGCAGCATCTCCACCACATTTATCTACAAATCCAACTGTAATTGCCTGAATCAGAAGACTTGTTGAAAACGCAAAAATAAAACGGTAAGATCCCATCTGCACACGCTCTTTGCTGTTCTTTGTAATCAGTGACGTAAGTGCTGAATAAGCAATATTGTTTGCTGTATAAAACACACCATTTAACAGTGTGTAAGAAATAAAGAACCATGCATATTTAGCCGTTGTTCCAAAGCTGACTGGTACTGCAAAGCAGCAGACTAGCGTAATGGCACAACCAATATATCCGTATAGCATCCATGGCTTCGCTTTTCCCATTTTACTGTGTGTTTTGTCAATCATTGATCCAAAAAATATATCCGTAAAACCATCAAATAGTTTTGATACGGCAATCAGGGTACCTACGACACCTGCAGCAAGTCCTACTGAGTCCGTCAGATAGACCATCATGAAAGATGTCAGGAACGCATAGACTACATTACCTGCAATATCACCTGATCCATATCCAATTTTGTTATACCATTTCAAATACTTTTTTTCTTCCATCGAATTTCTTTGCTCCTCCTCTTCATCGCACTTAGAATCTCAATATGTTTAACCGTATGATGTCTAATTCTAATTTTTTCTCTGTTTTTGTCTGATTGCTCTGTATATCCGGACTTTACATTACAATCAGACTATCCTTCCTTGTTTACGGGTTACATGAAACTTTATTATCCCTTTACATACGGTATCAGTGTAAACTGGAACCGGAATAATACATCATCAAATCGGTACTGATCCAATACAACTGGACCACAACTATTAGAACCAATGCCATTTAATGCGTAGTCAACGCAAAATACTACGCTATCGGATTCTGTCAGTTCATAATTATGTGTTTTCTTCTCAAGTTCTTCCTGTGTATAATAAGAAGCATTGAATGAGAAGGCATTTTCCGCGGATACCACAATTCCATATCGGCTGTTATTAAGCTCTACATATTCACAATCATAATGGCTTCCATTTTCCTGTGGGCGAATATAATCCTCATGCAAATCGTCTACATTTGCCTGGTACAAGCCGTGGCTCGCAGCCTGATGTTTATCACAATAGCTTTCCTGTGGTCCCATTCCAAAGTATCTTGCAGCTGAAAGTTTTTTATCCAGGAACATCCTCACACCAAATCTTGGCAGATCCGGAAATTCATCGTCTTTTGTTACTACAATATCTGCATCAATCTTTCCAGCAGCTTCTATTTTCCATGTAATCGTCACATCAAGAATCTTCTGGACTGTCTCTGCCACAACGGATGCATGGCTTGTAATTTTCACACCATGTTTTTCCTGCACGACCTCTGTCGTGTAAGCTCTTGTATAAGCTTTATCATAGTGGGATTTCTTCCATTCAGACTTGATGTACATATCGTTATCTGTTGGAGCTCTCCAAATATTTAATTCCATCGGATGGTTCAAGTATTCCCGCCCTGCGAATTTCATCTCTGTAAAGAGTGCAGTACG
>Ga0129315_1000150_pt1 | contig 75687 bp, 82 predicted proteins | sample Cm827metagenome_FD_94432 | JGI IMG/M metagenome (GOLD analysis project Ga0129315, IMG submission 94432) | Eastern black-and-white colobus group fecal microbial communities from Wisconsin, USA - Cm827 metagenome | ecosystem: Host-associated > Mammals > Digestive system > Large intestine > Fecal... | reverse complement strand
TGGTTCTAATTCTTTGATTTTGGTATATTTTCTGGACATAACAAAACCTCCTCGTGTAGTGCTATTATCCTACACGGGGAGGTCTTTTGTCTATTGTCTACTTTTTACGGACCGGTTCACTTTCCGGCAAAGTTCGGAAGGCCTGCTTTGCATTACCACCGGTGAAGTACTCGACAAAATTGTGTACGATATGCTATAATTATTATTCAAAGCCCTCGCCCTATTTTTCCTTCGAGGGTGAAAGCGGCTGCCCCGCCGCCAGCGAAATTTTGCGGGCAGAATTCGACCAGCCGCTTTCGGGAGGTTTTCAATGTCTGAACGAGTTACCATTAAGGTGGACCACGATGTGCTGCGCATGCCGACCATTGCATTGCGCGGCCTGGTGGTTTTCCCGAATAACGTTGTTCATTTTGAGGTGGGTCGCCCCAAATCGGTGGCCGCTGTGGAATGGGCGATGAATAATACAAACTCAGTGTTTCTGACGGCCCAGCGCGAGATGGATACGGAAGAACCTGGCATGGGCGATTTGTACCCCATCGGCGTGGTTGCCGAGGTGCGCCAGGTGCTCCGCGTTTCGGATGATCTGGTCAAAGTGCTGGTGGAAGGCAAGTATCGTGCCTGTCTGACGGCTTTGGATGCGGAAGAGGATTTTCTGCAGGCAACGGTAAAGCCCGCCCCTGTACGCGGCTTGAACGACTGCAATGAAATCGAAGTGGATGCTGTGATGCGCAGCATTCGGGAAGCCTTTGAGGAATACCTGAGCCTGAGCCCGCGTTTGGCGAAAGATGTTGTGTACAACATCCTTAGTTGCGAAAATGCCGCACAGCTGTGTGATTATCTTCCCGCAAATCTTTTGTTCCGGTATCAGGACAAACAGTCCATTCTGGAGGAAGATACTCTGATGGGCCGTTTAGAGCATATTCTGGCATTGCTGCGCCGCGAATGCCAGGTCCTTCAGATTGAAAAAGAAATCGACGACAAAGTCAATGAGCAGATGGACAAAAACCAGCGGGATTATTACCTGCGGGAACAGATGCGTGCCATCGCGGATGAGCTGGATGAGACGGAGGATGCCCGCGCTGAGGCGGATACCTATCGCGGCCGGATTCAGGCCCTGCCGTTGCCGGACGAAGCACATGAAAAGCTCATGAAGGAGACGGATCGTCTGGCCCGTATGCAGGGAAACAGTCAGGAAGCCGCTGTGATTCGGACCTATCTGGACACCTGCCTGGATTTGCCTTGGGGCAAATTCACCGTAGACAATCTGGACATCAAGCGCGCACAGTCGATTCTGGACCGGGATCATTACGGACTGAAAAAAGTAAAGGATCGCATTCTTGAAATTCTGGCCGTGCGCAAGCTCAGCCCGGATGTCAAGGGGCAAATCATTTGCCTGGTTGGCCCTCCGGGTGTCGGCAAAACGTCTATTGCCCGATCTATCGCAGAATGCATGGGCCGCACCTATGCCCGCATGAGTTTGGGCGGTGTACGGGATGAGGCTGAGATTCGCGGCCATCGGCGTACATACATTGGCGCAATGCCCGGAAAGATCATGAGCGCATTGAACACTGCAAAAACGTCCAATCCGCTGCTGCTGCTGGATGAAATCGACAAATTGGCGGGGGACTTCCGCGGCGACCCTGCGGCGGCTTTGCTGGAAGTACTGGACCCTGAGCAGAACAAAACCTTCAAGGATCATTATCTGGACATTCCCTTTGATTTGAGCGACGTACTGTTCATCACCACCGCCAATGACGCTTCGGCCATTCCCGGCCCGTTGCTGGACCGTATGGATCTGATTGAGCTGCCCAGCTATACGCGCGTGGAGAAGTTTCATATTGCACGGAATCACCTGCTTCCCAAACAACTGAAAAACAATGGGCTGGAGAGAACGGTTGCGCTGACCGATGATGCCATTTACGATGTGATTGATGGCTACACCCGAGAAGCGGGTGTGCGAAATCTGGAGCGCACTCTGGTGGATGTGCTGCGCAAGTGTGCCCGGACGATTGCCGCCGGCGATGCAGAGCAGGTAACGGTTTCAGCCGAGGATTTGGAAAATTTGCTTGGCCCGCGCCGTGTGAAGCCGGAATTCCTGAATCGCACCCAGATGGTTGGCGTTGCCAACGGCCTTGCCTGGACCAGTGTGGGCGGCGAGACGCTTCCCATTGAAGTTCAGGTGATCGAAGAGGGAAGCGGTAAGATCGAATTGACCGGCAGCCTGGGCGATGTGATGAAGGAAAGCGCGCAGTTGGCGCTCACGTATACCCGTGTTCACGCCAAGGAATATGGGATCGACGCTGCAAAGCTCAAAACCGTTGACATTCACATTCATGCCCCGGAAGGTGCTGTGCCTAAAGACGGACCTTCGGCCGGTGTAACGCTGACGACGGCGCTGATTTCCTGTCTGTCTGGCCGGCCGGTGCGGGGCGATGTGGCGATGACCGGTGAGATCACGCTGCATGGCAATGTGCTGCCCATCGGCGGTCTGCGTGAAAAGAGCATGGCCGCCTATCGTGAAGGCATGAAAACGGTATTGATTCCGCAGGACAATGTGAGCGATCTGTATGATGTGGACCCGGTGGTTAAAAAGGCCATCCATTTTGTGCCGGTGAGCGATCTGTCTCAGGTGCTGAGCACAGCGCTTGTCTCCGAGACGGTTCTGGACAAGCGCCGCAGAGGAGGAAAGCAGTCTCGTGCAAAGAGTGCTCCTTCTATTTTGCCCGCAGATACGGAACCTTCCGGTTCGATCATTCGCCAATAAATGCTTATGGGCGGCAGGCCGAACCGGCCTGCCGCTTTTGGCGTTATTGAAGAACCGATACGAGCGCTTTTGCTGCTATTCTGATTCTGCCGCTGAGGGACGGTTGAGCGAATCAAAAGAAAGGAACCAAAATGATGAATTACAATCAGGCCGATTTCAAGGCCTCTTATGGCTTGTTCAGCCAGCTTCCGGACAGTGACCGCCCGGAACTGGTCTTTTCCGGGCGCTCCAATGTGGGAAAATCCAGCTTGATCAACAAGCTGTGCAATCGCAAAAAGCTGGCGCGCGTCAGTTCCACCCCGGGCAAAACTGCAACCATCAACTTTTATGAGGTTGGTGACGTCTATTTTGTGGATTTGCCGGGCTATGGGTACGCCCGCACCTCCGCCAGCGAACGCAAACGCTGGGATGAATTGATCAACGGCTATTTTGAATCGGACCGACAGCGCACCGTGGTTGTGCAGCTGCTGGACTGCCGACATGCCCCCTCGGCCGATGATATGCAGATGATGGAGTACCTGCGCTACCATCAGATGCCCTTTGTCGCTGCACTGACCAAGGCAGACAAGCTGAAAAAAAGCCAGTTGGCCGCAACCTGCGATGAATTCGAGACCATCTGCGGGCCATATGGCTGTCAAGGCGTGGTGTTGACCAGCGCGGAAAACGGCTACGGCATAGAGGACTTGAAAACGGTTTTGGAGAGTTTCCTGATTCCGGAGGTATGATCGATGGCCTATAATGAATTTGCGTATTTTTACGATGAATTCAATGGGGAAGCGGACTATGACGCCCTGTTTCGATACGTGGATTGGGAACTGCGGCGTCATGGGCAGACCCACGGAATCGTGCTGGATCTGGGGTGCGGAACCGGGGACCTGACGCTGATGCTGACGCAGGCCGGATATGACATGATCGGCGTGGATCAGTCGGAAGAGATGTTGGCCGTTCTGCGCGACAAAGCCGATCAGCTCGGCTTGCTGGATCGCCTGCTCCTTTTGAAGCAGGACATTCTGTCGCTGGATCTGTACGGAACCATTGGAGCGGCCATTTCAACCTTTGACACCTACAATCACATCCCGCCGCAGCAGTTCCAGGCTGCCATTGCCAAAGCCGGCTTTTTTATGGAGAAGGGGGGCGTGTTCGTGTTTGATCTGAACACCCCTTACAAGCACCAGCAAATTTTGGCAGATGGGCATTTTTCCGTGGAAACGCCGGACGCCTGCTGCCAGTGGGACAGCCGATATGACCCGGATGCGGGCCGCGTGGATTTGAATGTGCACATTCATTACGACGAAACGGATGAGTCGTTTGAAGAGCATTTCTGCGAGTACACTTATTCGCTGCCGCAGGTGCGCAGCGCCCTGGAACAGTGCGGCTTCCAGCTGGAACAAGTACAGGACGGAGAGACCTTCGGCCCTTTGCGAGAGGATTCCCAGCGGATGATTCTTACCGCAGTCAAGCAATATACGCAGCTACAATCTGGCAGGCAGTAATGCCGTTCCATCGATTTACAGGAGAATATAGCAATGGAAGAAAAGAACATGGTACGCGCTTTGTCTGAGGACGGCGGCGTTGTATTTTGCGGAGTGGACAGCACGGCGCTGGTACAGCGCATGGAACAGATTCACCACACCGGAGCGGTAGCAAGCGCGGCGTTGGGCCGCCTGTTGACGGCTGCCAGCATGATGGGCATTATGCTGAAAAGTCCGGATGATTCCATCACCCTGCGGGTGAAAGGCGACGGCCCCCTTGGAATGTTGATTGCCGTGACCGATGGCATGGGCTGCGTAAAGGGCTGCGTAAGCCATCCGCTGGTGGATCTTCCGCCCCGTGCCGACGGGCATCTGGACGTGGGCACCGCGGTGGGCCGGAACGGCACGCTGAGCGTCGTGCGGGATCTTGGCCTGCGCGAGCCGTATGTGGGGCAGATTCCATTGGTTTCCGGTGAAATTGCGGAGGACATTACCTCGTATTATGCCACCAGCGAACAGATCCCCAGCGCCTGCGCCTTGGGTGTTCTGGTCAATCCGGATCTGACCATTGCCTGCGCGGGCGGTTACCTCGTGCAGCTGCTGCCCGGGGCTACGGATGAGGAGATCACGCAGTTGGAGAATAATCTGGCGGCGGCGCCCAGTGTTACAGAAATGCTGCGCCAGGGAATGACGCCGGAAGATATGATGGAACGGGTCATGAAAGGCTTTGGCCCGCAGATTCTGGACACCCATCGTGTGGAATACCGCTGCAATTGCAGCCGGGAACGCACGGAACGTGTACTGATCAGCCTGGGTTGGGATGAGCTGAAGCGTCTGGAAGAGGAAGAGCCGGACGGCACCGTAGAAGTGCTGTGCCAATTCTGCGACAAAAAGTATCACATTCCGCTTGCGCCGCTGCTGCGCGAAATTGAGCGCAATATAAAGGCTTAAGTCTTTTGAATTAGGATGTAGGAAAGAAGGAGAATTATGACCCACGAGCAATTCTCGGAGGGCTTTCGTGATGGTCTGCCCATTGCAATGGGCTACTTCCCGGTCAGTTTTACATTTGGCATGAAGGCGATTGCCTGTGGGTTGACCGCCTGGCAGGCAGGCCTGATTTCTCTAACCAATTTGACGTCGGCCGGGCAGTTTGCCGGATTGACCATCATTGCCGCAGGCTCTTCGCTGACGGAAATGGCTTTGACCCAGCTGGTCATCAACCTGCGCTATGCCCTAATGTCCCTTTCGCTTTCGCAAAAGCTGAGTGCCAGAGTAACGCCGCTTCAGCGCTGCATCATCGCGTATGGCAATACCGATGAAATCTTTGCGGTGGCCAGCAATAAGCAGGGGAGTGTCGGGCTTCTCTATATGTTGGGGCTGGCTTTTGGTCCGGTCATTGGCTGGGTAAGCGGTACCTTGGTGGGTGCAATCGCAGGGGATGTGCTTCCTCTCGTTTTGCAAAGTGCACTTGGAATTGCCATTTACGGTATGTTTGTTGCCATTGTCGTTCCGCCTATGCGGAAATCACAGCCGGTATGCGCGGTTGTGGCGATTGCGCTGGTCATCAGCTGTTTGTGCCGCTACACGGCACTGGTTCAGTGGATCACACCCGGCTTTGCAATCATTCTCTCCACTGTGGCTGCGGCGGCGGTTGGTGCCGCAATGTTCCCATTGAGTGAAGAGGAGGCTACTGCATGATTTACTGGTACATTCTGGTAATGGCGGGTGTAACCTACCTGATTCGCGTGGTGCCGTTGGTGCTTTTCCATAAGAAAATCGAAAACCGTTTCGTTCGCTCGTTCCTGTACTATGTTCCGTATGCCTGCCTGACGGCAATGACCATCCCGGATGTGTTTCGCTCCACCTCCAACCTGTATTCGGCGCTGACGGGGCTGGTGGTGGCTGTGATTCTGGCATTGCGCCGGAAGAGCCTGTTGGTTGTGGCCATTTGGGCGTGCGTTGCGGTATTTGTCGCCGAACAGATTTTGCCGGCCATTTTCCCCCTCTAACGCCGTCTCAGCACGTTTGCAACCCGGATTGACTGTGTAGCGAGTATCTGGTGCAAAAAATGAAAACAGCAACCCCTTTCATGAAACTTTGCCATGAAGTTCCAGAGAAAAGGTGGTTGCTGTTTTTTCGTTAGAATCAGAGCCCGTGGTAGAGAATGGCTTTCATTGCGCCAAAGAAGCGGATTCCTCGAAGGATTCCGTATGCGTTTTTACGCGGCACACCAGCGCATTGGCAAGAATGTAGCAAACGCGGGCACTGGCTCGGTCTCCGATTTTGTCGTAGAGACGGCCGGCGCTCATACATTCGCCTTTCACGGTATATGTGCTGTTGGCAACATATCCGACCAGGCCAAGACCGGGCAATTCTGCGCGAATGGCTTCTTTATCATAGCGGTTTTCTGGCTCTTTAATCAGCGTTAGCTTTTGGTCCTCATGAAACGGGGCGGTGCCGTAATAAGAATTCAATCCGACGATTGTGATAAAAGCCTTCATCGTTTGTTCCTCCTGTTTTTACCCTTTGAACCTGACCTTCACTTTTGCATTCAAGCAAAACCTATTGCAGAAGTAAATTAGACACTTTTAAGTTTAAAATTTTGAAAAACTTCAGGTTTACTTTTGCATTTTAGGTTCGCTTTAATACAAGTATAACAGAAGGCCCATCCTATAATCAGGACTTTTGTTGAGCAGATTCGATTTTCTGATTTTGACAGAGCCGAGGGAACAAAGCAAGCAGAGGAATTGGCAGGGAAGGGGAGATGCAAAAAAAGCGTCCAAAGCTTATTAAAAGCTTTGGACGCTTTCTGGTGCCTCCGATCGGAATCGAACCAATGACACGGGGATTTTCAGTCCCCTGCTCTACCGACTGAGCTACAGAGGCAAATGGCGACCCGGATCAGGCTCGAACTGACGACCTCTAGCGTGACAGGCTAGCGTTCTAACCAACTGAACTACCGGGCCAAATGGTGGGGACTACAGGGCTCGAACCTGTGACCCTCTGCTTGTAAGGCAGATGCTCTCCCAGCTGAGCTAAACCCCCATGTGGAGCGGCTTACGAGGCTCGAACTCGCTACCTCCACCTTGGCAAGGTGGCGCTCTACCAGATGAGCTAAAGCCGCATGGGTGAGAGTTTTTTCGATGCCGCACTCTCGGGCGACGAGTGTTATTTTAACCCATCTTGCAGGTTTTGTCAACACCATTTTTGAGCTTTTTTCAAAAATTCGAACTTGATTTCAAAAAGTTACAATGCTGCGCGATAAATGTTTTCGACATCATTTTGATGCAAAGGTTTTACTTTCCCGGCAGGGCCATTTGTGGCAAGAATGCACTTTCTCGCCATTTCCTGAAGCTGCTCTTCGGTGGGAGAAATGCCCAGTTCACGCAGAGAGGTCGGCATTTGAATGGAGTGATAGAACTGTTCCATGGCATCAATGCCGGCGAGCGCCGTTTCCTTGTCGGTGGCCTGCGGTGCCACATTCAAAACCTTCGTTGCAAAACGGGCGAACCGGGCGTAATCTGCATCGCAGACATATCTGGCCCAACTGCCCCAGATGGCGGCCAGGCCCGCGCCATGCGCCACATCGAACAGGCCGCCCAATTCATGCTCCATCTTATGAGTGGCCCAATCGCCATGGTCGCAGCCGCAGTCGGTCAAGCCGTTATGAGACAGGCTGCCGGCCCACATGATCTCGGCGCGTGCGTTGTAATCATTCGGGTGCTGCATTACGATCAGCGCATTGCGGATCACGGTCTGCATCAGAGCCTCAGCAATGCCGTCCGTAATTTCCATGCTTCCACTGTGGTTAAAGTAGCGTTCCATGGTATGCATGAGGATGTCCACGCAGCCGCAGGCTGTTTGATAGGGGGGAAGCGTCATGGTCAACTCTGGGTCCATAACCGCAAATACGGGCCTGCAATAGTTGCTGCTGTAACCGCGCTTCACCCAGCCATTCTCATTGGTGATAACGGAGGATTGGCTCATCTCGCTTCCCGCTGCGGCAATGGTCAGAACTGCTCCGATGGGAAGGCAGCCCTCGGCTTGACGCTTAAAGTCATAAAAATCCCACACATTGCCGCCATTGAACACGCCGTATCCAATGGCTTTCGCCGAGTCGATCACACTGCCGCCGCCCACGGCGAGGATAAAATCAACGCCCTCGATGCGGGCAAGTTCAATGCCCTGATAAACCAGAGAAAGACGCGGATTGGGTACCACTCCGCCCAGTTCAATGTGTGCAATGCCGGAAGCGTCCAGCGATTGCTCCACGCGATTCAGCAAGCCGGATCGGCGGGCGCTGTGCCCGCCGTAATGGATCAGGACCTTTTTGCATCCCTGCGCCTTGACCAGTTCACCGACCTTTTCCTCCGCTTTGCGGCCAAAAATCACTTTCGTAGGGGTATAGTAGACAAAATCTTCCATCATTGCGTCCTTTCGTTTTCAAAATTTATCATGGCGGAAATCCGTCAGATTTTCTTTAGTATAGCGATGTTTACCAAAAAAAGGAAGAGTTCTTGTGAATTTCACAAAAACTTTCTGGGGGAATTTGTCGTTCTATACTTTTTATTCGGAACCTGTTATACTGATTATATTATAGGAAAACTTGAAATGAGGTGTGCTGTTATATGTGGACAAGAAAATTGTTGAAAGATAACGCCAAGATCGTTCTTCAGCGCCGCTTCAGTACATTGCTTTTAGCGGTCATTATCGAAAAGCTGATTACCGGAATCACGGCGGAACTAAGCGGAAGGACGTTGTTGTTCCGCTTGAGTGACACACTGTTTCATTCATCGTCCGGCTGGCATCTCACCGGGCTGTTGGCCAGCGTTGTATTTTGCCTGACGGTAATCACTCGGATTTTTATTGCTCCCTTGCTGGAGGTTGGCAAAAATCGCTTCATGATGGAAAGCCGACATGGCAACGCCCCTCTTTCCACGCTGTTCAGCGTGTTCCAGGATGATTATTGGCACGTTTTTTGTGTGCAGTTTGTTGTGTCGCTGCAAATTGTTCTCTGGTCACTGCTGCTGATCATTCCTGGTATCTACAAAGGGCTTCAGTACAGCATGGTTCCGTATCTGCTGGCGGAGAACCCTAATCTGTCTCTGGACCGGGCAAAAGAACTGAGCGCCCAGATGACTGAAGGGGAGAAGTGGAACATTGTGCTCCTGAATCTTTCCTTTATTGGGTGGGAGCTCCTTGTTGCACTCACTGAGCAGATTTTGGGTCTGTTCTTACCGACAATTGTAACTGGTGTTGTAGGCTGGCTGCTGCTTCCGTATGTGGAAGCTACGTGGGCAGAACTGTATGCGGTTATGCGTGCCAAGGCCATTCAGTTGGGCTTTTCGAACACAGACGAGTTGGGCGGTTTTATCCGTTATTGAACGCTTGATGCCGCATAAAGGATATAATATAAGAAGAGAGTCTCTTTTCACATTGCATCGAAACTTGGATTTGGTGCAATGGAGAAGAGGCTCTCTTCTTGTTCTTTTCAAATCAACGGCCGCATAAAAATAGAGACAAACAGAACAGGAGGTACAAGCTTTATGTGGACTTATCGAACGGCAGCCGCTGCACTTAGCGCCCACGCCGTGAATGCAGTGAAGCCGGCATCCTCTTCCGGAGCGGCAAAAACGATTGTCAAAGAGCGTTCCGGTCAGCGTGGAATCAGCCGGCGTCTGTCGGCATTTTACTTTGCGGGAATGCTGTTTGGCGAAATTACATTCTCACGCTTGACCGGAGCCGCTGGGCTTTTTTTGCAATACGAAGCCGCTTCAGTCACAACGCTGCATCAGGCAGCAGGAGGCGTTTTATTCAGCAATCTTTTCTTAGCTGCATTCGTACAGATGACCAGCGTCGTCGTTTTGGGGCTGTGCGCATTTGGCTGCCCGCTCATTCTTTTGCTTCTGATCGGCAAGGGGGCTTGGTGCGGTTGCTTTTATGCCTGGCTATATCAAACCTATCGTTTAAAGGCCACGGCCTTATCGGCTGGCCTGTTTTTGCCAACGCAATGCCTGATGGACGTTTTGATGCTGAAGTTATGCTCGTTTGCGCTGCGCTGTTCCATCGGGCTTTTGCGGGGTACACTCGGAAAACAGCCGATTCTTCTTCGGGTGCAATCCGCACGGCTTGTACGGGTTTATTTGGTGTTAACGCTGTGCGATTTGCCTCTTTGCCTGCTTTCTGTGGCATTGGCACGCGTGTTTAGCGGGATGCTGTAACAGCAGCACTCAGGGTTCGTTGGAATCGTCTTTTTTTTCAGTCTCTTCCGGAAGGCCCTGGGAATCCGCAGGCCGCGGCATTTTCACTCCGGCCAGCGGAGAAGAATTCACCACATCATGCAGTTTTTTTGTGTCCAGATGGGTGTAAATCTCCGTGGTGGAAACGTGTTCGTGCCCGAGGATCTCCTTCAGCGTCAACATATCGGCCTGCCCATGTCGGTACATCAGGGTTGCTGCCGTGTGCCGAAGTTTGTGCGGAGAATATCCGTAACCATCCAAGCCGGCACATTTCAGCTGATGGCTTACGATTTGCTCCACACGGCGCGGGCTCAAGCGGCGGCCGGTGCGGCGTGAGACGAACAGCGCCTGTTTGTCCTTTAAATTCTCCAGTTTTGCGCGCGCTGCCAGATATTGTTTCACAGCATCCACACAAGCCGGATTCAGATAAACCAGACGCTGTTTGTTGCCTTTGCCTGTAATTCGGATGGTGTCATCTTTGAAATCGGACAGATTGATGGAAACAAGTTCGCTTAAACGCATTCCACAGTTTAAAAACAGGGTCAGCATACAGTATTCACGTTCGTAAAAATCACTCTGGATGTCCTTCAGCAGTTCAAGGCTTTCCTCCAGCGAAAGATATTTGGGCAGGCTGCGCGCCGGTTTGGGAAGGTCCAATTCTTTGGACGGGTCATCGCTGATTTTCCCCATTTTGGTAAGGTACCGGAAGAAGCCTTTGATACTGCTGACTTTGCGGCAGTTGGTCGCCCGGCTATTGTTCCGCTCATTCTTCAGATAGATGGTGTACTCCAGCAGATCCGCGTAATTGATGGTCCGCCAAAACGTAGTATCCAAATCGTGAATCGCCAGTTCGCTGTCCGGAATTTTTTTGTCAATCTGCTGCTGATAACGAACCATAAACCGTAAAAAAATGCGCAGATCAACATAATAGGCATTGACGGTGCGGGGAGAGCGGCGAAGTGTACTTTCCAAATAACGCAAAAAGGCCTGAACATCTTCTGGAACATCGCTGTAACTGCCGTGCTTTTCCGGGTAACGTGGGTCGAGATAGGTACTCATAGGGCAAAACTCCTTGCAAAGACTTACAGCGCTGCCGTTTGATGCTGCTTTAAGCTGTCTTGATTGAATAAAAATTCTTTTGGTTTTTAGTATAGCACGTTTAAAGCACGAAAAGAAGAGATAGCAAACTCAGGGATGCAAGAAAGTGAGCAAACAACAACCGATCATATACCAATCATATATTGATAATAAAATGACAATCCTTTGCTTTTTGGCTTTGACAAGCTGGATGGATGTAAACAAACCGCACAAGCTAACTCGAATGGCCGATTCAAACTATCTGAGTAAACATTCTAATTTCTAATAAAGTATGATCGCCTGAAATTATTATATATGGTAGAAATTGACAGAATCACGTCATCCATCTACGCGATGTACGGCAGCAAGAAGCACGAAGCTTATGTGGGCGCATAAGTGCGCCGACAGCAACGCTCTTAATCAGTCAAGTGCTTAGAAGTTAATCAAGCGAAGAAACTTCAGTAAAAGCAGAGCCAAAGCATACGTTTGAGAAATATGTGCAGGAGAATTTAAAATAAAGTACACATCGTTTGTAGTGCTGGTGATGATATGTGACTGCAAGCAGACACATAGCCATACAAAGATAGATATAAGAAGATAGATATAAGAATCATAGATAAATGGCCCAAGAGACGTCTTAAGCATTTTTGGCCGCCGGACTGGTGGACTGGCTGGACTTGGCGTGTTTGGCGTACAGATGCATGCCATGTATTGTTTCGCTCCCCTTAATTTCGCTAAATTTTTATTTAGCGAAATAAGAGATGCATTTAAAACACTCTCTTTTGCTCGCACCACTCGTCTCACAGAAAAGCAAAAAATCAGGCATCTCGAATTAAAAAATTCGAGATGCCTGATTTTGCCAATTCACATTGCAGTGTAGAGACATTCATTTGAACCGCATATCAAATGAAACTCACATCAAGTGTTCAATTGTTGTTGCGATTGCGCCCGACAAAACGCAGCACATACAAAAAGATGTTGATGAAATCCAGATACAGCTGTAACGCACCGTAAATGGATGCCTTATGCGCCATCTCCTCATTCCCGGAAGTGGCGTAGTAAAATGCCTTCACCTTCTGTGTGTCATAAGCAGTCAATCCCATAAAGATGACCAGACCCACCGCACCAATCAGAATGTTCGCAACCGAGCTTCCCACAAAGAAGACTGCGCTCAGCAGCGAGAACACCAACAAGGCGATCAGGCCGCAGAACAGCATACTGCCCATTCCGGAAAGATCTTTTTTGGTTACGGAGCCATAAACCGCCATCACACCAAAGTACAGAGCCGCCACGGCAAAGGCAAAAATCATTGTAATAGCATCAAATACCAAAAAGTAAATGGAAAAGACCAAGCCGTTCAATGCAGCGTAGGCAAAAAACAAGGCCGTTGCCGTTCCCGGCGCCATTTGGTTGATGCGTGCGGACAAATAGATCACCACACCGAATTCCGCAATGGTCAGCAGAACCATAGCCGGCCCGCTCAGAATGTTCCACACAAAGCCGGTGGCAAATCCCAGGTAGGATACGGCAAATGTCAGGAGCAAGCCCAGAAACATCCAGCGATACGTGCGAACAAGATAGCCGGACACATTCTCCCTAGATGCCTGCACATCATAATAGTTGTTCTGGTTTCCGTACATAAATTATGCACATCCTTTCTCTGCAAGCAGATAAATCCTGGGCCGCAATTGCATTCCCATAATCTTACTTTAATAAGATTGTGCCGCATTGTCAATGCGGAGCGCTTTCTTGCGACTGCACCAGAAACGAGGTATAATTCAGTTGTTATCTGCTCTTTGTGTGGTATCATACTCTAAAACAAACAGCTGTTCAAGCACGAAATATGAATGGCTTGAGAAAAAATTGTGAAAAGAGGTTTTTATGTCTCTCGGCTTGTATGTTCATATTCCCTACTGCTTGTCAAAATGTCGATATTGCGATTTTTATTCTTTAGGCGGAAGCCGACAGGTACCGGATGCTTATATTGATGCGCTTCTTTCGGAATGGCACCGTGCCAAAAACACGTTTCACCTAGGTCAGCCGGATACACTTTATTTCGGCGGCGGGACCCCCAGCTTAATGTCACCTGCTCAGGCCGCCCGCCTGATTGACGCCTTCTCCCCTCTTTCGAGCGCGGAGATCACCCTGGAAGCAAACCCAGAAACGGTTACCCCGGAATCTCTGCGGGCGTTCCGCAAGGCAGGCGTAAACCGCCTGAGCATTGGCGTACAAACTGCACGGGATGATAGCTTAAAGCGCTTGGGGCGGCCGCATACGGCGCAGCAGGCGCGCACAGCCCTCGAAGCTGCCCACGCTGCGGGATTCGAGAACCTTTCCGGTGACATCATGATGGCGCTGCCCAATTACAGCCGGGATGAATTCGATGAGACAATAAAGCTGATCGCCGAGTCCGGAGCGGTTCACATTTCCGCATATCTGCTGAAAATCGAAGCGGGAACGCCATTCGGCCTCCACCCACCTGCCGGACTGCCCACAGAGGATGAGTCGGCAGATTTTTACCTTTATGCCGTAGATCAGCTTGAAAAAGCTGGGTTTGCCCAGTATGAAATCAGCAATTTCGCTCGTCCCGGTTACGAAGGGCGGCACAACCTGATTTACTGGAACTGCGAGAATTATCTTGGCCTTGGCCCGGCGGCGCACAGCTGCATTCAGAATCGACGGTTTTATTATGCCAACCATCTCGCTGACTTTATGCATGGCCAATGCACATTGAAGGAAGAAGGCGTTTGTGACGTCTCCGATTACATCATACTGCAGCTTCGCCTGCGCAGCGGATTGAATTTGAGAAAGCTGAAGAAACTCTATGGGGTCGTTTTTTCTCCTCGCCAAATGAAGTTCATCGAACAATGTTTTCGCGCCGGATATGCAGCCCTGCAGGGGGACGTTCTGACCTTAACCCCAACCGGCCTGATCATCCAAAACAGCATTCTATGTGAACTGCTGGAGAAATAAACCGCTCGTGTAAAAAAGCAGCAAGCCGTAGGCCATTCGCCATGCAACTTGCTGCTTTTTGTTTATGTTCCACTCAGATGAAGCACCGGCCCGCCAAAAAATTCTGCTGTGACAGGGTTGTGCGTTGCCAGGATCAGGGTTCGATTTTGAACTTGCTGTTTGGTAAAGTGCATCGCCTGTTCCAAGGCTGCATCATCCAACCCGGTAAACGGTTCATCCAACAGAATGTTCTGCGCCGGTGCAAGCAATGCACGCAGCAGTGCAACTCTTCGCCGCTGCCCGCCGGAGAGCAGTTCGGCCGGGGTGTTCCAAATCTCTTCCGTCAGGCCAACCTTCTCCATGGCGGACCGCACCTGTTCCGCCGATTGTTTCCCGGGAAGGACCAGACCGATGTTTTGTGCAGCGGTCAAATACCCGCAGAGTCTATCTTCCTGAAACACGGCGGACATTGCCCCTTCCCTGTGAACAGTTCCACTGTCCGGACACTCCAGCCCGAGCAGAATTCGGATCAGTGTGGTCTTGCCGCTTCCGGAAGGGCCGTCAATGCGCAGAAAAGAATCTGCACACCCGCTTACGTTTTTGAGGACCTGACGCGTGCCGTAACGCTTGCAAATGTTTTCAAATCTCAGCATAGGCCATCCCTTTCCATCAGTTTTGCTCCGATTCGGCGCAAAAGCCACAAAAAGCACCGTTCAAACAGGGCACTGGCGCAAACAATGACGAAGGTCCACGCAAACAGGTCATCTGTCTGCAAATAGATTTTTGCTTGATACAGTGCATCGCCCAGGCTGCCGGAAGGCAGGCCGATCACTTCAGCAGCAACGCCGCTCTTCCAGCAGATGCCCAAACCGACACGGCAGCTCTGTATCAGATAGGGCCAAATCTGTGGCAGCCAGATGCAGCGCACTCTCCGCCCCCATGGGATGCGGAACACCCGTGCCATCTCCCCCAGCTGCCAGTCCAGATTTGAAAGCCCTTCCAGAATGGAAGAATACACCACCGGAAGCACCATAAGAAAGCTGATGAGAATCGACAGATTTTTGCTGCGAACCCAAAGCAGGGCCAAAATGATAAAGCTCGCAACCGGTGTGGCCTTCACCAGCTGCATGACCGGAGCCAGCAACTCACGCAGCAGCCGGCTGGTGTGTGCAAGAACCGCAAACAAGCATCCCACCACCAGCGCCAATGAAAAGCCGGTCAAAATGCGGCCGGAACTGAACCCGATTCGATGCCAAAAGGCCCTGGTGGGCACAAGCCTTGCCAGAGCCTTTGCGGTATCTAAGGGAGAAACTAAAAGAAGTCGCTGATTGATCAGAACTGCGGCAGCCTGCCAAACAATCAGCCAAAAAAGGACGATCAGCAAACCGCGCAATCTCCGTGAGAATTTCATATGCTTCCTTCTGATTTTATTGCAAAAATGCATTATGCACCATAATAGAAGTCATCGCCGGGCATTGCACCGCCCACTGCCTTGGGGTTCTGATCAAACAGGACCTGCAGATAACCGGAGAGCTTTGTCTTCATTTCGGCCCCATCCACATAGGTGATGTTGCAGGCAGGCAGTGCCTTCTGCGCCAGGGGGGCTTTTGCCACAATACCGTAGTTCGCAACCAGTTCCGCTGCATCGGCGGTGTTGCTGTTTACCCACTCAATGCTGGCCTGATAATCCTTCAGGAATTCCTCAAAGGCCGCCTCATTCTGCTCAATGAACTCGGTGCTGGCTACCAGAACACCCGTAACCAGATCCGAGTCGGTGCTCACCTTGTTCCATTCCTCCGTCAGGTTCAGCGCGACATTCAGCCCTTCAATCTGGCTCTGTGCCGCCGTCACATAGGGCTGCGGCAGTACGGCAATCGCCCCTTCATCGGCAGCCTGCAGGGCTGCGGCAACTTCGGTGGCTTCGCTCTTGTATTCCACGGTCAGATCCTTTTCCGGGTCAATGCCGTTTTCCTTCAAAATGTAATTCAGCACATACTCCGGGGTGGTTCCCTTTCCGGTCGAATAAACAGTCTTCCCTTTCAGGTCTTCCACACTCTTTACGTCATCCCCGGTGGTCACCACATACAAAACGCCCAGCGTGTTGATAGCCGCCACCTGTACCTTCCCCTCAGTCTGATTGTAGAGATTGGCGGCCAGGTTTGCGGGAATGGCGGCCAGGTCAATGTCGCCCTTTACGAGAAGCGGCACGACCTCATCGGCCGCACCATACATGGTCACCTGATAATCCTGATGGGTCTCGCCGGCTTCGGCATCGCTCATCAGCTTTACCATGCCCATGGTCGTCGGCCCTTTCAGCCCGGCAATCCGGAAAGTGGTCACCGGCGCCTCTGTTTCAGGTGCAGCTGTGGGTTCTGCCGTGGCGGAAGCGGAAGAGACTGCTTCGGAGACCGAGCCGCTGCAAGCCGCCAGACTAATTGCCAGCGCCAGAGAAAGCCCCAGGCTCATCACGCGTTTCATCATAGTTCAATCCTCCTGTTTGCAATTACGCGGTTATTCTACTATAATTACAATAAAATCTCTGTTGCCGGGGCAACACAGCCATTGATAGAAAGGCGATGAATTCATGGATGAGTATATTCCCCTGTTGTTAAGCACCCGCTTGCTTTCCGGCTTGGACGTACCCGGCCTGCAGCAGCTGCTTCGCTGTTTTGCGCCGGCTAAGCGAAGCTTCGCACGGGGAGAAATTCTGCTTCTTGCCGGCTATGAAAACCGCGAGATCGGCATCCTGTTGGAAGGCCAGATCGAGGCGGTAAAAACCACCGCGGACGGAACCAGTGTTTCCATTACCCATATGGGGCCCGGCGGCATTTTTGGCGATGTGCTTTCCGGCAGCCACCAGAAAAGCCCGGTTACCATTCTGGCCCGCACCGAGTGTACGGCCCTATTCCTGCCTTATGAAAAGATTCTGCACCCATGCAAGGAACTGCACAGCTGCCACAGCCTTTTACTGCAAAACCTGGTGTCTACCATCAGCGACAAGTATTTTACGCTGAATCATCGCATTGATTTGCTGATTTTGAAAAGCCTTCGGGCCAAGCTGTGTGCCTACTTGATGGATATGCGTATGCGCGCCGGGCAGGACACCTTTACCATTCCATTTACCCGCACGGAATTGGCTGAATATCTGAACTGCGAACGCAGCGCTTTAAGCCGAGAGCTTTCCCGTATGCAAGCCGAAGGCTTAATCGAAACCTATCGCAGCAGTTTTAAAATTCTGGACGTAAACCGTCTAAGCAGTCAATGCCCACAGTAATTCTTCACAAGCGGCCACAGGCACGAAAGGAGTTCCGTTTATGGCAAAGCAAACCTGGAAAGGCAGTACCCTCTTGAATCCGGAGCCGCCGGTTCTGGTAAGCTGCGGCAGCATGGAGACCGCCAATTTGATTACCATTGGCTGGACCGGTACCATTTGCACCCAGCCCTCGATGGTGAGCATCAGCGTGCGCCCGGAGCGGTACAGTTACCAACTGATTAAGGACAGCGGTGAATTTGTTATCAACCTGCCCACCCGAAAACTGGTGCGCGCAGTGGACTGGTGCGGTGTAAAAAGCGGCCGTGACTATGATAAGTTTGCTGAAATGAAATTGACCCCGCTGCCCGCCAGCACGGTGAGCTGCCCGATCCTTGCGGAAAGCCCTGTCAATTTGGAATGTCAGGTCACGCAGGTGATCCCTCTTGGCAGCCATGATCTATTCTTGGCAAAGGTGACTGCCGTAGATGTGGATGAAGCACTGCTGGATGAAAAAGGAAAACTCTGCCTGGAGCGTGCCGACCTGATTGTATACAGCCATGGCGAATACTTTTCGCTTGGGAAACAATTGGGCACTTTCGGGTATTCTGTCCGCAAAAAGGCTACGCCGCAAAGGCACAGAAAGCGTGATTGACTTCAAGCAGTCCGGCTTGTTTTTATAAGAGCGGTATAAGACAGGCTAACACAAACAAAAGCTGGCAATGAACCGAAGAATGCGCTTCTGTGGTCATTGTCAGCTTTTTGCTGTACTTTTGCCGTTTTTGTTTTTTAGGGATGCTTGATCCGCTGCCAATAAGCGCGGGCCGCCTGTTCATTTTTATTTTCGCCGTACTGGTAGTACACGCGGCCCTTCAGGGCATCTGGCAAATACTGCTGTTCGACCCAGTGGTTTGGGTAGTCATGCGGATACAAGTAGTGCTGGCCTTTTACCAGCGCATCTTCCCCATCGTAATGCTTGTTTTGCAGTTGGCGCGGAATCGGCCCGCTTTTGCCGCGCTGCACATCGGCCAGCGCCTTATCAATTGCGGCTTCTCCGGTGTTTGACTTCGGGCTTGTGGCAACCAGAATCACGGCATCTGCCAAAGGAATCCGTGCTTCCGGCAAACCGAGCATTGTAGCGGCATCCACGGCAGCTTTCACAATGGGGATGATCTGAGGGTAAGCCAAGCCGACGTCTTCGCAGGCGCAAACCATCAAGCGGCGGCAGGCGCTCACAAGATCACCGGCCTCCAGCAGCCGTGCAAGATAATGCAGCGCTGCATCTGGGTCAGAGCCGCGCATGGATTTTTGATACGCAGAAAGGATGTCGTAATGGTCATCCCCTTCCCGGTCATAGCGCATCGCCGTGCGTTTGGCCACCTGCTGCACCATATCCAGGGTTACATGGCGCCCATCTGGCCCTTCTTCTGCCGCAGCCACGGCAAATTCCAGGCAGCCAAGGGCTTTGCGCATATCGCCGCCAGCCGATTGCGCAAGATAATCCAAAGCATCTTCCGGGATGTGCACCGGGCTTTGATCTTCTTCTCCCAAACGCCTGGCCGCCTGCTTCAACCCGGCCTGAATGTCCGCCGGTTCCAGTGCCTTGAATTCAAACACCGTACAGCGTGACAATAGTGCGTTGTAGATATAAAAGTAAGGGTTCTCCGTTGTGGACGCGATCAGTGTCACGCTTCCATCTTCGATGCATTCCAAAAGACTTTGCTGCTGCTTTTTGTTCAGGTATTGAATCTCATCCAGATACAGCAGAATCCCCCCGGCGGCGTGCAGGGTGCCGATCTCCCCCAAAACCGCTTTGATGTCACTGGTCGAGGCGGAGGTGCCGTTCAGCTTGTGCAGGCGCATTCCGCTGCCCTCCGCAATAATTCTGGCCACCGTCGTTTTTCCAACGCCGGACGGCCCGTAAAAAATCATGTTCGGCACGCATCCGCTGTCGATCGTCCGGCGAAATACCTTTCCCGGGGCCAGCAGATGTCGCTGCCCCCATACCTCATCCAAGCTTCGAGGTCGTAAGCGCTGTGCAAGCGGTTCTGCCATGTGTTATTCCTCCTTTGCCGGAGCTGCCCAGTCTCTCAGCTTTTTTGCAGCATAGCCCGGATTTACAAAACGGTCGATGGCGTAGACCAGGCTCCGATCCCAGAAATTCCATTCGTGAACACCGTCCCATTCTAAATAGGTGTACTTAGCAGGGCCGATCTGCTTCATGGCATCTCGAAATTTCCGGTTTTGCTCCAGAATGCGATAAGGTTCCCGATCCTGTAGCCCGGCGGTACACAAAATGTCCGGCTGCATCTCCGGCGTAAGTGCGGCTACCTGCTCGGCAAGCTGAACAATGCTTGCCTGCGGCGGAATCTGAAGGCCCTCGCCAAACACTGGGCCAAAGATGGCACGTGCCGCCTGCTGGCCCATTTTTTCCATCATCATCGGCAGATCCACACAGCCGGAAAAACTTGCCACGCCGGCATACCGCTCCGGATGCGCCAAACCAATGCGCAAAGCACCGTAACCGCCCATCGACATTCCGGCAATGAAATTTTTCTCCCGCTCCTCGGGCAAGCGCACCATTTGCCGCAGGAGAGCCGGCATCTCTTCCGTCAGCCACGTATACCAGGCCTGCCCCCAGGCCATGTCGTTGTAAAAGCTGTTTCCTGCGTCAGGAATTACCAAGACCAGCCCATTGTCCGCTGCATAGCGGATGGCCGCCGGGAAGTGAACCCAATCGTCACCATCATTGGAAAAGCCATGCAGCAAAGTGAATACGCCTTTCACCTGGTTTCCGACTTCCGGCGGAAGATCACATGGATAATACAGCCGCACACGGGTACTGGCAGCCATTGCCGCACTATACAGTTTACAGGTAAAAAACGCCATAGCTTTCCCTCAACTTTTTGTACATTCAAAATCGTTCCGCCCCATTGGCAAGGCGGTAATTTTCATTATAGACAAAATACCGCCCCACCGCAATGCCTTTGTGCAATGCGGTGGGGCGGCGGATTCAAATAGGGCAAACTTATTCGTACAGCGGGAACTTCGCGGTCAGAGCGTCCACACGGGCAGCCACTTCATCCTTCTTGGCATCGAAGTCAAAAATGCAGTCGGCAATGCAATCGGCAATAACCTTCATTTCTTCCACGCCGAAGCCGCGGGTCGTTACCGCGGGGGTGCCAATGCGCACACCGCTGGTAACAAAGGGGCTGCGCTTCTCGCCGGGCACGGTATTTTTGTTCGCAGTGATGTGCACTTCGTCCAGATTGTGCTCCAGCTCCTTGCCGGTGCAGTTCTCGTCAGACAGGTCAATCAGCATCAGGTGATTGTCCGTGCCGCCGCTCACCAGTTTCACGCCGCGGGCCGTCAGCTCTGCTGCCAGCGCCTGGGCGTTCTTAACCACATTGTGGGCGTATTCGGCAAATTCCGGCTTCAAAGCCTCGCCGAAGCAAACCGCCTTTGCCGCAATCACGTGCTCCAGAGGGCCGCCCTGAGTCCCCGGGAAGATCGCGCTGTTGATGCGCTTGGCCAGATAAGCGTTGTTGGTAAGAATCAAACCGCCACGGGGCCCGCGCAGAGTCTTATGTGTGGTGGTGGTCACCACATCCGCATAAGGTACGGGGTTCTGATGTACGCCGCCGGCGACCAGACCCGCAATGTGGGCCATATCCACCATCAGCATGGCACCGTAGCCATGGGCAATTTCTCCCAGCTTTTCAAAGTCGATGGCGCGTGGGTAGGCGGACGCGCCGGCAACCAGCAGCTTCGGCCGAACCTTTGCCACCTGCTTAGCCAGGGCATCATAATCAATAAAGCCCTCATCGTTCACGCCGTAAGCAACAAAGTTATAGTTTTTGCCGCTCATATTCACGGGGCTGCCGTGGGTCAGATGGCCGCCCTGCGAGAGGTCCATACCCATCACGGTGTCACCCACATTCAGCAGTGCAAAGTACACGGCCAGGTTGGCCTGTGCGCCGGAATGCGGCTGCACGTTTGCATATTTGGCGCCGAACAGCTTGCAGGCGCGGTCAATGGCCAGCTGCTCAACCTGGTCTACATAAGCGCACCCGCCGTAATAGCGATGGCCCGGATAGCCCTCTGCGTACTTGTTGGTGAGCACCGTGCCCATTGCGGCCATTACGGCCGGGCTGACAATGTTTTCACTTGCAATCAGCTCAATGTTGCGGCGCTGGCGGACCAGCTCCCGGTTCATTGCGGCAGCCAGCTCTTCATCCTGAGCGGCAACGCAGCCAATGTTGTCCATCATATCCTGATACATGGCGTTTTCCCTCCTTGGCCGGTCACATAAAGTGACCAGGCCTTGCCCGTTGATCGAATGGTTCCATTATACTCCCTGCCTTTGTGCAAGACAAGTGGACATGATGACAAGTTCTATTGTAATTTGTTCGGATCAGCCCTTTGTGCAATGCCTGCGAAAATTGAATTTTCTTCTGCGTCATGGTATAGTGAAGCAGATAAAATTTGCAGCGGCAAACAAAAAGGAGCTTTACAATGACAAAGCAGGAACTGGCCTTGGAAGTAATTCGGCGCTTAAAAGCAGAATACCCATTGGCCGATTGCACGTTGGATTATGAACACGCTTGGCAGCTGCTGGTGGAAGTGCGGCTGGCGGCCCAATGTACCGATGCGCGGGTCAACATCGTGGTGCGAGATTTGTTTGCCAAATACCCCTCGTTGGATGCGCTGGCACAAGCATCGCCGGAAGAAATCGAAGCCATTGTGCGCCCCTGCGGGCTGGGTCGTTCCAAAGCGCGGGACATCAGTGCCTGTATGCGGATGCTTCGGGATGAATTCGGCGGCCATGTTCCGGACACCATGGAGCAGTTGCTTCGTCTGCCCGGCGTGGGGCGCAAGAGCGCCAACCTGGTGATGGGCGATGTGTTCGGCAAACCTGCCATTGTTACCGACACCCACTGCATCCGCTTGTGCAACCGGATTGGCCTTGTTGATGGGATCAAAGACCCGGCAAAGGTGGAAAAAGCCCTTTGGAAAATCATTCCGCCGGAAGAAGGCAGTGATTTCTGCCATCGTCTGGTTTACCATGGGCGGGCCGTGTGCGATGCCCGCAAGCCCAACTGCGCCGTCTGCTGCCTGAAAGACGTGTGCGCTGAAGGCAGCCGCACGTCAGTTGCCGACGAAAAAGGTTGAACTATGGGAAAGGAACTTGGCTCGTCAACCCCGCCGGGATGGATCGTTCACTCGGGCTCAGCGCCGCGAAAGCGATGAAATCAATCGCCATGATCCCAATTCTTTTCTGCGATCTTCTTCGCAGATTCTCCGTTTCGGTTGCCGTTTGCTGGAAGTTTTTCTTATGGCGCCGGCGGCCTGTTTCTGACCGCATCTACAAAGATCAGCGTCAGCCCAATATAGGTGGCACAGGTCAGCGCCAGCAACGCCAAGAGTACACGGCAAAAATGGAACGCTCCGCATTGACGGCAGTTCTTGCGGAACGGCCTTAGATCGTGCGCAGCCGGTTCCCCCATTGCTTACAATCCGCAGGCGCAGCGGCCGGTTGTCTGGCTGCATTTTCTCTCTGATCTGCTCTAAAGCTCGAAATTAAAACAACCGAAGATTCGGTTGAACAGCGGCAGGCAATGGGCAATAATCAGGACGCTTTCATCGCGCTACCGAAAAAGTATGTGTGTATCGCAGAGCTGACGCGGGCGATTGTCAACGAGTATGTCGGAAGATCGTCATTCACACGCCGGATCTGTCTGACGGCAAGCAAAGGCAGAATGTGGAGTTCTTCTTCAACTTCGTGGATGAGGTGGAAATTCCCGTACTGGCAGAACCCCTAATTACAGAATCTATCCGTAAACGCAGAAAACGGCGTAACCTCTATGGTCACACCGTTTTCTGCTCCACCCGCAAGACTATGGTTTCTTACAACCGTTAAGCCTTTGCCCCGGTGGTTTCCTTTGGAGCAGGTGATGGGAGTCGAACCCACGTCCTCAGCTTGGAAGGCTGATGTACTAGCCGTTGTACGACACCTGCACTTAATGCTTGTTTAGTATAACGGCTTTGGGCAAATTTGTCAAGGCCATACGCTTTCGCTTCACAGCCTTTTTTGTAGGACTACAATATACATTCGCTCCACAGTCTTTTCCCAATCATTTACGTTTAATGGCTGTCAATCTTTCTTTATGCGTCTGTCTGATTTGCGGGCTGCGAAGGAAATTCGTTTTTCAGAAGCGTCTGGCAAGCACGAATCAATTGCTGCGCTGCGCTGGTTTCGGATTTGGGCCCGAGCAAATGCGCCTGCTGCAGCGGTACCCAGCGCGCACTATCCACCTCGCCGGAAAGCCGAAACTCTGCTTTGGCGACCCGTGCCAAATACCCCAGCATCAGCATATCTTTTTGTTCAAGATAATAGGTATGAATGGGGGTCAGACTTTGCACCTCCAAACCAAGTTCCTCGTGGATTTCCCGCCGGCTGCATTCCTCTGCGGATTCACCGGATTTCAGATAACCGGATACGCATACATACCGTTCTACATTGATATAATTCTGCCGAAGCAGGGCCGCTTCCCCCTGCTCATTTACCGCCAGTGCAATAATGCAGATGGCCGGCTGGTCAAACACTGGCTTTTTGCAAACATCACAGTAATTCATGAGGCCTTCGTCACCGATTTCCCGCTTCACAAGCAAAGTGCCGCATTCCGGGCAATGGATAAATTTCATGTTCGCTGCCGCTCCTTTTCACGATTTCTTAACTGATTATATCATAAAAGAGACGAAGTGCGAAATTTCACGGTATTTTTCGCGATGCTGCAGCTGAGCTGATTTTGTTTCAGTTTTTTTCAAAAAAAGCAGTTGACATTTTTTGCTTTTGCCCTATAATAATATGTGTTACCGATTGGAATAACGGTAGCATCCGGGTGTAGCGCAGTTTGGTAGCGCGCTTGAATGGGGTTCAAGAGGCCGTGAGTTCGACTCTCGCCACTCGGACCATGCAGAGTGTTCTTATAGGATCTGAGTATCCTACAAAGGACACTCCGCATTTTTTATTGTCAAAATTGGGGCAGCGCCGTTTTCATCGAACAGCAGCCGATCCCGGATGCACAGGAGCTTTACCTTGTGCCGGGTGAGCAGGTCAATGTAGCTTTGGGTCATCCCCCACTCCCGGCCTATCCGGGTCAGGCTATGGACTAACACCACATCCACCCTGCCAGCGACAACGGCCTCGGTCACTTTTTGGAGCGCCGGGCGTTCTAATGTGAGCCCGCTGCCGTATTCGTCCGCAGCGCCGATGATGGTATATCCCGCCTGCTTTGCGTAGAGCTGGAGCAGAAACCGTTGCTGTTCCAATGCGAAAGAATCGTCATGGGCGACACGGCAATAGAGAAATGCTCTCATATCCCACACCACCTTTACACCGCCGGGGCGTAGCTTAATGCTACGCCTTTTCTCGTTTCCAGCAGAATATCCCGCTCGGGGATTTTCCGGCGATCCGGCACCTCAAAGGCACCGATGCAGTTGTAGTGGATCGTCACCCGCTGATTGGTAATGCCATCCTGTTTTTCGGCGTGGTACACCTCGATGTGGTCGATCAGCTCTGCGACCATGCGCTTTGTAATGGTGGTCGCATCTGTTACCGTCGCACCCCGGGCATTTCAGCAGGCCGGAGAATATGCTGGGCTCCTGTATGACCGTAGGCTTTTTGCGGCGCATCCCTTTTTGGAGCGCCTGCACCTTTTCCAAAGTCTGGCGGTCAATGATGGTCTCATGGACATTGAGTAATATCGCCCGGTTTTCCTCCTGATTTTCGATCCGCTTCTTCATCTTGTAGGACTTGGAGTAGCTTTTGAAGTGGATCACATCGCCGCAGTACTCCTGCAAGGTGAGGATCTCCTTGACGGTGGTAATTAAACTCTGTCTCATGCGGCATTAGGATGACTTCTCCTATCAGGCGGCTCCACAGCTCAGCTATGATATATACTTTATTTTAGAGCAGAGGCTTGTCCGCTGGTTCTTACTTGGTACGCGGGCGCAGTCTTCTCATATTCAGTACAGCAAAGACTGTGATCCGCCCGCATTTCTTGCACTTGGATTCAACATGACCTCTCGTGTCCTCGTAGACAGCAATGACATTATGCTGACAATCGAGACATTTCAGGCCTCTGGGCTTCTGCTGGGAAATGGCAACTCTTGCCCTGCGGATTATTTCGATCAGCTCCGGCGTCGGTTCCCGAACACGAATGGATGCTCTCTTCATTACCACACCCTCCAATGGGTCAACATACTCGCTGAATGGACGATCCACCATGTAGCCGAGCTGACGAAGCAGGAGCTTGCGGCATGGATTGAAGGACTTGGACTTTAAGGGGCAGACAAATCGGAAGTTATAAGGAAGGAATTATGAAATTTATGCAAACAGAGAAAAAACAGCTTTTGATCTATGTGATTATAGCATACGGAATCACATATGTAATGGGACTTCTGATGTGGTATGGCTATGGAAAAGGTCTTGATCTCAGCGCTTTTCCAAAGGCGCAGATGCTGTATCCAGCAGCAGGTGTGATGATGGCTTATTTAATTACCAAAAGGGGAGATAAAAATCTTCCAACGGCTTTTTATATATTCTTTGTAGCACTCACGGCGGTGGTGGTTATCTGCGCGGCGGCTTCTGTTTTGGCTCCCCAAAATAGAGATCAGATGAGCATACCGTATTCTCAGTGGGCACCGATCATGGAATACGTTATGATAGGTGGCAGCGTAATTTTCTGGATTCTTCTTCTGCAATCCGGTGAAGAAAAGCGCAGAGCCTATGGACTGAACAGTGACCATTGGAATACATCTGTTCGTATGATCCTGTTGTTTATTGGATTATATCTTCTCAGATGTGTGATTGCCAGCGCTCTGAGTGGCCAGCTTTCTGAATTTGGCAAAATAATGGCAAATCCTACTACCTGGATCATATTTTTTATTGTTTTGGTAAACTTTTTCCTGTCAGTAGTGGTATTCTTTGGAGAAGAATACGGCTGGAGATATTATCTTCAGCCTCTTCTTCAGAAGAAATTTGGCCTAAAAGGTGGCGTGATCCTTTTGGGCTGTGTGTGGGCTGTATGGCATCTGCCAATAGACTTCCTCTATTACACTACGCCGGATATGGGGCTGGCGGCTCTGGCAAGCCAGTTTGTTACCTGTATTTCACTGGGGATTTTTATGGCATATACTTATATGAAAACCCAGAATATTTGGGTTCCGATAATTATTCATTTTCTGAATAATAGCATGGTGGTAATTTTTTCAGGAACGTACGATGCAGATGTAATTCAGAATCAGCAATTCCACTGGAGAGATATTCCTGTGGCACTGGTAATGAATCTGTTGATCTTTGGATGGGTGATCTTTCTAAAGTCATTTAAGGAGAAGGAAGCATAATATTGAGTTCATTCAAATTATTTAGAGCAATTTGCAAGAGTACCGGTATTTTTAGTAATAGTTATTTTAATTTCATGTATTACTGGTTGGATGATATTCGCAAAAATTGAAGTGGCATAACTTATAATAGACTAATCAAAATTGTAATCAAAAATCACTGTCCATTCTGTGGCAAATCATTAAGGGTTTTACCTATAAATAGTGAAGAATATTGTCCACACTGTAGTTGTAAAATAGAACAGGACCATAAGAAAATTCCAGTTTTTGAAACTGAGAAATCGAAATTTGCAGACTAAAAAAAAGATTAGGAAAGGAAGTGATATTCTTGAAGCGGGCAATTATTGGCGGATTTATTTCGCTGATCGGAAGCATTTGGACATTGGCTGTTATTATATCTGCAAACAATTACCCTATCAACGGGTGGACAACTCCCCCCCGGAAAACTTTTGACGCAGATAGCAGAATCAAACCTTACCGTGTGGTTTGGTGTTTCTATTGCAATGGTGGCTTTAGGGTTTGTTTTAATGGCAATTGAGTATTTTAAGAAAGACAACTAAATTCCAGTTTGGAGAATTGAGAAAATCGATACTTGTAGATGGAGGTAATCAAAATGAAGGAATATCAATATTTGATTGGAAAGATTATTGTCGCAATAGCAATTATAGTTGCCGCAATCATTATAGCTCAGGCTATTGGTGGAGCTGGAGAAAGTATCCGTAGTGGCTTGTTGCAATTAGGGGATGCTCTTCGATAAATTCAAGTTTAATGAACAGGAGATGATGATCGCATGAAAATCCTATATGAACTATCTTGGCTATGGGAAACGCTGGGCATTGCACTTGTGGCTGCGGCTGTCTGCATGGCTTGCGCCGCGCTGATCTGCAAAGCAGCGAAGAAGAAACTCGGCAGAAAGTTGTTGGCAGTCATAGGGGCTGCGGCATTTGTGGGTGCGATTCTGGCGGTCATTCTGATTGCCCGGACACCGATGCCGCTTTGATAGGTCGGAGGGCTGAATAATACCGCTTCAAATCGTCAGAAATGACATCACAAAAATGAAGGTAGATGCCATCGCCACCGCCACCAACGAGTTACTGCTGGGTGGCAGCGGTGTGGACGGTTGTATTCACCCGTGCCGTAGGAACGGAGCTGTTGGCAGAATGTGAAACGCTCCACGGCTGCGAAACCGGGGGCGCAAAAATCACGCAGGGCTACAAGCTGCCCTGCAAATAATATGTCATTCACGCTGTCGGTCCGCGCTGGTATGACGGGCGGCATAATGAGCGCGAACGGCTGATCTCATGCTATCGGACTTCACTCATGCTGGCGAAGGAATACGGATGCGAGTCGGTTGCGTTCCCGCTGATTTCCTCCGGTATTTTTGGCTATCCAAAGGATCAAGCCCTCAAGGTTGCGATTGGCACCATCAGCAGCTTCCTCCTTGAAAATGAAATGACGGTGTACATCGTCATCTTCGACCGCAAAGCTTATCAGTTCAGCGGCAAGCTATTTGCCGACATTGCTTCATACATATGGCCTACCGGCAAAAATCCCGGTGCGGGAAGCCTGCCTGATTGGGCCGTTCACGGTTGGGTTCCGCGCCGCTCGCTGTGCCGAGCCAAAGCCGGGCGAAAACGCCATCGTGTTTGGCGCCGGCACGATTGGGATCGCTGCCGCCATCAGACTGAAATACTTCGGTTGTAAGGAAGTTATGATTTGCGACCACTCGGATTTTCAGCTGGATAAAGCAACGCATCTGGGTTTTTCCACCTGCAACAACAGCCGTGAGGATTTGAAAAAGTCAGCCATGGCCGTGTTTGGCACGGCACCTTCCCGCTTCGGCCCAACCGCGAATGTGTCAACTTACATTGATGCTGCCGGAACGGAACCGATTCTGGAACTATATCAATCCATGGGCAAAATTGAGAGCCAGATGGTGGTGGTTGCTGTTCATGCAGGCAAACGCCCGGTGGACATTCTGGAAATGACCTATTCCCAGCACGCGCTCATCGGTTCCGGCGGTTGCCGATCAGTGAAAGCTTTTGACACGGCGAGTCAAAAGCGATGATCTGGGCGGGCGGGAATTCCCGCCCGGCTTTGTCACACTCCCTAAATGCGTCCTATTGGGAAAGCGGCGCTTGGTGATGGCGTTCGCTAGCCTCCTTTTCACGGCATGAAAAGAGCCAGTCCGCAGACCGGCGGAAGCAGCCTCCCCCTTCATGGTTATATATATACATGAAAACGCCGCCCGTTGTCCGTTTGTGCGGCGTTGTTCTCAAGTTTTAAGATTTTTAAGTTGAATCCCTTTGTTCTTGATTTGACAGGCCCAACAATGATGCAGTATGATAATTAATATCCCTGCATTTTCAAAAGAACGTTGTCTTGCCCATTGTTGGCAGAAAGGAATTCCCATGCTTTATTCCCTGATTATTGGTGCATTGGCCGGGTGGATCGCCAGCAACATTATGAATGTCTCCGGCGGTTTGCTGCAAAACATTGTAATCGGCATCATCGGCTCCTTTGTCGGCAGCTTTGTGTTCAATGCCATTGGCTTTTATGCGCATGGCTTGTTTGCCACGGTTGTGGTTTCGGTTGTGGGGGCCTGCCTGTTTATCTGGCTGGGACGCAAGCTGTTTCATTAAGAATTAAGTCTCAGAGCCTCCGATTCTGTATGAATCGGAGGCTTTTTATGTATTTTTATGGAACAATCTGTTGTGCCGCTGCCCGGTTTGCGGTATACTAAACTTTAGATTGTTGCACTTTTAAGCACGATACGCCCAACGATATGCATACATCCCATCGTTTCAAAGCAAAGGAGCACGTTTTATGTTCAAGATTGTTGAGAGAAGGGCGCTGAATCCGACCGTTACAAAACTGGTCATCCATGCGCCGTTGATCGCAAAAAAGGCCCAGCCCGGGCAGTTTATCATTGTTCGCCCCTTTGAGGATTCCGAGCGAATCCCTCTGACAGTCGCGGATTACGACCGCGAAAACGGCACCATCACCATCATCTTCCAGGTGGTGGGCGGCACTACCATGGAGCTGAACAGCCTGACGGAAGGCGAGTCCGTTCATGACTTTGTTGGCCCTCTCGGTACGGCCAGCAAACTGGACGGGCTGAAGCACGTTGCCGTTGTGGGCGGCGGCGTGGGCTGCGCCATTGCCTACCCCATTGCTAAAAAGCTGCACGCGATGGGCTGCAAGGTGGATAGCATTGTGGGCTTCCGCTGCAAAGATCTCGTGATTTTGGAAGAGGAATTTGATGCCGTCAGCGACCGTCTGTGCCGGATGAGCGATGATGGCACCTGGGGCGAAAAGGGCCTCGTTACCGCCGCATTGGAAAAGCTGATTCAGGACGGCAACCAGTACGATGAAGTCATCGCCATTGGCCCGTTGGTCATGATGAAGTTCGTCTGTGCCGTCACCAAAAAGTACGGCGTGAAAACCACGGTTTCCATGAACCCCATTATGATCGACGGCACGGGTATGTGCGGCGGCTGCCGCTTGACGGTGGGCGGAAAGACCTGCTTTGCCTGCGTGGACGGTCCGGATTTTGACGGCCATGAAGTGGACTTTGATGAGGCCATGAAGCGCGGAAGCATGTACAAAGAGTTTGAGGCCCATGCACGCGAAGTCACCTGCAATCTGCTTCAAAAGGAGGTCAAGTAATATGCCTGTAAGAAATATGGACCCCAAGAAGTGCCCGATGCCCAGCCAGGACCCCCTGATCCGCAGCCATAACTTTGATGAAGTGGCGCTGGGATATACCTGGGATATGGCCGTTAATGAAGCCAAGCGCTGCCTGAACTGCCCCAAGAAGCCCTGCCAGAGCGGCTGCCCCGTGGGCATTGATATTCCCGCCTTCATTGCGAAAGTAGCCGAAGAAGATATGGAAGGCGCCTATCAGGTGCTTTCCGCTTCCAGCGCGCTTCCCGCCGTTTGCGGCCGTGTCTGTCCTCAGGAGAATCAGTGTGAGGGCAAGTGTGTGCGCGGCATTAAGGGCGAAAGTGTCGGCATTGGCCGTCTGGAGCGCTTTGTGGCTGATTGGCATCGTGCCAACTGCAAACAGGCCCCGGAAAAGCCTGTCTCCAACGGGCACAAAGTTGCGGTAATTGGTGCCGGCCCCAGCGGCCTGACCTGTGCCGGCGATCTGTCCAAGAAAGGTTATCAGGTGACCATTTACGAGGCTCTGCATCTGGCGGGCGGCGTGCTTGTTTACGGCATTCCGGAGTTCCGTCTTCCCAAAGCCATTGTGCAGGAAGAGATTGATGGCCTGAAGGCCATTGGCGTGGACATTGAAACCAATATGGTCATCGGTAAAGTTCTGACCATTGATGAGCTGATGGAGGATATGGGCTTTGAGGCCGTGTACATCGCTTCCGGTGCCGGTCTCCCCCGCTTCATGAACATCCCCGGCGAGAGCCTGAAGGGTGTCTATTCCGCCAATGAATATCTGACCCGCACCAACCTGATGAAGGCCTACAAGCCTGGCAGCAAAACCCCCATCAAGGTCAGCAAAAAAGTTGCGGTTGTGGGCGGCGGCAATGTGGCGATGGATGCTGCACGCTGTGCAAAGCGTCTGGGTGCCGAAGTCGTCTACATTGTTTATCGCCGCGGCATGGCAGAGCTTCCCGCACGTGCCGAAGAAGTGGAGCACGCACAGGAGGAAGGCATTATTTTCAAAACTCTGACGAACCCTGTGGAGGTTCTCAGCGATGCCGAAGGCTGCGTTTGCGGCATGAAGTGTGTTGAGATGGAATTGGGCGAGCCGGATGAAAGCGGCCGCCGTCGCCCCGTTGTAAAAGAGGGCAGCGAGTTCACGTTGGATGTGGACACCATGATCATGGCCATCGGCACCAGCCCCAACCCTCTGATCCGCTCCACGACGCCCGGCCTGGAAGCCAACCGCCATGGCTGTATCGTGACCAATGGCGAGGACGGCCTGACCAGCCGCCCCGGTGTATATGCCGGCGGTGACGCAGTGACCGGTGCCGCCACCGTAATTCTTGCCATGGGCGCTGGCAAACAGGCTGCCGCAGCCATCGACCGTTACATCCAGGAGAAATAACAAAATTCGAGCTGAATGGGACTTTTCCACACATTCTGTGGTAAGTCCCATTTTTGTGGATGTTTCTTGACTACCTTCATATTTGTGCTATAATAGCGCAAGGTGTGCGGCAGATTGGATGATTATGCAGAAAAGGAGGCGGTGTACATGGCCAGAACGCGACAGCACGGTTCATTGGGCGGCTCTTTGATTTCTTCTCAGATCGTCAGCCGCCTGGTCGAAGAGCTTCGCTGCGGCTGTTATACCAACGCCACTCGCCTGCCCCCCGAAACTGAATTGGCCGCCGCCATGGGAGTAAGCCGAACCGTCATTCGCGATGCGCTCAGTGAATTAGAGCGAGAAGGTCTCGTGGAACGGGTGCGGGGCATCGGCACGGTGGTAAATCGCTCGGTCGTTGCCCTTGAGCATCGTCTGGATCAGAAATTCGAGTACTGCGAAATGATCCGATCAATGGGGTATACACCATTGATCGACCAGGTACAGGTGCGTCCCCTCAGCGCGAACGAAGATTTGGCTGCCTCCCTGGGGCTTCGGCCTGGCGCTCCGGTGCTGATGGTGCGCAAGCGGGTTCGTGCAAACGAACATCCGGTGATTGCCTCGGTGGATTATCTCTCATCGGCACTGTTCCACGGGCAGGATCTTGGCCGCCTTGATTTTTCCCGCCCGATCTTCGACATTCTGGAGGATATGGGAATTCAGGCGGTTACTGCCGTGGCACACGTAAAGGCGGTATACGGCGATGCCCCTACCCGTGCAATGCTGAAGCTGAATGCTTCACAGGCTGTGTTACTGTTGGATGAGGTGAGTCATTCCCGGCTGTGCCAGCCGGTACTGCGCTCGCTGAGTTATTATACAGATTTTTTCGACTTTTCAATTCTTCGCAAGAAACTTTGACAGGAGGTTTGTATGCGACATCTGATTGATCCGCTTGATTTCTCCAAGGAAGAGGTTGAACAGCTTCTGGATCTGGCCGACCGTATTATCGCCGACCCCACCGCGTATCAGGAGGTCTGCGCCCATAAAAAGCTGGCGACCCTCTTCTACGAGCCTTCCACCCGCACACGCCTCTCCTTTGAAGCCGCAATGCTGAATCTGGGCGGCAGCGTGCTGGGATTTGCCAGTGCCGATTCTTCCAGTGCTTCCAAGGGCGAAAGCGTGGCCGATACGATCCGGGTCATCAGTGGTTATGCCGATATTGCGGCAATGCGCCATCCCAAAGAGGGCGCGCCCCTGCGTGCCAGCCGCTATTCCGGCATTCCTGTAATCAACGCCGGTGACGGCGGCCATCAGCATCCGACCCAGACACTGACGGATCTGCTGACGATTCGCCGCCGCAAAGGGCGTTTGGATCACCTGACCATCGGCCTGTGCGGCGACTTGAAATTTGGCCGCACGGTGCACTCTCTCATCAAGAGCCTGGCCCGTTATGAGGACATTCGCTTTATCCTGATCAGCCCAGAAGAACTGCGTGTGCCGGACTACATCATCAACGATGTGCTGGTCGCCAAAAACATTCCCTATACGGAGGTTCGCAGCCTGGAAGACGCCATGCCGCAGCTGGACATTCTGTATATGACGCGGGTTCAGCGTGAACGGTTCTTTAACGAGGAAGACTATGTACGTCTGAAGAACAGCTACATCCTCACGGAAGAGAAGATGAAGCTGGGCCGCCCGGATCTGGCGGTGTTGCATCCCCTGCCCCGCGTGAATGAGATTGCACTTTCGGTGGACGATGACCCCCGCGCTGCTTATTTTGAGCAAGCTCACAACGGTGTGTATGTACGCATGGCCCTGATTATGACTTTGCTGGGTCTTCCGGACCCCAAACAGCCCAAGGAGGTATAAGCGTATGCTGAACATTGATGCCATCCAAAACGGAATTGTGATCGACCACATTACGGCTGGAACCAGCATGACGCTGTACAACCTGCTGGGTCTGGATAAACTGGATTGCAGCGTGGCCATCATTCGCAACGTGCGAAGCAGCAAAAGCGGAAAAAAGGACATCATCAAAATTGAGGATTGCCCGGCAGAATTGAATCTGGATATGCTGGCTTATCTTGACCCCAGCATTACCATTGTAACCATCAAAGACGGTGCAATTGTCAAAAAAGAGCGCCCGTCTCTGCCCCAGCGTCTGGTCAACGTGGTTAAATGTCGCAATCCCCGCTGCATTACCAGCGTAGAAGAAGAATGCGATCACATTTTTGAGCTGAGCGAAAACGGAAAGTATCGCTGCATCTACTGCGAGCAGGAGCTGCAAGTGAAGCCGAACTGAACCGCTTCGCCATTCTTATAAAGCAAAAAGGTGCGTGCTCTCTGAATCGGATTTTCAGAGAACACGCACCTTTTTTGTGTATGAACGCGGCTGCATCACGCAGCGTTTGCTGCTGCTCTTTTACAGAGACACCTTATGGTAGACCTTCTGGCCTTTTTTGATGACAATGCCCTTGCGCAGCTGCTCTTCCGTGAGGAACAGACCAACCTCGGTCACCTTTTCGCCATCCAGGGCGATGCCGCGCTGCTGAATGATCTGACGGGCCTCCCGGTTGCTGTTCACCAGCTTTGCTTTGACCAGCAGGGTCAGCAGGCCGATCTTTCCATCAGTCAGATCCTCCGCAGTCAGCTTGGTAGATGGCATGTTTTCGGTATCCATCTGGCCGCTAAACAGGCCGCGGGCCGTGGCCTGGGCCTTCTCAGCCTCTTCCTTGCCATGAACCAGGCTGGTCAGCTCATAGGCCAGAATCTCTTTGGCCTTGTTCAGCTGCTCACCCTGCCAATGATCCATCTCATCGATCTGCTCCAGTGGCAGGAAGGTCAGCATACGAATGCACTTCAGCACATCGGCATCGGCCACATTCCGCCAGTACTGATAGAACTGGAACGGAGAGGTCTTTTCAGGGTCCAGCCATACGGCGCCGCTCTGGGTCTTGCCCATCTTCTTGCCTTCGCTGTTCAGCAGCAGCGTGATGGTCATGGCGTGCGCGTCTTTGCCCAGCTTTTTGCGAATCAGTTCCGTACCGCCCAGCATGTTGGACCACTGATCATCGCCGCCGAACTGCATATTGCAGCCATAGTGCTGGAACAGGTAGTAGAAATCGTAGCTCTGCATGATCATGTAGTTGAACTCCAGGAAGGAGAGGCCCTTTTCCATGCGCTGCTTGTAGCACTCGGCGCGCAGCATGTTGTTCACGGAGAAGCAGGCGCCCACATCCCGCAGCAGTTCCACATAATTCAGCTTCATCAGCCACTCGGCGTTGTTCAGCATCAGTGCCTTGCCTTCACCAAAGTCGATGAACCGGCTCATCTGCTTCTTAAAGCAGTCGCAGTTGTGCTGAATGTCCTCGGGGGTCAGCATTTTGCGCATATCAGTGCGGCCGGAAGGGTCGCCCACCATGCCGGTGCCGCCGCCCAGCAGTGCAATGGGCCGGTTGCCGCCGGCCTGCAGGCGCTTCATCAGGCACAGCGCCATAAAATGGCCCACATGAAGGCTGTCCGCTGTGGGGTCAAAGCCAATGTAGAAGGTGGCCTTGCCCTCATTGATCATTTTGCGGATTTCGGGTTCGTTGGTTACCTGGGCAATCAGGCCGCGGGCAACCAGTTCATCATACAGTTCCATTTGAAATTCCTCCTTGGTGTGTAGCGGCAAAGCGCATTTTGCACGCAAAAAGCCCTCTGCCAATTTAAAATTGGCAGAGGGCGAATCGTATCGCGGTACCACCTCTGTTTACCGACTCCTCACGGAGAACGGCCTCACGAGTGCATGCACACTCATGCGCTGTAACGCGCGCACACGGCCCCGCCTACTTCATTTTTGTTTCAGAGGGCTGCTCCGGGATGTATTCGCCCGGGCCGGCACCCCTCTTTTCACCATCCAGAGGTTCTCTTTGCTGCCGCACGTCGGGTTACTGGTTCCCTTCATTGCATTTGACGTAGTTTATTATACTTCTCAAGCGTGCGGGTTGTCAAGCCCACGCGCCTTCTCCAGCATTTCTTTGGCGTTGGCCAGGCTTAGTTCCGTCACCTGATCGCCCGAAATGATCCGGGCCAGGGCTTTCATACGCCCGGTTTCATCCAGCGGATGAATTTCCGTGTAGGTGCGCTGCCCTTCCACATTTTTCTGGATCAGCAGATGATGATCCGCCATCGCTGCAATTTGTGCGGTGTGTGTGATGCACAACACCTGCCGCCCCTTCGAACTTTGGTGAAGTTTTCGGCCAATGCGGCTGGCGGCCAAACCGGAAACACCGGTGTCAATCTCGTCGTAGATGATGGTCGGAATGTCATCCTTTTCCGCCAGGGCCGTCTGAATGGCCAGCATAATGCGGGAAAGCTCGCCGCCGGAGGCAATCTTTGCCAAGGGCTTCGGCTCTTCGCCGGGGTTGGCCGAAATCAGGAATTCCACAGCGTCCTGCCCGGCGCTGGCCAGCGGCCCTTTTCGGATGCTCAGAGCAAAGCGCACCCCAGGCATATTCAAAAAGTCCAGTTCCTTCGTGATCTGCTTGTTCAATTGGTCGAACGCCGCTACGCGGGTCTGCGTCAGTGCGTCCGCCAGTTTTCGCGCTTCCCGATAGAGCTTCTGCTTCTGCTGCTCCAGCTCCTCAAGGCGTTCGGTGGAATGCTCCATGCTCTCCAATTCCTGGCGCGCCTTTTCGCCGCAGGCAATAACATCCGCCACCGTTGGGCCATATTTGTGCTTGAGCCGATACAGCTCATCCAGGCGGCCCTCAATCTCATCCAGTTCGCCCGGGTCAAAGCTATACCCTTCCAGGCGGCTGGCCAGTTCGCCAGTCAGCTCGCGGGCCGTATAATACAAACTGCTGAGCTGTTCGCTTACATCCGCCAGCGATTCATCCAGCTGCGCCGCGCTCTCCAGGGAATTGGAAGCTTCCCCCAAAAGATCGGCCGCACCGCCTTCTTCATCGCCGCCGGACAAGGCGCTATGGGCACGGCTCAGCGCCTCCAAAAGATCCTGCGCATTGGTTACCACTTTGCGCCGGGCCTGCAGCCGGGTTTCTTCCTCCGGGTCCAGCTGCGCATTTTCAATTTCGTCCACCTGAAAGCGCAGATAATCCATGCGCTGCCGGCGCTGTGCTTCATCCATGGCAAGAGCATCCGCTTCCCGTTTCACCGCTACAAGCTGACGATACACCTGATAATACGCCGCATGGGCCGCCTGATTCTGCGCATAAGCGTCCAGCTGCGCTAGATGCCGGGCAGGGTTTGTCAGTGCATGGCTGTCATGCTGGCCGTGAATGCTTACAAGGCCGCCGCAAATATCCCTCACCACGGCAGCGGTAACCGGCATTCCGTTCAGCCGGCAGCTGCTTTTGCCCTCCGCCGAGATTTCTCGATAGAGCAGCAGGCTGTCTTCTGCTTCGTACCCGGCCTTTTCCAGCTGGCGCTTTACCCGTTCCGGAATTTGCTCAAAGGTTGCCCAAATGCACGCCTTGTGCGCACCGGTCCGAACCAGGTCACGGGAGACCCGGCTGCCCATGATTGCCTGAATGGAGTCGATCAAAATGGATTTTCCTGCACCGGTCTCACCGGTCAGCACATTGAAGCCCTGATCAAAGTGGACCTGTGCTTTTTCGATCACTGCTACATTCTCAATCTTCAATTCGGAAAGCATGGCTCCACCCTCTTTTCTGCTTTGGCTTTCTCAGTGCAGCATAACATAGCGGTTCAGTTCTTCGCAGATTTTCCCTGCCGCTTGTTCGGTGCGCATAATTACAAGAAACGTGTCATCACCGGAAAGTGTGCCGACCACATCGGCCCAGCTCATCGCGTCAAACACTTCACAGGCCGCATTCGCCATGCCGGAAAAACATTTTACCAGCACAATGTTGCCCGCATAATCGACCTTTACCACAGACTCGCGAAAAATCGTTTCAAATCGACTGGCCGAATGGCCGGTTTTTCCGCCGTGGGCGCTGGAGGAGACGTAGCGATAGCCGCCCTTTCCGTCAGAGGATTTTACAAGGCGAAGCTCCCGAATATCCCGGGAGACGGTAGCCTGTGTCACATCAAATCCAATGCTCCGCAAATGGCGCAGAAGCTCTTCCTGCCGGTCGATGGAATATTGCTCAATCAGTTTCAGAATCGCTTGGTGTCTGGCACTTTTCATGATGCTCATCTTCCTCTCAACTTTTCATCAATGGCCCGGAACTGATCGCCCGGCTGAAATTCCACCAACTGAACGGAAAGATCCGATTTTGTGATGCCCACCGTTGCACCGGCGGGCAGCTGCTGTTCTTCGGCTCCGTCACAGGAAACATAAACTTCTTCGTTTTTGTCCGGCTGCGCCTGCAGCACAAGCCGCCGGTCGGCCGAAAATACAATTGGCGGGCAATGAATACTGTGTGCGCACACCGGCGTCACAATCAGGCCTGAGATCCTTGCATCCAGAATCGGGCCGCCTGCCGAAAGCGAGTAGGCAGTAGAGCCGGTGGGGGTTGCAACCACCACGCCATCTCCTCGAAAATGATTGACCTTCAAGCCATCACAATAAATATCAAAAGGGGCCGCCTTCTGCCGGTCACTGGAATACATGGAAATGTCGTTCATGGCCGTTCGCTTCCACCCATCCAGCCCCTGAATGCAGGCATCCAGCAGCATCCGGTCATCCAACCGATACTGCCGCTTGAGCAGCAAATCTAGCTTTTCTTCCAGTTGATCCACCTCGCAGGTGGCCAAAAAACCAGTGCGGCCAAGATTGATGCCCAAAATCGGTTTGTGCCAGTCTAGTCCGGCCCGGGCCGCGTGCAGAATGGTCCCATCGCCGCCTACGGTCAGCACCACATCTCCGCGGGAATAACCATCCCGCGCTGCCAGATGCGGCCGCTCCAGCAATTCCGCGGCTTTCTCAGGCAGCAGCACCTGTGCGCCTGCATCCAGTAAAAACCGAACCGCATGATCCGTTACCTGCGCGGCGCGGGCTTTGTTCAAATTCGGAATCAGGAAAATCGTCATTCTTTCCACTTTCTTCCCAATCGTCAGCTCTCGTGAGGATTGTCCAGGTTTTCATGGGCCGCCTGTGCAACCTGCTCAAAAAGCGCGTGGTCTGGCACCACAGGCGCATCGCTCTTGCGCACAAACATCAAGAACTCGATGTTTCCCTCCGGCCCCTTGACCGGCGAAAAATCCATGCCTTCTACGGCGAATCCATTGGCCGCGGCGTAACCGGCAGCAGCCTCCATCACCTCAATGTGCGTGGAGATCTCGCGTACAACGCCTTTCTTGCCTACTTTTTCACGCCCGGCTTCAAACTGCGGCTTTACCAGGCAAACGCCGCAGGTATCCGGTACGGTAATGGCCTGCGCCACAGGGAAAATGTGCTTCAGCGAAATAAACGAAACGTCCACACTGAAGAATTGGATTGGCTCTTCCAGCATATCCAAGGAAACATTGCGGATGTTGGTGCGCTCCATGTTCACAACGCGTTCGTCGGTGCGCAGCTTCCACGCCAGCTGACCGTACCCTACGTCCACCGCATACACTTTCACGGCACCGTTCTGCAGCATACAGTCGGTGAAACCGCCGGTGGAAGCGCCAATGTCCATGCAAACCTTCCCGGCGGGAGACAGCGGAAATACCTTCATTGCTTTTGCCAGCTTCAGCCCGCCGCGGCTGACAAACCCAATGTCATGGCCGCGCACCTCTACTTTGGCATCCGGCGGCACAATGTCGCCGGCTTTATCCGCCTTTTGTTCATTCACAAACACAATTCCGGACATAATGAGTGCTTTTGCGCGCTCCCGGCTTTGTACCAGGTGATTCTGCACAAGATACTGATCCAGCCGAACTTTATTTACCGCCATGCTTCCTCCACTGCTTCTGCCAATTGTTCGCCCGTCAATTCCAGCACCTGCCGAAGCTGCGGCACGGTGCCATGCGGCAAACAATTACGATCGATCGCTTTGTAAAGATATTTACCTTGCCAGCCGATTTCCAGCAAATCTTCCGCCAGATAGCTGCCGGTGCTGCCCCTTCGGATGCTGTCCTCCGCGAACAGGATACAGGAATGGGCCGCCACTTCGCTTGCAAATCCCTCTGGCAGCGGATACAGCTTTGTCAGCTTGTACACATCGCAGGCAATTCCTTTTTGTGCCAGAATTTTCTCAGCTTTCAAAACTTCCTCGGTCAGTGTGCCGTAACTTACCAGGGCAATTTTGGCCCCCTCTTGATGAAGAAGCCGATCAAATTCCTGCCCCGTACAGCCCAATCCGGCCAACGCCGCCGGTTCCGCTCCGCGTGCATAGCGAATGGCGCGCGGGCCGCTCCACTCCTCTACCAGTTTTTGCAGCCAATAGCGAAGTTCTGCATAGTTGCAGGGGCAGATCGTTGGGATTCCAATCTCGCTCAGGAACGGTACATCGTGAATACCCTGATGAGTTTCTCCATCGCCCGGCACCAGCCCGGCACGATCCACTGCCAAAATCACTGGGAGTTCCATCAATTTCACATCGTGAATCAGCTGATCGTAAGAGCGCTGCAGGAACGTAGAATAGATTCCGACCACCGGCAGCATCCCCTGGCTGGCCAGACCGGCCGCAAAGGTTACGGCATGCTGCTCGGCCATTCCCACATCGAAAAAGCGCTTGGGAAATTCCCGATAGAAGAACTGAAGCCCGGTGCCGTATTTCATAGCTGCGGTAATAGCACACAAGTTTTCATGCGTTTTCCCGAGTTCGACTAGTTTCTGCCCAAATTCGGTGGAGAAACTGGCCGAAGGCGCAAGGTCTGGGTCCAGCACGTGCTCCGGGTCAAACGCAGAAACCCCATGAAATTCGCCGGGGTTCTCCTCCGCGGGCTTAAAGCCTTTCCCCTTTACAGTCACCACATGGATAAAAAGCGGGGCTGTCTGCTTCTGCAGGTTACTGAATGTAGATGTAAGCCCCAGTACGTCGTGCCCATCCAGCGGACCAACGTATTGAAAGCCCATCTCCTCAAACATTGTGGAGTTATAAATGTACCGGCGCAGAAGCTGCTTCGTTCCCTGCACGCCCCGTTTGATGGGCTGCCCCACCAGTGGAACGGAGTCCAAAAAGCCCTCTACATCCTCTTTGGCTTTAAAATAGCGCGGGTTGGTTCGCAGCGCAGTAAGGTAGCGGGCCATATTGCCCACGTTTTTTGAAATGGACATCTTGTTGTCGTTCAGAATGACCACAAGATTGTTGAGGGTGTCAATGTTGTTCATTCCCTCATACACCATACCGCCGGTAAATGCACCGTCGCCCACAATGGCAACCACCTTACCCGGCTCGCCCTTCAGCTTTTTGGCGCGCGCCATGCCAATGGCCGTTGAGATGGCCGTGTTGCCGTGGCCCGCAACAAACGCATCATGCTCGCTTTCCTTCGGCGAAGGGAAGCCGGAAATTCCATCAATGGTCCGAAGTGTTCCGAACTGCTTCCAACGGCCGGTCAGAATTTTATGGGTATAGCACTGGTGTCCCACGTCAAACAAGATCTTATCCTGCGGCGTGTGCAGCACACGGTGCAGGGCCACCGTTAATTCAATGGTGCCCAAGTTGGAAGAGAGATGCCCGCCGGTGTGGGAGACGCTTTCAATCAAAAAGGCGCGAATTTCTGCGCAAAGCTCTTCCAGTTGATTTTCCGGGATCTTTTTTACATCGTCAGGCGAAGCAACCTGTTCCAACAGCGGATATTTCATTAGTCGCTCCCTCCTTTTCTAGAATTTCACATCAGCGGAATGATGAAGCCCATCACGACCCCCAGAATTGCACCGCTGAGCACTTCAATGGGTGTATGCCCCACCATTTCTTTTAATTTTCGATCTGCAAATACCGGATTGCTGTCCGCAAAAACATCCATCCAATCGCTGATCATACGATTCAGTACTTTCGCTTGCTCGCCGGTCTCTCGCCGGACCCCCATTGCATCGTACATGACAATGGCGGCCAGCACCAGCGCAATTGCAAAGGTGGGCGAATGTACACCAACGTAACGCCCGCAGGCGATGGTCATCGAACACACGGTGGCCGAATGGGCGCTGGGCATTCCACCCGCACCCCACATACGCTCAATGTCAAATTTTCCAATCATGACAAAATTGATGATGGTCTTTAACACCTGCGCCACAAGCCAAGAGGTAAGCGCCACACTGAGAATGTAATTCCAGGAATAAATTTGTTTCAGCAATTCCATTGGCCCTGCGTTTCACTTCCTCTCAGTGGTTTCGTTCAACCAAGCGCTGTGCCATCCGGCACAAGAACTCCGCTCTCTGACCATAACGGCCAGTCAGCCTCTGGCAGGCGCGCTCCGTCATGTCCTGCGCAAGCTTTTGACAGGCTTCTACTCCGTACAAGGTTACAAACGTCGTTTTTCCGTTTTCTGCATCGCTGCCAACGGGTTTTCCGAGCGTTTCCTCCGCGGCCGTCACATCCAGCACATCGTCCACAATCTGAAACACGAGGCCCAAATCGTAGGCATACTGCTCCAACGCGTTTGCGTCTTCTTCGCTGCCATCGGCCGCGGCCACACCCATCTGCACCGCGGCATTGATCAGCGCCCCGGTCTTATTGCGGTGGACCAGCCGCAGCTGTTCCTCCGTCGGGTTGTGTACTTCATAATACAGATCCAGTTCCTGGCCGTACACCATGCCGTAAGCGCCGGCACCATGGCTGAGGGCCTTAGCCGCCCGAACGCGTGCCGTCGTGCTTAGGTCGGCACTGGCCACCACTTCAAACGCCTCGGTCAGCAAAAGATCACCGGCCAGCATTGCCGTGGCCTCTCCAAAGGCTTTGTGGCAGGAAGGGCGGCCCCGGCGGGTGTCGTCATCGTCCATGCAGGGCAGGTCGTCATGAATTAGGGAATAGCAGTGCAGCATCTCCACTGCACCGGCCAGATCGGCTGCTTTGGACTCATCTCCGCCCAAAAGCCCACATGCGGCCAGCACCAAAATGGCCCGCACTCGCTTGCCGCCGGCCAGAAGGCTGTAACGGGCAGCCTGCGCCACTGTAGAATTTTCCGGCAAATACTGCTCGCACAAACGTTCCAATCGAGATTGGGTCAAAGACAGATAGCGCTCATATTCTTGTGCGTAATTCATTCTTCATCCTCGTTTGCCTGAACCGTATGCGGCATACGGGCATCAATTTCTTCCATCTGAAGCTTGGCCTGTGCCAGGATTTTGTCACACCAGGCAAGCAGTGCGGCAGCATCCGCATACAGCTTCAAAGCTTCCGCAAGCGGTGTTTCTGGGTCGTTCAATTTGGTCAGCGTCTCATCCAGCCGCTGCATTCCCTCTTCAAACGTCTTGGGACTTCTCATCGCATTCCGTCTCCTGTTTTTCCAATGCCAATACCTGGCATTTCGCCTGCCAGTGGGCATCCTGCAGCAAAACCTTCTGCTCGGCGTGCAGTTTTTCCAAGCGAATCGGCGCACCATCTTCGGTGCGCACCATCGCGTAGCCGCGGGCCAGTACCTGATAGGGGCTTAATCCGTCCGCCAATGCCGCTGCGTTCTGCAGGCGCACCGCCGCATGGGCCAGCTTTGCCGCCATCGCGTTTTGAAACGCCGGTGCCTTCGCTTCCAGAGCCGCCTCGCGTACAGCACAAATCGTCTGCGGGGTAACTGCGTTCCAGCTCTGGGCACATTCGGCTTTTTCATTATAACATATTTCCAGACGCTCATGCATATTTATTTGAATATCTTCAGAAATTCTGCATATTTTTTTCCGAACATCCCGCACATCCGGGAAAATCAATTCCGCAGCGGCCGAAGGCGTGGGTGCGCGCAGATCGGCTACAAAATCCAGAATGGTATAATCAATTTCATGCCCAACGGCCGACACCACCGGGATGGGGCATTTTGCCACAGCGCGGGCGAGCGCCTCACTGTTAAACGCCCACAAGTCCTCCCGGCTGCCGCCGCCGCGTGCAATCAGAATCACATCGCAGCAGCCTGCCGCTTCCAGTTTTGCCAGGGCGCTCAGCATACCGGGAACCGCCTGCTCGCCCTGCACATTGACCGGAGCCAGCACCAAATGGGCCAGCGGCCAACGCCGCCCGCCCACGTTCAGAATATCCTGCAGTGCCGCGCCGTCCCGGCTGGTAATAACGCCCACGCATTTAGGGACCGGCGGCAGAGGGCGCTTGCGCTCCTGCAAAAAAAGGCCCTCCTGTGCCAAACGTTCCTTCAACTGGTCAAAGGCCATTTGCACCGCCCCAATACCATCCGGAAACAGATCCGTCACATAAATCTGGTAGGAACCAGTCTTTTCATACAGCCCCACCCGGCAGCGCACCACAACCTGCATTCCCTCGTTCAGTTCAAAACTCAGGCGCTGAGCGTTCTGCCGAAACATGACCGCCTTTACGCTGGCGTTTTCATCCCGAAGCGTGAAGTACAGATGCCCGCTTCGATGATGCACAAAATTGGCGATTTCCCCGCGCAGAGCCAAATCCTGCAGTAGTTCGTCCTCTTCAAAGCGCGCCTTCACATAGCGGTTCAGGGAAGAAACGCGAATCACCTCTGCCATGCCGCCGCCTCCCTTGCAGCCATAATCGCCACGCCGATGGCGTTGTCGCTGGAAAACTTTCCGGGTACGAATGTCACATCCGGCAAACGGTGACTTACATATTCCGCAATCAAGCCGCTGCTCATCACGCCACCGGCACAGATCACGGGGAGGCCCGGATATTCTTCCAGTGCTGCTTTCGCCATGCGAACCACCGTTTCACCCACACACAGCAGACAGTATTTGCAGACATAGGCCGGCGATCTGCCGTCCTGCAGCAGGCGATTGCACTGGTTTTCCAGGCCGGACAAACTGCAGGTCATTCCTTTCACGCTGGCTTTGGGACGGATAAATTCATCGCATTCCGCCGCCGTGCGGGAAACCATCTCCCCGGCGGGGAAACCAAAGCCCAATGCAACGCCGACTCGATCCACCGCCTGCCCGGCATACAGATCAGAGCTTGTTCCGATGGTCGTAAGTTTCTCCACGCCCTCGCACAAAATCAAATCGGTCGTACCGCCGGAAACATGAAACACCAGGCAGGGCTGATGAAACAGCTCCGGCCGATGCGCCGCATACAAGGCAGCCGCCATATGCCCCTGCTGGTGGGTGGTCTGCATCACCGGAAGTCCCTTGGACGCAGCAAACGCCCGGGCCGCCCCCTGCCCAACCAAAAAGCAGGGCATGTACGAACCTTCAACCGGGCGCGGCTTTACCGAAACGCCCACCGCTTCCACTCGGGTGAGATCCGCCTGCTGCCCCAACTGTTCCAGCAAATCGGGAAGCGCTTCCGTATGATGAAAGACGGCATCACTCTGCCGAAGCCCGAGCTGGCCCGGCTTTACCGGAAGAAACTTTTTCTTATCATAAACAACCTCCCCGGCGCAGGTGTCAAACACCGCCAGAGAGGTTGCATAATTGCTCGTATCAAAGCCAAGGACCCACATGGCCGCTTACTCCTGTGCAGGCTGTTCTTCGGCCAGCCCCAAATCGCGCACCACAGCACCCAGCACACCATTGACAAACTGGTAGTCATCCGCTGCGCCATATTTTTTGGACAGCTCCACCGCCTCATTGATCACCACGCCAGGCAGCTTTTCTTCACCGTACAGAATTTCTGCCAGAGCAAGGCGCAGCACCGTAATGCTCACGCGGGGTACCCGATTGATGGTCCAGCCCTTCAGCCGGGCTGCAATCAAATCATTCACTTCCACCATATGCTCGTAATAGCTGTGGATCAGCTGCTTGCCGAACGCATCCAGCTTGCAGCCGCCGTCCTCTTCCAGCGTATCCAGAGTTGCCTCCAGATCCGTATCATCAAATGAAGCAGCAAAAGCCGCCAAAAATGCGTGTTCACGCGCTTCGCGCCGGGTCATTTTTTGTTCCATGGGTTCCTCACAAATTGCGGCGGTTCTTAATCCCGCCGGGATTTTCAAGCCGAAATCGGCTGCTTCTTCATTCAGCGGCCTGGGGCACAACGACCCCGCGTACCACAACATTCACGCGAGAGACTGTAATACCGGTCATATTCTGAACCGTGCTCTTCACATTTTCCTGTACCTTGGCGCACATGGAAGGGATGCGGCTGCCATAGGCCACCAGCAGATTGACGGTGATCTGAGCCACACCGTCTTCCATCTGAACAGAGACCGCTTTCATGGTATTGCTGGCCTTCTGCCCCAGGATGCTGCGCATGGAAGGCGCGACGGCACTCACGTCCTGCACTCCGTCCACTTCCATTGCGGCGAGTTTTGCGATCTTAGCAATAACCTCGGTCGAAATTTGCAGACTGCCGCCCGTTTCACCGTTCTTTTGCACTTCCATCAGTCGGACCTCCTGTATCTAACACCCGGTCAGCAGGCAAAGCCCGCTTTCGGTGAACATTTGTGAGTATTATAGCATCTTTTTCCGGGTTGCACAACTCCCCCGGCAAGCTGTACCGGTAATTTTCTCTCCATCTGCCCGGCAGGCTTGTGTGCGGGGCTTATTTCACCTCGACCACCGTGATGTTCTGCGCAGTTACATTGCACTTGCTCAACACGATGTCGCGGATCTGCGTCACCTCATCCGCCGTTAAGCGGTCGCCGCTGGTCATCACGGTGATATTTACCTTGCCTTCGCTCACATACGCCACGCAATCCACAAAGCCCTTGGCTTTTATCAGTGCTTCCACATCGCTTTCCTGAGTGATCGCGTCCACCTCCTGGGTAAGCCGAGCCGTCAGGTCGGTTTTCTCCTGTTCCGTAAGGCTGGCCTTCTTCAGGCTTTTCTGCAAGCTGTCCATCGCCTCGTCCCGAGCTTTGGTTCGGGCCAGTCTGGCTTCCTCAAAAAAGCTCTGGCTGCTGGCCGCGCTGGCGCTGACCAGCTGCGCCTCTCCATACGTCCGACTAGCGGAAGGCTGCGCCTGCACCGGCAATTCGTCCACAACCGGCTCCTCCGCAGCATCGCCCGCCGCCGGTGCAGCCGCGTCCAATGCGAGGTCGGCGCTCCTCGCGTACTCCCAATTCAGATAAACCGCCACCGCCAATGCGACCACCAGAGTTGCCAGAGTCATTTTGCGGTTTGTTTTAGCTTTTCTCATGAGCGTTCCCTCCTGCTAGTTCATTTTTGCAACGCTGATTCGATTGGTCGTAATTCCAAGCAGCACCGAAACCGCTTCGGTCACACGCGCCTGCACCACAACGTCATCGCCCCCTTGGCAGAGCACCGCTACCCCCTGCACTGTTGGCAGCAGCATTTCTCGGGTGACGGGCTGGCCTCCGGCCAGAACGTGTTCGCTCTGGGTGCTGCCGTCCTGGCTGATGTGCTCATCCAGTGCGTAAACGGTTTCCCCGGCGGCCTCAAACGTGACCATGACCTGCGCCTGGCCGGCGCCGTCCATCCGCTCAATCAAATCCGTCAGGCGCCGTTCCATCTGTGCCTCATACGCCTGGATCTGCACGGATGCCGCCGGTGCTTGGGCGGTGTCGGACGTTCTATCCATGCCGTCGCTGAGGAAGATCAGACCCAGCCCCAAAAGCCCGGCCAAGATCAATAGGCTGGAGGGCCGTTTCAAAGCACCTACAAGCCTTTGTGCATCCAATTTCATTCCATGGCCTCCTGAAATTCAATGGTCGCATCGTCTCCTAGCTGGGCTTGCAGCAATTGTCTGGCCTGTTCGGCATCGTCTGCATCCACCGTCATTACAGCCGTCAAACGATTCCCATCGGCGCCTTCCACGGCGATTGCAGCACTGCCGTCAATGCCGGCTTCTGCCAGAGTGCGGTTGACCCATGCGGTCAGCTGCTCCTCTGCCGTGCGCTGGACCAGCTGCTCCCACGAAATCGTCGGCGTCTGCTGCAGGTGACTGCGCATCTGAACCAGATCGATCTTTCCCGGAGAAGTGAGAATGCACAGTACAATATACACGGTAAACACTAGGTTTATGCCTTTGTTCCGGCTTTTATCCGGCACCAGTGCCCGCAGCATTCCGACCAGAATGCATCCTATGCAGAGATTTGTCGCCCACTGCCGAATTGCCTCCATCAGCCGCCTCCCAGCAAAATCATGAACGCTGTAACCAGCACCACCATCAAAAAGAACAGGATCAAAATGGCCATGCACAGCCCTACCCCTTCCGCCAATCCGTTCAATACATCCCGGCTGCTTTCCAGCCCCAGCGCCTCGGCCAGTGCACCGGACAGGCGCAAACACAGCTCATATACCGCGCACTGAAGCAGCACTGGCCCAAACTGAATGACCAAAAAGCCAATAGCCGCTGCGCCGAGCGTTCCTTTCAGCACCCTTAGCCCGGCCAACACGCTGCCAGCCGCAGAACTGGCCAACTGGCCGACGATCGGAATGCTGCCGGTAAGAAAGCGGCCGGTCTGCAGCGCCAGGCTGTCGCTACCTTGGGCCAGCAGGCTTTGCAGGCCCAGCACACCGCCCAGCAGCATGGAAATCAGGCTGACCATCCATTTGGCCGCTTTGAGCAGCAGTTTTGCCGCATCCGGCATTCCTTCCAGGCCGCAGATGCAGGCCGCCGCGTAGACCGCCAAAAACACCCGTAAAACCGGCAGAACCGCGCTGGAAATCGCCTGCGCCGCCAAATTTGCAGCCCCCAAAAACATCCCGCCATACAGCGTTGCCGCACTGGGCTGCCCGCAGCTGGCCAGCACGCCGGCAAACGCCGGTACAAAGCCGGAAAGGTAAACGGCGCATTGCAGCACCTCGTCCCCCACTCGTTCCAGCAGGTGCAGAGTCGGCGAACCGGCCTGCAAGAAGGTACAGGCGGCCAGCACCGGTTTTAGCCCACATGTTTCTTCGCTGGCAAAGCCGGAAATTCCTGCACACAAAAACAGTACGGCAGCGAGGCGGGCGAAAAGCTTCAGCGGCTCCACCGCCTGGCTGCGTACCACTTCCGCAAACTTCTCCAGCAGAGTTTCCATCGAAAGCCCCTGCACCCAGGCAGAAAATCCTGCACCGCCATCGGCCCACAGCGTTTCTTCATCAAATGCCGCATGGGCGGCAGGTGCAAGTACGGCGCTTCCAAACAGCAGCAGCGCCAAACAAAGCATCCTCTTTCCGTTTTTTTCAATTCGTTTCATTGCAGCAGCTCCAGCAGCACATCCAGCGCGCGCTGCATCATTGGCAGGGCCGTCAGCAGCACCAGGTACCGGCCGGCCAAATCGGCGGCATAGGCCAGCGCCCCCTGCCCGGCGTCCCGGCAAAGCTCCTGTAAGCATTGGCTGACCAGTACGATCCCCGCTGCTTTCAGCAGATATTTGAAATTTTCGCTTTGTGGAAAATCCGGCAGATTTTGAATCCAGTGCAGAAAAGGCCCTAGCCACCCCGAAATCACCGCCAGCAACCCCAAAACAGCCGCCAGTGCAGCAACCGCGGCATAAACCGGAAGATACTGCTTCAAAAGCACAATCAGCACCAGCGCCGTCAGGCAAAACCCGCAAATCCGCAGCAATTCCATAGGCATCTCACAGGTCAAACAGAGCTTTGATGGTAACGAACAACTCGCTGATCTGCTGGCACACAATGGCCAGCACCACCACAAGCCCTGCCAGAGTGGTCATCATTGCCTGATCTTCCCGGCCAGAGCGGATCAACAGTTGATTCAGCACTGCCACAATGATCCCAATGGCCGCAATTTTGAACACAAGGTCAATCTCCATGTGCCTTCTCTTCCTTTCTTTTGGTATAAGCGTGTTGCTTCTGCCCGCCGGGAAGTCAAATCAAAGCGCCAAAAGTGCAGCAAGCGTCCCCAAACAGATACACGCGGGCAATTCCAGCTTTGCTGCCGCACTGGCCCGCTGCTGGGCGTCCTGCACAAAGCATTCGCATTGTTCTTTCATGTACGAGAGCTGAATGCAGGTTTCTTCCGCATTTTCCTCCCCCAAATGGGCGAAGAAGTGCTCCAACGTTCTGCGTTCTGCTTCCGGCAAAACCGTCGGCAGACAAGGCGTGCGCAAGCTGTGCCACTGAGTAAGATTGAGGTGTGTTTCGTTTTTCTCCAACTGCTCGTAAATTTCATCCAGCGGCAGCGCCCGGTATTGAATTTCCCGCCGTATCTTCTGCAAAAGCCGCAGCAGCTCTTCCAAAGCACGAACCCGTGCAAGTGCTGCCTGCTGCCTCGTTACACCGGCCCACATCCCGCTCAGCATCAAAAGCAGTGCCCCCAGCAAACGCATTCTCATGTCAACGCCATCACCTCTGCAATCTGCCCGGGAGCCTGATTTCCTCGCAGGAACACGGCATGAGCAAAGCCACCTTTCCCCAGCAGTGCTCCACAGCGAAGCTGCAAGTCCTCCTTTGTTTCACCGTGAATGCTGGCAACAAAGCACACCCCGCACCCCAGACCCTGCCGCACTGCGGACATATCCTCCACACCGCCCAGTTCGTCACAGAGCACGTCCTGCGGGCCAAGGCTGCGCACCGCCGAGAGGATTCCTTCCGCTTTGGGCATATCCGAGAGCACATCGCAATGATTCGGGACCGGAAGCGCAAACCCGCGGCTGGTACAGGGAAACAGCTCGCATCGCTCGTCTACCACGGCCACCCGTCGGCCCTTTTCGCTGAGTGCATAGGCCACCTGCCGAAGCAGGGTGGTCTTTCCGCTCCCCGGCGGGCCAACTAGAATCCAGCTGCCCGATGCATCGATTAACGCCGTCATCTGTTCCGGCAAAGGGGCCGACACGGCCCGCGCGATCCGGATGTTCAGAGAAGTAACAACACGCCACCCATCCTGGGTTTCACCGGTCCAATGGGCAATTCCGGCCACCCCGACCCGGTGCCCGCCCCGCAAGGTAAAAAAGCCACGCGCCAGCTCCCGTTCCACGCTGTGAACGGAATAGCCGCATAGAGAATGCCAGGTATCCAACAGCTCCGTTTGCCCCAGCCTCAGGCCCTGGTCTGGGGTTTGGGTCAGTTTCCCTTCCGGTGTAATAAAACAAGCCTGTCCCTGCAGTGTTATCGCCGCCGGGCGACCGCTGCGCAGGCGTATTTCCTGAACCAGGCGCGCTTGCGTTGGTTCCAGCTTGGCCAGTGTCAAGCGCAAAAAAGCGGGCAGCAGTCGAATTGCATCATAATACTCGTCCATCGTTGTCTCTCACTCCTTTGCCCTACTCTATGCAGCCGGCCCGCCAGGTATGACCTTCTTCCTTTTAAAGAATCCTGTTTGCTTTTTGAATTCAAATTTCCGCCTGGCTCGTATACATATTAGGTATCTGAAGCCAGAAAAAGTTCCTCGCCTTTTCTGAAGAAATCCGAGGATAACGTGTTCGGCGCGAAATAGAATTGTAAACCCGCCTGATACCTGATACAATGAATTCATCAACAACAACCAAGGAGGATTTTCTATGTACCCAATTCAGCAAAGAAGCATTCCCATGTGCATCATCCTTTCCCTGATCACCTGCGGCATCTACGGCATTTACTGGGAGTACTGCATCGTGCAGGACAGCAACACGGCCAGCAATGAGCCCTATGCAACGTCCGGCGGGATGGTCATCCTGCTCTCCATTGTAACCTGCGGCATCTATGGCCTGTTCTGGGCCTACAAAAATGGCAACCGCATGAACGACGCAATGGCACGGGCCGGACTCCCCTGTGACACCAACAAGGCACTTTTGTATGTGATCCTGAACATCTTTGGCCTGAGCATTGTCACCATGGCTCTGATGCAGGATGATCTGAACCGCATGGCTTCGCTCTCCTCCGGCAACTGAAGCATCAGCTAATGAACGAACCGATTCACACTCGAATCCGAAAATTGACATTGGGCTTGATCGGCTTGCTCGCCGCAGGCGGCATTCTTTATGCCCTATGGGCGATCGGCCATCCGGTCCCCTGCCTTTTCCGCTGGCTGACCGGCTTGCGGTGCCCGGGGTGCGGGGTTACCCATATGTGTGCCGCCCTGCTGCATGGGCAATGGGCTGCGGCCTGGCAGGCAAATTCCTGTCTGCTGCTGCTTTCCCCGTTCCTTGTGTATTTGCTGGCCTGTATGGCCGTAGATTACCTGACAAGCGGTCACCCGAGCCTGAACAAGCGTGATGAACGCATTGCGTTGATACTTGTGGTGGTCCTGCTCGCATGGGGCGTTTTCCGCAATCTTTTCGGATACTGATTCAAACACAAAAGCAGACAGCGCTGCCGGTCTCGAGAAACTCTCGTGACCGCAGCGCTGTCTGCTTTTATTTTGCTTTATCCGGCGTTTCAGCCGTTGCCGGGTTCGATCATGCGCAAAAATTCCGCTTCGTCAATCACCGGCACTCCCAGTGTGTTCGCCTTGGTCAGCTTGCTTCCGGCTGCTTCGCCTGCCAGCACATAGCTTGTTTTTTTCGAGACCGATCCGCTGGCTTTGCCGCCATTTTTCACAATCAGCTCTTCCGCCTGAACACGGCTCAAGCTGGGCAGCGTACCGGTTACAACAATGGTCATGCCTGCAAGCAGGGTGGTCTTTTCTTCGCCGGTCCACTGCATATTGACCCCGGATTGTTCCAGGCGCGCAAGCAGGTCTGCGGTACCCTCCCGGGCAAAAAACGCAAGCACACTCTCCGCCATTACGCCGCCGAAGCCGTCGATCTCCGCCATTTGTTCCGCCGTTGCCACCCGCAGCTTTTCCATGCTGCCGAAGTGTTCCGCCAGCAGCGCGGCGGCTTTGTCGCCGATGTTGCGGATGCCCAGGCCAAAAATCAACTTGTCCAGATTGTTCTGTTTGGAGGCTTCAATGGCCGCCAGCAGATTGTCTGCGCTCTTTTCTTTAAATTTGTCCAAGGTGAGCAGCTGTTCCCGAGTCAGGTCATACAGATCTGCCGCACTGTGCACCAACCCTTTGTTCACCAGCTGCTCCGCAACCTTTTTGCCAAGGCCATCAATGTCCATCGCGCCCCGGCTGGCAAAATGAATCAGGTTTCGGAGTGCCTGGGCCGGGCACTCCGGATTGACGCACCGCAAGGCGGCTTCATCTTCCAGGTGAACCGCCTTCGCCCCGCAGGAAGGGCAGAGCGTCGGCATTTGGTACGGCTCTGCATCCGCTGCGTGATGTGCTACGGCCACCACTTCCGGAATGATGTCGCCTGCTTTCCGCACCCGGATGGTATCGCCAATGCGCACATCCAGCTGCCGGATGAAATCCTCATTGTGCAGAATGGCACGTGCTACCGTAGTGCCTGCCAGCTGCACCGGCTCGAAGATCGCCGTGGGGGTCAATACGCCGGTGCGCCCCACCGTAATGCGGATGTCTTTCAGTACGGTCTCCTTTTCTTCCGGCGGATATTTGAATGCAATGGCCCACCGGGGGAATTTGTTGGTACTGCCCACCATTTCCCGCTGATCAAACCTGTCGGTTTTGATCACCGCGCCGTCAATGTCATAGGCCAGCTTGCCGCGCGCCTCGCCGATCCGCTGAATTTCCCCAATGGCGTCCTCGATGTTGCTGAACCGTCGATAACGGGGCGACACGGGGAACCCCAGGCTCTTCAGATAATCCAGGCTTTCATGATGGCTGGTCAGGTTTTTGCCCCGCACCTGCTGCACATTAAACACAAAAATGGACAGCCCGCGCCCCGCCGTGATTTTGCTGTCTTTCTGCCGAAGGGAACCGGCCGCTGCATTGCGCGGATTCTTAAAAGGTGCCTTATCGTTCAGTTCCTGCTCTTCCACCAAGCGGCTGAACGCCGCATGCGGCATGTAAACTTCTCCGCGCACCTCCAAGAACTCCGGTGCATCGTTCAGCCGTTTAGGAATGGCTTTTACCGTGGCCAGATTGGCGGTCACATCTTCGCCCACCACACCATCGCCACGGGTGGAACCGCGCACAAACCGGCCATTTTCATACTCCAGGCTTACCGACAGGCCGTCGATCTTCTCTTCTACCACATACTGAACATCGTCGCCGGCTTCCTCCCGCATTCGCCGGTCAAAATCCCGCAATTCATCCAGCGAGAATGCATCCTGCAGGCTTTCCATTTTAACCGCATGGATCACCTTCTCAAACTTTCCGGAAGGCGTTCCGCCCACTTTCTGGGTGGGAGAATTCGAGTCAACCAGCTGTGGGTATTCTGCCTCCAGCGCTTTCAGCTCCCGGGTAAGGGCATCGTATTCAAAATCTTCCAGTTCCGGAGCATCCTGGTCATAATAAAGCTTGTTGTTGTATTCAATGATTGGCCGCAATTCCTGCACACGCCGGCGAGCTTGTTCCAATTCCATACCATCCACCTCTCTGTAAAACGTTGGCTGCACGTTTTACCTACGGCAATTTCGAAACTCCATTTTATTATATCACGTTCCTGCCGAAAAATCAGCCCCTGTGTATACCTGAGGCACCTGTGTAGGTGTTACAATGATGTGTAACAGAAAGAGATAAAAATGTTTCTCTGCCTAGTTGTTGCCTTGGGCTGCATCGCCGTCACTGAACAGGCTGGCACATCCCAGCTTGCACAAAACGGCGCAGTCAATATGTCAATGGCAGAACAGGCGGGCGGCAATATGGAGGGTAAGGAGACTCGCTTCGGCATTGCAGCGTCCTCTACCTGGGCAGCCTTCACCACAGCAGCTTCTAACAGCTCTGTAAATTCCATGCATGACAGCTACACGCCGCTTGCCGGTATGGTGACTATGCTGCTGATGCAGCTTGGCGAGGTTATTTTCGGCGGCGTGGGCTGCGGCCTTTACGGTATGCTTGCTTTTGCCATTCTGGCGGTGTTTATTGCTGGCCTGATGGTAGGCCGCACTCCGGAATTCCTTGGCAAGAAAATTGAGCCTTATGAGATGAAACGGTCGGTATTGGTTTGCCTTGCAACGCCCATTGCAATTCTGGTCGGCAGCGGCCTTGCCGCTGTAGTATCCCTCTGTCATGGATAGCCTGAATAACGGCGGTGCCCACGGTTTCTCTGAAATGCTGTATGCCTACTCATACTGTGGTGGCAATAATGGCTCTGCCTTTGCCGGTTTCAATGCGAATACCGTATTTTTGAATGTAAGTCTCGGATTGATGATGCTCTTTGCCCGGTTTCTGCCCATCATTGGCACACTTGCAATCGCAGGCAGCATGGCTGAAAAAAAGAAAATTGCTACGACTGCTGGCACCTTGTCTACTACAAATGGAGTGTTTGTTTTCCTGCTGATTGTTGTGGTATTGCTGATTGGTGCGCTGAGCTTCTTCCCGGCGCTTGCCCTTGGCTCACTTGCTGAGTTCTTTGGCAGCATTGCGTAAAGGAGGTTTACAGATATGCGTACAAAACAGAAAAGTGCTTTTGCCGACCGGAAAATGCTCGGCAGGGCAATGAAAGATTCTTTTGCGAAATTAAGTCCGAAAACACAGGCAAAAAACCCGGTTATGTTTCTGTTTTTGTGAGTGCGATCTTGACCAATATCCTTTGGGTGGTATCCCTGTTCGGGTTATGCAGGATTCTGACAAGGAAACAGTTGGTCAAATTTCTGGCGCAAACTCATGATAAAAAGGAATAGATTTCGCATCTTTAGACGGTCTTAATATGGATAAACATTCTCTTTTACCTTCTTTACTCCCTTTGATTTATGATTAAGAACACGTAAAGGGATATAAAGGAGGATTGCAGTTATGAGGGCAGTGTTGTTAAAAAGGAAGTTGACTTCGTTTCAAATTATCATCCTCGGGTTTTCCGGTGTGATCCTTTTCGGCACCTTCCTTTTAATGCTACCGTTTTCCAGTCGCAGCGGACTGGCAACGCCTTTCTCGGAGGCATTGTTTACTTCTACTTCAGCAGTCTGTGTAACCGGACTCATTATACATGATACGGCAACATACTGGTCGGCCTTCGGCCAGTTTGTCATTTTACTGCTGATTCAGATTGGCGGCATGGGGGTTATTACCGTAGCCGCAGCCTTTGCAATGATTTCCGGGCGGAAGATTTCTTTGATGCAGCGCAGTACCATGCAGGAGGCGATTTCAGCGCCAAAGGTAGGAGGAATCGTTCGCCTGACTGGCTTTATCGTCAGGGTGACATTGGTGATGGAACTGCTGTGTGCAGCCGTGATGGCACCGGTGTTTTGCCGTGATTTCGGGAAAATTGGCCTTTGGATGGCACTGTTTCATTCCGTGTCCGCTTTTTGCAACGCAGGCTTTGATCTGTTGGGTGTGCGCACTCCCTTTTCCTCCCTGACCAGTTATGCAGCGAATCCAGTCATAAACTTTACGATTATGTTCTTGATTGTGTTTGGCGGCATTGGCTTTCTGACTTGGGATGATATTCGGACAAATCGATTGCATTTGCATAAATATCGGATGCAGAGTAAGGTGATTCTTTGTACCACAGCGGTTTTATTGATCGTTCCGGCAATGTACTTTTATTTTTTTGAGTTTGCTGATCTCACCCGAAAGGAACGGCTTTTATCTTCCCTTTTTCAAGCTGTAACACCTCGAACGGCTGGCTTTAATACGGTGGAATTAACTGATTTGAGTGAGGCGGGACAATTTATCACCATTGCGCTGATGCTGATCGGCGGTAGTCCCGGGTCTACTGCAGGCGGTTTGAAAACAACAACCATTGCTGTTCTGCTTACTACTGCAATTTCCACCTTTCGGCGCAGAGAAAATGCAAACCTCTTTGGACGTCGCATCGATGATGATGTCGTAAAAAACGCAGCGACAATTTCGCTTATGTATATCACGCTATGTTGTACCGGTGGCCTTATCATCAGCGTTTCCGAAGGACTTCCCATGCTTACCTGCCTTTTTGAAACTGCCTCGGCTGTTGGCACAGTCGGCCTGACTCTGGGGATTACACCGGAACTAAATCTGCTCTCACGGGGTGTTTTGATTCTGCTGATGTTTTTGGGACGAGTCGGTGGCCTTACATTGATTTTTGCGGCCTTGTCCAGTGCGCAAAAGAAAGTATCGAAACTACCAAAGGAAAAAATAACAGTAGGATAAAGGAGACATTATGAAATCAATTCTTCTAATTGGTCTGGGGCGATTTGGAAAGCATATTGCCCTGCACTTGAATCATTTGGGCCATCAAGTGATGGCAGTAGATACTTCGGAGGAACGTGTAGAGGCTGTTCTGCCCATTGTTACCAACGCACAGATTGGAGACAGTACGAATGCCGCTTTCCTGGAATCTCTCGGTGTTCGCAACTATGATGTATGCATTGTGGCCATCGGTAACAACTTTCAAAGTTCGTTGGAAACAACTTCTCTGCTCAGTGAATTAGGAGCGAGGTTTGTAGTTTCCAGAGCTGCAACCGATGTTCAGGAAAAATTCTTGCTACGTAACGGTGCGAACGAAGTAGTCTACCCGGAAAAACAGCTTGCAAAGTGGACAGCAATCCGTTACAGTACAGATCACCTTCTCGATTACATAGAACTGGATGAAAATCATGCCATGTTTGAGATTCCCATTCCCAAAGATTGGGCGGACCATTCGATTGGAGAACTCGATATTCGTAAAAAATTCAACATTAACATTATGGGAATCAAGAAAAGCGGCAAGCTGGAGTTATCTATTTCTTCAGACACTGTGCTGAAAGCAGGAGATACCATGTTGGCATTGGGAAGTAACAGGAATTTGCAAAAGTGCTTTCATACTTGATTTCAAAAAATCGAGGAAATTGGAGGTAAATCCATGCAGGATGTTATTTTACTTGTAAGTATATCAGCTATATTTATTTTTGGGTATTTTCTGATGAATAAACTGGATGCTTTTCTGGAAAACAATTGGAATGAGCAAGAAAACGCTCTGGCATACGGCGAAAACAGCTTGAGGATTGGTTTTTCCAACCCATTCATGGCAGGCGGTCTTTCAGATGTTCTCGAAACTTACGGCAAACAGCATCCGGATGTCTCTATCCATATTTTCAGCGGAGAAGAAAGTGAACTGTGCAGAGAACTGGAAACACACAAATTAGACATAATTTTTTTACCTGAGAATACAGACATATCGGAAAAAACGCATTATAATGCACGGATGGTGCTTTTTCATTGCGCCCCGGTTGCGATGGAATATGCTGACTTGCCCATTGAGCCGATTACCCAGAATCAAATCACGCAAAAAGCACTATGGAGAAATTCTAGAAAATCGCCTGTCATCGATTTTTTATTAGCTATCTGAATAAATTTGCTGTGGATCAGTCGCAGATGTAGGTTTTTACGTTGTGTGTTATAATATCGAAAAAAGGAATCGCTTTTACTTGAGTGACAGATCGGAGGGGTAAAATGGAACTGCCAAGACAAGATCCGGATCAGCTTCTTCGTGCGATCCGTAGCGATGCATCCACTAAGAAAAGCGGAAAACTCAAAATCTTTTTCGGTTATGCCGCAGGTGTCGGAAAGACCTATGCCATGCTTCAGGCAGCTCATCAGGCTAAGGAGCGTGGCATCGATGTGGTTGCTGGATATATAGAACCCCATGCCCGACCTCAGACGATGGCACTTCTGGACGGCTTGGAGCAGCTTCCTGTGAAACAAATTGCTTACGACGGAATGACCCTTCGTGAATTTGATATTGATGCTGCGCTCAAGCGAAATCCCCAGCTCATACTGGTGGATGAGTTTGCCCACACCAACGCCGAAAGTAGTCGGCACACGAAGCGGTATCAGGATGTTCAGGAATTGCTAAATGCTGGAATTGATGTCTATACGACTGTAAATGTCCAACATATCGAGAGTCTCAACGATACAGTAGCCTCCATCACCGGAATTCTTGTGCGGGAGCGCATTCCGGACTCCACCTTTGATCAAGCAGATCTGGTAGAACTGGTGGATATTGAACCTGCGGAGTTGCTGGAACGACTGGCAAGTGGAAATGTGTACCGGGAAGACCAGGCTCGGCGGGCGACCGTCAATTTCTTTACGCTTGAAAATCTGACCGCATTGCGGGAAATTGCTCTTCGTCGGTGTGCTGACCGGGTAAATCTGCTGACAGAACGTGCCAGGATACAAAGCCGAGGCGATTACCATACGGATGAGCATATTCTGGTATGCCTTTCTTCATCTCCATCCAACGCCAGAATTATCCGTACTGCCGCCAGAATGGCAAGAGCCTTCCGAGGAACATTTACCGCTCTTTATGTTGAAACGCCCAATACAGCGGCGATGAGTGAAGAAGACAAAAAGCGTTTGCAGGATAATAAACGGCTGGCCCAACAGCTTGGTGCCACAATTGAGACAAGCTATGGTGATGACGTTCCTGTTCAAATTGCCGAATTTGCCCGTCTTTCCGGTATCTCAAAAATCGTAATCGGACGAAGTACCATTGCACGAAAGAATATTTTCAGCAAGCCTACCTTGACGGAACGCCTGATTTCCAGCGTACCGAATCTGGATATTCACGTGATACCGGATGCCAGCACAGAAACCAGCTATCAGGAAAAAAAGAGAAAGGCGCAGGTAGATGCGATGCCCCTGCGTGATGTTCTGAAGAGTATAGTCGTATTGCTGGCAACTACACTGATTGGCTGTGGTTTTGACGCTCTTGGATTCACGGAGAGTAACATTATCGCAGTCTACATATTAGGTGTACTTGTGACCGCTGTAATCACAACCAACCGACTGTGCGGGATTCTGACCTCGGTTGTCAGTGTGCTGGTTTTCAATTTCTTTTTTACTACTCCCAGACTGACATTCCATTTTGATGATCCGAACTATATTGTTACCTTTACCATTATGTTTATGGTAACGCTGCTTTCCGGATCTCTCGCTACCCGGCTGAAAGAAAATGCGAAACAATCTGCCCATACAGCTTACCGTACAAAGATTCTTTTTGAAACCAACCAGCTTCTGCAAAAAGAGCAGGATGAGAATGCGGTAATCACCGTTACGGCAGGGCAACTCATGAAGTTGCTGAAAAAAGATATCGTCGTCTACCTGTCTGATGGTAAAGAACTTGCCACCCCCAACGTTTTTCGCGCCGTTAATAGCATTCAGGAAGATTTAATTTCTGAGAATGAGAAAGCAGTCGCCGATTGGGCCTTCCGAAATAACAAACACGCAGGAGCAACGACCGATACATTATCCAGTGCAAAGTGTCTATACCTTGCGATTCGGGTTAACCAGCATGTATATGGAGTAGCTGGTATTGCTGTGAACGGTACTCCATTGGACTCTTTTGAAAATAGCGTGCTTCTTTCCATTCTTGGTGAGTGCGCATTGGCACTTGAAAACATCAAAAACGCCAAAGAGAAAGAGGAAGCAGCTGTTCTGGCGCAAAATGAACAGCTTCGTGCTAACCTGCTACGAGCAATCTCTCATGATCTTCGAACCCCTTTGACAGCGATTTCCGGCAGCGCAGGCAATTTGCTTGCAAATTATAAAAAGATGGACGATGCATTGCGGGAGCAGACCTTTACCGATATTTATGACGATTCTATGTGGTTGATTAATCTCGTTGAAAACCTGTTGGCAGTCACACGAATTGAAGGAGGACAGGTCAATCTGACTCGGAGTATAGAACTCATGGATGAGGTAATTTCCGAGGCTCTGAAGCACATCAACAGAAAGAGCAAAGAACACATCATTCGTGTGACCAGCGGCAAAGACTTTGTCCTTGCCCATATTGATGCGAAGCTGATCGTTCAGGTGATTATCAATTTGGTGGATAACGCCATCAAATATACCTCTGCCGGTTCGGTAATTGAAATACACACTGAGCAGAAGAACAAATGGGTCATTGTTTCAGTTGCTGATAATGGGCCTGGGATTCCCGATGAGCAGAAGCCTCGTGTTTTCGATATGTTTTATAGCGGGGCCAACAAAGTGGTCGATAGCCGCAGAAGCCTCGGATTGGGGTTGTCTCTTTGCAAGTCGATTGTGACCGCCCACGGCGGCACAATCACCGTATCAGACAATCAGCCAAAAGGCACTGTGTTTACATTTACATTACCCGCCGGGGAGGTAGAACTTCATGAGTAAACCTTTGATATTAGTGGTTGAGGATGACCCATCTGTGCGAAATCTCATTACGACCACTTTAAAAACAAATGATTATCGTTATGTGGTAGCGCCCAATGGCTCAACAGCCATTATGGAGACCACATCACACAATCCTGAAATCATCTTGCTGGATTTGGGCTTGCCGGATATGGATGGCGTTCAAGTCATTCAAACGGTTCGCTCCTGGTCCAATGTTCCGATTATTGTAATCAGCGCCCGAAGCGAGGATAACGATAAAATCAAGGCGCTGGATGCCGGAGCTGACGATTATTTGACAAAGCCCTTTTCAGTAGAAGAATTATTGGCCCGACTCCGGGTGACGCAGCGCAGACTCGCCCTGATGACAGCGGAAATGGTAACCGCCAGTTCTGTATTTGTTAATGGTAAGCTGAAAGTGGATTATGCTGGGGGATGCGCTTATCTGGGAGAGGACGAACTGCACCTGACGCCCATTGAGTATAAGTTGTTGTGCCTGCTGTCCAAGAATGTTGGCAAGGTACTGACCCATACCTTTATCACACAAAATATCTGGGGCCGCAGTTGGGATAACGATGTAGCTTCTCTGCGGGTATTTATGGCAACACTGCGGAAAAAGCTGGAGCCAACAGATGAGTCCCCACAATACATTCAAACACATATTGGTGTGGGCTACCGTATGATAAAAGTAGAATAATGCTATGAGGTCGGCCGGTGTTCGCACATGGCCGACCCCGCTAATTGTGTTATGACGATTTCTCTTGTCCGTATAGAAAAAATGTTGCATCTAATCGTAGCTTAACGTTCAAAGTCGATTTGTTTTTTCTTTGATTGGGGGTGCGTTCGGACTAAATCTTCCGCTGTTGCGCTCGTTTCAGCTTTTGTACGGCCTGTTCATCTGCATGTTCGTGAAGCAACCCGGATGCCTCTCGTTTGCTGTCGAGCATAGCGAGCGCATGACAAGACCGATGCGGCTTTTGCCCTCGCCGCCCTTGCCGATGAGCATGAGCATTTTCTGTCCCTTAGGAGTCGGCAGCAGGCAGTAGCCGAGAAATTCCTGCAAGTCGGGAATGGGTATAAGTTAAGTACTGAGCCATAATCGCACCTCTAATCAATCTGCTGTTTTCACTCAGATTGTACTGGATGGAGCAGGAAAAGTGAAGTTTGTCGCATACGCAAATGAGCGATACCTAGTCATTCAAACCAAGTATCGCTCATTTTCTTTTTTGCTAACCTCGACTGCCAGATGCCATAATCATTGAAAATTTGTTGCTTTCTGTATTATGGGCACCCAGCATTTGCGGGAGAATTGATTGTGTTCGCGGCTGCCGGTTCAGGCTTTATAGCGCATATCCTTATCCGTCAGCGTTTCCAGCACGGCCACATAAGCCGCTGCGTCCCGGCGGGCCGCTTCCAGGTCCATATCCCGGTAATTGCCGCATTCCACCTCACTGGCGCCGGGGATGTCCCCTTCAAACGAAGCCACAAACCGGTAGCTGTCCAGCACCAGCGCCAAGGCCTCTGCATCGGTCAGCCCGCGGGTAAGCAGGTAAAACCCGGTGCGGCAGCCCATCGGCCCCACATAGATCACCCCGTCCGAAACAGCCGAGTTCCGGGCATAAGTGGCAAACAGGTGCTCAATGGTGTGGGCGCTGCCCGTGGACAGATACTCGCCGGCATTGGGCTTTTTCATTCGCACATCCCAGGTCATCACATCGCCGTCCTGCCGGGAAAGATACATTCCCGGCTCCAACTTGGTGTGGTCTACGCAAAAACTCGCGATTCGTTCCATTCTTTTTCTCCTTTTCTCGTCGCTGTCCTGCAAACGATTGCGTTCCTCATCAGCCGGGCAGCGCCTGCACCGTTCCGTGCTCGCAATCCACCGAAACCATGGTTCCGTCCTTCAGACGGCGCACGGCCCCCGTAGCCCCGACGATCACCGCCAGGCCCAGCGCCAGGCCCACAATGGCGGCATGGCTGTTCAGGCCGCTCTCTTCCACGATCAGGGCCGATGCCTGCCGCATCAGGTCCAAAATGCTGTTGTCGGTATAGGGGGCCACCAGAACATCGCCCGGCTGGAACTTACCTCTGGCCTCCTCCAGCGTGCGGCAGACGCACAGCACACCCTTGGCATTGCTGTGTCCAACGCCCACGCCGTTGATGAGGGAATCGCCTACCACATGAACCTTGATCATATTGGTGGTGCCGGAAACGCCAACCGGCACACCGGCGGTCAGAACCACCAGGTCGCCGTCCTTAATCAAACCGGCATTCCGGGCGCATTCGATGGAAAGGTCGATCATCTCATCCGTACTGTGGGCATAAGGCATCAGCAGCGGAGTCACGCCCCAGGAAAGAGAGAGTTGCCGCTGCACCGACTCTTCCAGCACACAGGCAATGATGGGCGTGTCCGAGCGGAACTTGCTCAGCAGGCGCGCGGTCTCGCCGCTTTTGGTCACCGTGATCACCGCATCCGCCTTGATGTCGTTGGCCGTGGTGCAGGCCGCATGGGCCGTTGCCCCGGAGATGCTCAGGTGGCTGTCCATATTCCCTCGGCGCATCCGGCTCAAATACGAAACATCCTGTTCCGTGCGCTCCGCAATGGCGGCCATGGTACGAACGGCCTCCACCGGGTATTTTCCAGCCGCCGTCTCGCCGGAAAGCATCACCGCGCTGGTACCATCGTACACTGCGTTGGCCACATCGGTGATCTCCGCACGGGTCGGGCGGGGATTGTTCTGCATACTTTCCAGCATCTGCGTGGCGGTGATCACCGGCTTGCCGGTGGAAAAGCTGTGATAAATGATGTTCTTCTGAATGGCCGGAATTTCCGTAAAGTCGATTTCTACACCCATATCGCCGCGGGCAACCATAATTCCGTCCGCAACGGCCAGAATGGCGTCCAGATTGTCCACGCCTTCCTGGTTTTCCAATTTGGCGATGACGCGGATGTTGGAATGATTTTCATCCAGAATGTGCCGGATCTCCAGAATGTCCTGCGCGCTGCGCACAAAGCTGGCCGCAATGAAATCAAAGCCGTTTTCGATGCCGAACAGAATATCCTCCCGGTCCTTGCTGCTCATATATGGAATCCCCAGGGAGACGTTCGGCACATTGACGCCTTTTTTATCCTTAATGATTCCGCCGTTCTCCACCCGGCAGTGAATGTCGGTGCCGGAAACGCTCTCCACGTGCATGCTGATCAGACCATCGTCCAGAAGGACCTTGTCCCCCTCATGCAGATCGCCGGGAAGTTCTTTGTAGGTCACCTGCGCAATGCTGCTGTCTCCCAGCACTTCGCGGGTGGTCAGAGTGAATTCTTGACCATCCTTCAGCACGGCGCGGCCCCCATCAAACTTTACCAGGCGCACCTCCGGGCCTTTGGTGTCCAGCAAAGCGGCAACCGGGCAATTCAATTCCGTTCTCAGGCGTTTCAGCATCTCCAGGCGGCAGGTATGCTCGGCATAATCTCCATGAGAAAAATTAAAACGCGCCACGTTCATACCACTGAGGATCATATCCCGCAAGATATCTTCCCGGTCCGTAGACGGGCCGAGCGTGCAGATGATTTTGGTTTTCCGCATAGGTTTCTCCTTTTTTTCGGGGCCTGGCAGCATGTCTCCCGCCGGGCCTATGAAAGGGCGTCTTTTGTTCTTGGCGAATCTCACCGGCCGCCCGGTTTTATATCAAACCTCTTGCCGCCGGGAAATTCCACATTTATTATACACACTTCCCCCAGCCGGACAAGTATAAAATATTGAGGGGACCTGTAAAAAATCAATCATCGTCGTTTCGTTCATTTTGTTCATCGGTAAATTGCACAGAAACATTTTAATTTCACCCAAAATACGGTATAATAAGTACAGAAAAGTCGCTGGTTCAGCCGGCCGAGCCAGGGGCTTTCTTGCCCGGCCGCGCGGCGGCAGTTTATGAAAGGAGCCTGAAACAATATGGCAAAGCGGGTGTTTTTGATCGTTCTGGACAGTTTTGGCATTGGGGAAGAGCCGGATGCCGCCAAATTCGGCGACCACGGGGTAAATACCCTGCGCTCTGTATCCGGCAGCTCCGCCTTTGCTGCCCCCAATCTGATCCAACTGGGGCTGTTCAACATTGACGGAGTTGGCTGTGGCACGCCGTCAAGCGCCCCTTCCGGTGCATTTGCCCGCCTGCAGGAGCGCAGCAACGGAAAAGACACCACCATCGGCCATTGGGAAATCGCCGGGCTTGTCAGCCCCAAAGCGCTTCCCACCTATCCCAACGGCTTCCCGGAGAATGTGATTCGGGAATTCAGCCAAAAGACCGGGCGCGGCGTTTTGTGCAACAAGCCCTATTCCGGCACCGAGGTAATCAAGGATTACGGCGAAGAGCACCTGCACACCGGCAGCCTGATCGTATACACCTCGGCCGACAGCGTGTTTCAGATTGCTGCGCACGAAGAGGTCGTGCCTCTTGAGGAATTGTATCGTGATTGCCAGATTGCCCGGGAAATGCTGCAGGGCGACCACGGCGTGGGGCGCGTGATCGCACGCCCCTTTGTTGGCACCAACGCTGCCAACTTCCAGCGCACCTCAAACCGGCATGATTTTTCCATCACGCCGCCGCGGGCCACCATGCTGGACGAAATCAGCGCCGCGGGGCTGGATATGATTGCCGTGGGCAAAATCAACGACATTTTCGCGGGGCGTGGTGCCACCTGCGCCATCCGCACCAAAAACAACGACGATGGAATGCGTGTAACGATGTCGCTGGCCGGAGAGGATTTTCGTGGCCTAGCCTTCATCAATCTGGTGGATTTTGATATGCTGTATGGGCATCGGCGGGACATTCCCGGATACGCCGCGGCCATCTCGTCGTTTGACCGCTGGCTGCCGGGCTTTCTTGCCCAGTTGAAGCCGGACGATCTTTTGATGATCACGGCCGACCATGGCTGTGACCCAGCCTATCTGGCCACCACCGACCACACCCGTGAGTATGTCCCCTGGCTGATTACCGGACCGACTGTGCAGCCCGGCATCAATCTGGGCACCCTGCAGGGCTTCGGCAACATTGCCGCCACCGTCTGCGCGGCGCTGAACGTTCCGACCCATGCGGAAGGCGAAAGCCAACTGGCAAAATTTTTGAAATAACTGGTTTTTAACCCTTTAAAAAAGCACTCCGAACACTGCTTTGCTTCCATCGGCTTCGGCCCTGGAGCAAAGCGGTTTTTGGAGTGCTTTGTTTTTCTCTTATCAACACAATACGGTCTCACTTGCAGTTTAACCTCTGCCCCAGCGCTTTTTTCCGAGGCACAGCACACGGTTTCCGTCCAACGGGCCAAACGGCAGCAGGTTGAATGCACCGACGCAGACATTTGCCGCCGCAAAAAATGCAGGATAATAGCCGGCACGGATTTGCGTCACCCAGACCCAAGCCCCTGCCGCCCACAGAAAATTGGCACATGGCCCCGCGGCCGCAAGCAGGAATTGCTTCCTCGGGCAGAATTCTGTTTCTCCGATTGCAAGCGCGACCCCAAACCCTGCCCAGCGCAGCCGCGGCCAATGCCCGCTCAGCCGCCGATAAACCAGAATGTGCCCCCATTCATGTAAAAGCGCCGCCAACAGCCCCAGCCTGGCAAACCCGGTATGGTCCGTCTGCAAAACCAGATACAGGCCCGTCAAAGCGGCCGCCGGGGTGCTTGCCGCGCACCGCACCCTCTCGCTTATGCCAGCGAAAAGCTTTTTTGCGGATCGTAACAAACATCGTTCCATTGCAGCTCCAAATGCAGATGCGGGCCAGTTGCCGCCCCTGTCTGCCCCACGGTACCCAAACGATCCCCCTGCTTCACAAAATCTCCCGGATGCACAAAGATGTACTGCATATGGCAGTACCGGGTGGCCAGGCCGTCACCATGCAGGAGCTTGACGCAGTTGCCATAGCTTTGGCTGCGCCGCGCCTCCGCCACCGTTCCATCCGCGGCAGCCACAACCAGTTCTCCTTCCCCTGTTTCCAAATCCACGCCCGTGTGAAACTCGCTGGTTTTCTTTGGTGCAACGGGCGATTTTCGCCACCCGAACGCAGAGCTGACCTGCCATGCATCCGTCAGCGGCACAATGGATTGAAATTTCACCGGAAGGGCCGCCTGGCTGCTGCCCGCCGGCACCGTCTTTATTTTTCCGAATGCCGCTGCAAGGTGGGTGCTGTCCCAATCCGGCGCATGGGAGGCATCGCGTTCGACCGTGCTTTCCGAAGCGTTTTCCCGAAAAAACTCTTCCGCCTTCTTCTGCACCCCGGCTGCCAAGCTGCCGGCAAACTGAAGCAGCCGTTCTCCGTCGGCCCCTTCCTGTTGAGTCAGCGCCGCATATTCCCGGCGAAATTCCTCATATACAGGCTTGTTCAATTGGCGAAGCAGCAGCACCGCCCCCACCAGCAGCACGCACAGTCCCACCTGCATCCGCAGCAGATGGTTCGCCTCCGCCTTTTTTGCCTTCGTCTCCCTCTGAGGCGGGGTCAGCGCCTTTTTCCATGCACTGCCGGGCGAAAACAGCTGCTCCCGCTTTTCGCTCTGGGTCTGCTGCCACATTGTTTCCAGCCTCCTTCCCATGGACTTTGTTGCTATTTTATGCGAAGTGCGCTGCAAAACATGCAGAATTCCCGCCATGCCCGCCCAATGGGCCGCAATAAAAAAGGCAGCGGGCCTTTTTAAAGTCCCACTGCCATTTTGCTGATTTGATGAAATCCGCTCACTCTGCTTTTCCCGCTTTGCGCAGCGCATAAGCGCCCAGCACGGCACTGCCGGTGCTCAGTACAAGCAGGGCAGTATTGTCAGCCACACCCGTTTTGGGCGCAACTGCAACGGCGGCCGGGGCCGGCGTTGCGGTCGGCTTCTTCACACTGTCCTTTGCATAAGAAGTGCTCGCCAGCGCGCACATCATCACCAACGTAGCCAAAAAAGTCACCCATTTTTTCATAGTGGTCTTCCTCCATCCGTTCTTGTATTGTTCACTCTTCCACTTTATCCAGCACCGCAACGACCAGCAGGCGCTCCGTGTCCACATTGGTGCATGTGGACAGCACAAGCAGCTTGTCGCTAACGGATACTTCCTGATCTGTAACCACCTTTGCGTTCATATCCCGCGGCTTTTCGCATTGCTCCAAAAAAGCCTGCATTCCCTCTTCCGTTGAGAAGTCAAAGGCGTACATCAGGTGCTCATCGCTGTTGTTGTACACCGAAAACACCTTATAGTGCAGAATCCGATCGGGCTGATAGATCAGAATTTCCCGGTTGGCCTCAAAAAACTCCGCCGATTCAAATTTGTGCAGGTCCCGGAACATCGTCTGCGCGGCGGTTTCCTTCATGTTGTGGCCGTACAAAATGGTCACCGGGTCCTCAAAATCCGTATGATTGTAATTTTCGCTGTATATGCATCCGGGCAGCCCGGCGCTGCCGTCCAGGTTGTGTTCTAGATAATAGGCGTTGTCCGTTTCCGAATGCAGAATCGGGTAATCAATGCGGGTGTTCGGAATGGTGATCCATCCATACACGTCTGGGTTTAGCCCTTTCCAATAGGAAAAATCAACCGGGATCTGCGGCGGCGCTGCTTCCGATGCGGCCGCTGTGGGGGCCGGTGCGGGGCTGTATTCCGGTGCCTGCCCTTCCGCAGCCTTTTCCGAAACCACATAAGCCGCACCGAATACAATGGCCATTGCAATGAAAACGGCCGCTGCGATGAGCCATCGCTTCTTGGCAGTGCTCACGCTTCCACCTCCGTATAAAACACATCCAGAATCAGACGATAAAGGGCCTCATCGTCTGCATAAAATTCATCGTATTCTCCACTGTAACGGTTTTCGCCGGACATTGCATGGATGTTCTCCTCACTGAAGTCCAGCTTCAGTGCCTGACTGGCAAGATACACCGCCTGCGAGGCCCCCACATTGGTCACCATGGATTGGTTCAGCGTCTGATACAGCTGCAGCAGCGCAGCCGGGTTCTTTGCTGCAGTTTGCCTTAAGGCTGCTGCAAACCCGGTCAGGTACTGCTTTTGCCGGGCCATGCGGCTGTTGTTGCTGCCGTCCGTTCCCGTATCGCGCCCCTGCACATACGTCCGGGCCATTTCGCCCACAAGATGAACCTGCTCGCCTGTTTTCCAAACGCGGGTGGGATCATACTGGTTCAGGTCTTCGTCCAGCGTTGTCACCGTTACGCCGCCCACCGCATCGTTCAGCAGCGGAACGGCGTCCAGATCAACCGCCGCATACAGGTTGATGGGCAGCCCGTAAAACAGCCTGGACACGTTGCGCACCATCATTTCGCAGCTGGCCTTTCCGCCGTCGCCATACAGATACCCCAGCGACAAATGGTCGTTCACCGTGCCGAGGTAGGCGCCGTCTGCGTCATAAGCCTCAATGGGCGTCATCGTATCGCGTGAAATGGCAATGAGATCGACCCGGCCGCTCTTCTGGTCAAAAGCCGCCAGAAAAATGCTGTCCGCCCGGCCGGATTGCCCCCATTCCGTACCGCCCTGTTCCGGAATGCTCTGATCAATGCCCATGAAAAGCGCCGTGATCAGATCCGCATTGTAGCGATAGCGCTTTCCTTCATAAATAATGGATTCCTCCTGTGCTGGCAAATCAGCATCGGATTCTTCTGCAGGAAGCTCTGCCGCCAGATTCTTTTTCATGCCCTGCCGGCCTCCCAGCCAAAGGCCGACCACCATCGTCAGAAGCAAAAGCAGCAGCAAGCCCAAAATCCACAGAATTCGTCGTTTCTTCTTTCCTTGCTCCATTTAACCACTTCTTCCGACAATTTTGAACCTCTATCAGATGCTGTACATTGCTATTATAGCAAATTGTTTTGCTCTGGGCAAGCAAATTCAACGAATGCCCTTTATAAATTTCAAAATTCAGGGGCGGCTTGCTTCGGGCCGCCCGCGCTTTTTATCGCAAAACAGCTGCACCGCCAATTGATGAAGCCCCAGCGGCAGCAAAAGCAGCAGATATACCCCCGCCGTTGCTGTGCACCCCACAGCAAGCTGCCATTGGGCTCCGTCCAGCGCAAGCCTGGCCATTGCACACTGAACCGCCCAGGTGCTGAGTGCAAAAGCCGCCACCGGGGCCAACAGCCAGCGGAACCAATGCGGGCGCAGCTGCGCCGTTCGCTCCATGCAGCGATAGTTCAGCCCGCAGGTGAACAGATTGGAACCAATCATCACAAACAAGAATCCCTTTATCCCAAAGCGGGGCAGCAAAATCAAAATGGCGGCAATGCGCAGAACAGAATCCCAGGTGGAATACTTAAAGGTAGAGATCTGCTCATCCATTCCTTTCAAAACCCCATCCACCATGCTTTCCAGGTACAGAAAAGGCATGACCGGCCCCAAAATTCGGATGTAAAACCCAACCTCTTCGTCATGATAGAGAAGCTGGGCCAATGGCTGCGCATATCGTGCAAACAGGCCGCCCGCCAGCACCGCGACGGTGCCGGTCAGCTGCATCATCCGGTCCAGCAGGCGGTTCAGCTGTTCGCTGTCGCGGCGAATGTACGCGCGGGTAACCTCCGGCATCAGCAGAGTTGAAAGGGTGTTCAAAAAAGAAAACGGGAAGAACATCACCGGAAGCGCCATCCCCTTCAGTGCCCCATAGGCAGCCAATGCCCGGTGCCGCTGCCCCATGGAGATCGTCAGGCAAAGGGGAACCAGAACATTTTCCGCCGCTGAAAGGCTGCTGGTCAGGCAGCGGCTGGCCTCCAGCGGGGCCAGAATGCGCCGCAGCCGACGCCCGACTTCCTCCGGATGCGGGTACGGCCCCGGGCCGAACTGCCGGAGCACATCGCGCCTGTAAAAGCAGGCCATGCACAGGCAGGAGACCACTTCGCTAACCAAATTTCCCAGTACAACGGCGGCGCAGCCCTGCGCAAGCCCCCGCCCTGCTGCCGCCGGAAGGAACCGGGCAATCAGCGCGATCCGCACCGTTTGTTCCAGAAGCTGTGCCTGTACGTTGGGACTGACTCGCCGCCTTGCCAAAAAGTAGCCCCGCATGGCCGCCCCAAGGGCCATAAACGGCAGGCTTCCCGCCAGAATCCGCAGCGGCAGCGCCGCCCGCTCATCGCCCAGCCACCACCGGGCAGCGGGTTTCGCCAGGGCCAGCTGCAAGCCGCAGGCCGTCACGCCCAGGCCGGCCGCAGCCCCAAGCACCCGCGCCATGGCCGACGGTACAGTGGCCGAATTGGGGCCGCTGATCTGCTCGGCGGTCAGCCGGGCGGCGGCAACCGAAACGCCAGAGGTAGCCAGCGCAATGGAAAGCCCATACATCGTGAAAATCAGCTGATACAGGCCCATTCCTTCGCTTCCCAGCAGCCCGGCCATGTACACCCGCAGGCCCATTCCGGCCGCGCGCAGCAGCAGGCCGGAACCTGTCAGGATGACCGCATTCCCCAGATAGCTGCTCATGGCACCCCCTCCTTTTCCGGCTGCTCGTCAAGCTATGGTTGTATTTTACGCAGTCTTGTTTTTTCATATGTCCGCCCAATATGCATAAAATGCCGAACCATTTGTATCCTTGCACGGTTTGTGGTATAGTTAATACGCTCCGCTGGCAGCGGCCCCGTTCGTTTGCTTCCCCTGTCATTTGCCGAAACGCACGGTGCAGCCCGCCCGCCGGGCATCGCGGTTATGCGCGCCGCATAAACCATAAATCTGGTTTTACCAGTGAAAAAGGAGAGATTTTCAATGAGTGAATGCACCCATGATTGCAGCACCTGCGGCCAGAATTGTGCCAGCCGCGGGAAGCCGCAGGATCTGCATGAAGCCCCTCATAAACTGAGCCACATCAAAAAGGTCATCGGCGTGGTCAGCGGCAAGGGCGGTGTCGGCAAAAGCATGACCAGTGCCATGATGGCAGTCACCATGCGCCGCCTGGGCTATAAGTGCGGCGTGCTGGATGCAGACATCACCGGCCCTTCCATTCCCAAGCTGTTCGGCATTCATGCACGGGCCGTGGGCGATGACAAGGGCATCTGGCCCATCAAGAGCCGCACCGGCATCGACATTATGAGCATCAACCTGCTGTTGGAGAACGAGGACGACCCCGTTGTCTGGCGCGGCCCGGTTATTGCGGGGGCCGTAAAGCAGTTCTGGCAGGACGTGATCTGGGAGGATGTTGATTTTCTGTTTGTGGACATGCCTCCGGGAACCGGCGATGTGCCCTTGACCGTGTTCCAGACCCTGCCTGTGGATGGCATTCTGGTGGTAACCAGCCCGCAGGAACTGGTGAGCATGATCGTTGCCAAGGCTGTTAAAATGGCCCAGATGATGAACGTGCCCATCCTGGGTGTGGTGGAGAACATGAGTTATGTGCTCTGCCCCGACTGCGGCCGTCACATTCAGGTGTTCGGTGACAGCCATGTGGATGAGATTGCCGAAAAATACAGCCTGCCGGTTCTTGCCAAGATGCCCATCGACCCGGCGCTCGCCAAGAACGCGGATGAGGGCCTGATTGAAACCTTTGCCGGCGATTATCTGGACAACGCAGCACAGAAGGTGGCTGCCCTGCTGAAGTGAATTAAAACAGGAGATGCACTTGTCATGAAAAAATTTCTGGAAGAGTTCAAAGCCTTTGCCATGCGCGGCAATGTACTGGACATGGCCGTTGGCGTTGTCATCGGCAGTGCGTTCACTTCCATCGTGAACAGTTTGGTTGCAGACATCATCACTCCCCTGCTCTCTCTGTTGACGCGCGGCATCAACCTGGCCGGCCTCTCCATCACCCTGGGCCAAGAGGAGGACGCCGCCAAGTTGGCCTACGGTAATTTCCTGCAGAGCATTCTCTCCTTCATCATCATCGCCTTCGCGGTGTTTGTCATGGTTAAGGCCATCAACAAGCTCTCCCATCTGCGCAAGGAAGAGGAAGCCAAAAAGGAGGAAGCCCCCAAAGGGCCTACCACCGAACAGCTTCTGGCCGAAATTCGCGATTTGATGAAGGAGCAGCAGAACGAAGCTGGCAAGCAGTAACCCGTATCTGCGCTTCTGCGGGCAGTTTTTGCTCGTTTATAAAAGTCGTTTTTTATCTTCCGCGGCGTTTCATTGATGAATCGGTAAAGGCACCTCTCCGCTCCAGGGCAGAGAGGTGCCTTTTATTCTTTATTTCTTTCTTCGTCTGCGTGGTGCTGCCTGCTCATTTGGCCCGGGAAGCTCTCCGTCAATCCGCTGGTACAGATAATGCAGCGCCTCTCCAACGCTTCCCAGCTGGTCAATCAGTCCTTCCTCCACCGCCTGCTGCCCGTCCAGCACGGTTCCCACATCCATGACCAACTCCCCCGTGCGCATCATCAGCTGGGTAAACCGCTCTTCACTGATGTTGGAATGCCGCACCACAAACCCGGTGATTCGGTCCTGCATCTGCTCAAAATAGCGCATGGTCTGCGGCACCCCAAGCACCAGACCAGAATGGCGCACCGGGTGAATGGTCATAGTGGCGGTGGGCACAATGAAGCTGCGCTCTGCGCTGACGGCCAGGGGAATCCCGATGGAATGGCCGCCCCCCAGAACCAGCGCGGCGCTGGGCTTCGTTACCCCGCTGATCAGTTCGGCCAGCGCCAGGCCGGCCTCCACATCCCCGCCCACCGTGTTCAGAATCACCAAAAGCCCTTCCACCAGAGGGTCCTCTTCAATGTCCACCAACTGCGGAATCACGTGCTCATACTTGGTGGTTTTCTGGCCTTGCGGTGCCTCCACGTGCCCTTCCACCGAGCCAATCACTGTCATGCAGTGGATCACATGGGCACCGTGTGTGCGCAATACGGTCCCGGTATCAATGAGATACTCTTTCTCCAGTTTCTGCTGTTCCACCTGTGCCTCCTCCGGCATTTCCGTGCGCTTGCGCTGCGCCATAAGCAATCCTCCCCTTTGCCGTTGATTTTTCTCAGTGTTGCCCGGTAAATCGCACGGTAAACATCCCGGCTCTGACTTTGATTTTTATTTGACAAATACCACGAAATGTTTATACTAAAAGATAGATTGTTTGTGTCTTCTTTTCTGGTTTTTTAAGGCCAGCGTCCGCAGCGGCAGCTTGCAGAACGGTGCCAGGCCTATCCATTGTTCTCCGTTAAAATTGAGGTAAAGTTCCTATGGCAACACAAAATAAGGCATCCTTGCCGGTAATCAAGCGGCTGCCGAAATATTATCGTTATCTAACTACCATGCAGCGAAATGGCGTTGAGAAAGTTTCTTCCAGCGAACTTGCGCGCATTATGGGCACAACGGCCTCCCAGGTCCGGCAGGATTTTAACTGCTTCGGTGGATTTGGGCAGCAAGGCATCGGCTATAAAGTAGATACGCTTCAGTCGGAAGTTTCCAAGCTGCTTTTTGGAGACAACGGAGAAAAGCTGTCCACCATTCTGCTGGGTGTCGGCCGTTTGGGCAATGCCGTTTCCAGCTTTTTGACCCGCGATGTGAACGGATATCGCCTTCTGGCCGCCTTTGATGTGCGAGAAGATGTGGTTGGTACGGAAATGAACGGGGTGCCCGTGCGTCACATCCGCGATCTGGCCGAGTTCTGCAATGCCAACCATCCGCAGGTGGCAGTTTTGTGCATCCCCCGGGAGAGCGCAGCAGAGCTTTCCAGCACGTTGGTGTCATTGGGCATCAAAGGCTTCTGGAACTTCAGCCACTATGACCTCTCAGTGGATTACTCCGACATCATTGTAGAAAATGTTCATCTGGGTGATAGCCTGATGAGTTTGGGCTATCGGATGCGCAACGAATAAGCCGGGCGGCCCTGGTGCCGGTGTTTTCCGGCAGAAAGGGTTCTGTTATGGCAAAGCTGTATTTTCGCTATGGCGCAATGAACAGCGGCAAAAGCACGGCGTTGATGCAGGTCGCGCACAATTACGAAGAGCGCGGTATGCGGGTTCTGGTTCTGAAACCGAGCCTTGACACCAAGGGCGGGCCGCTTCTGGTTTCCCGTCTGGGTGTAACCCGTCCGGTGGATTTCTGTATTTCCTCGGAAATAGATGTGTTGGAAATCGTCCGGCAATGCAGCACGCCCTCTTCTCCCCTCTCCTGCGTTCTGTGTGATGAAAGTCAGTTTTTCACTCCGGCCCAGGTGGAGCAGCTGTTCTATGTCGCTGTGGAATTGGACATTCCAGTCATTTGTTATGGGCTGCGCACAGATTTTCTCTTGCATGGGTTTGCCGGCGCCACACGTCTGCTGGAACTGGCCCACTCCATCGAGGAGATGAAAACCATTTGCGCCTGTGGCCGAAAGGCCTGCTGCAATGCGCGCAAGGTAAACGGAGAATTTGTGTTCGAAGGCAGTCAGGTCGCCATTGATCAAACCAAAAACGTAGGCTACGAGAGTTTGTGTGCCCAGTGCTACCTGAAAGAGCGCAGTGCCTATTTTTCTCGAGGGGAACAATCAAAATAATGTCTTTTACAAACCATTTATCGGCAATCGTTTTCTTTTGAACTACAGTCAAAAAAAGCGAGCCTGCATGTAAAGTCAATGTGAACCGCCCCAGAAATAGTAGACATGCACAAAAAGAGACCCATGTAGGGTAAACCTCAACAGGACTGACGAAGCGAAAGCGGAGGCAGTCCTGTTTTTAGTTGGATGCGTTCGTGGTTATAG
>Ga0129315_1000148_pt1 | contig 75878 bp, 79 predicted proteins | sample Cm827metagenome_FD_94432 | JGI IMG/M metagenome (GOLD analysis project Ga0129315, IMG submission 94432) | Eastern black-and-white colobus group fecal microbial communities from Wisconsin, USA - Cm827 metagenome | ecosystem: Host-associated > Mammals > Digestive system > Large intestine > Fecal... | reverse complement strand
GCGGCGTATCAGGACGGCTATCAGGGCATCGGCGGCTATGCCTACAAGCATTACCTCCAGGTGCTCAAGACCTCCCCGCTGCCGTGGACGAGCTGCGCGTTCATCGCTTACATGACCACCACCAACGAAGGCTTCGCCGCGTGGGGCAAGGACATGGGCGGTTACAGCGCGAACCCGGTCTGCATGCAGGATCACTCTCAGGATGGTTATGTGGACGGTGTGAACACCTATGACGCGAAGAACGACCGCGGCTACGAGTGGTGGGTCTCCGCTGACGGCGGCCGCCTCGTCGTGGAAGATCCGGCGTACTGCGCGCAGGTTTCCTTCGACCTCGGCGACTGGATCGACATGATCGTCGGCAATAAGTAAGCATTTCGGAAACTTGACTTGACGTGTGAGGGGCATGAAGCGTTTCATGCCCCTCGCATGGTACAGGGGGAATATCATGCAGCAAACTGTCAAAGCGAGCGGGACGCGGGTTTGGCTCAATAAGCTGAAAACCACATTCTCCAAGCCGCAGAACGCCATTCTGCTGGCGCTGGGTATCCTGCTCACATTCTCAACCATTGCGCCGATGATTTCCATCGCGCTGGATACCGTAACCGTTCATGTCGGCTCGGTGGATAGCCATTATACCGGGCTGACGGAGGGCTACACGTTTTACAACTGGCAGGATCTGTTTACCGGCAAGCTGGCGAAGGTCAATCTCTGGTCGCCGCTGCTCAACTCGGTTCTGCTGTCGGTGTTTTCCTGCTTCGGCGCGATTTTCTACGGCGGCCTGTTTGCTTATCTGGTCACCCGCACGAACATGCGCTGCAAGAAATATTTAAGTTCGATTTTCATTTTCCCGTATATCATGCCCCAGTGGACGCTGGCCGTCATCTGGCAGAATCTGTTTGATTCCAACCTTGTGACGGGCACGTCCGACGGCCTGCTGGCCGCCATCTTCGGCATCCGCATGCCGCTGTGGTGGTGCCAGGGCATGTTCCCCAGCGTGATGGTGCTTTCGCTGCACTACGCGCCGTTCGCGTATATCCTCATCGGCGGCATTTTCCGCAACATGGACGCGAACCTTGAAGAAGCCGCGACCATCATGGGCACGCCGCGCCTCAAGATTTTCGCGCGCGTGACGCTGCCGCTGGTCAAGCCAGCCGTGCTGAGCACGGTGCTGCTGGTCTTTTCCAGCGCGATGGGCTCGTACCCCGTGCCGCATTACCTGAACCTGACGACCCTGTGTACCAAGTATGTGCAGATGGGCGAGAAGCGCGCGGGCGAGGCGAGCATCCTTGCGGTGATCATGATTCTCTTCGGCGTGTTGATCCTGATCGTCAACCAGAAGACGACCTCCGGCCGCCAGAGTTACACGACCGTCACCGGCAAGTCCGGCCAGATTTCGCTGGTCAATCTCGGCAAAATCGGCCGCAATGTGGTCGCCGCCATTTTCTGCGTGGCCACGTTCTTCACGGGCATTTTGCCGATTATCCTGTTCGCCATCGAGACCTTCCTGCCGAACCCCGGCGATTACAGCTTCATCCGCAACGGCGTCGCGGGCAACCTGACGACCAAGTGGTGGGTGACCAGCGAAAACATCACCGAAAACGGCATGTATGGCCAGAAAGGCATTCTTTTCAACGAGGCCATCTGGGGCGCGTTCAAGGGCACGCTGATTGTTGCGGTCTGCTGCGCACTGCTGGCGGGCACCATCGGCCTGCTGGTCGGCTACTGCGTCAGCAAAAACCGGCGCAGCAAGTGGGCGGCTTACGTCAACAACATGGCGTTTCTGCCGTATCTGATGCCGTCGCTGGCCGTCGGCGTCGCGTTCTTCGTATTCGGCTCTTCGATGGGCATTTTCAACACCTATCTGCTGCTCGTGCTGGCCGGCACGGTGAAGTATATCCCGTTCGCCAGCCGCAGCGCGCTCAGCTCCATGATGCAGCTTTCCGGCGAAATTGAGGAAGCCGCCATCATTCAGGATATCCCGTGGCACAAGCGCATGCTCAACATCATCATCCCGATTCAGAAGACCTCCATCATGAGCGGCTATCTGCTGCCGTTCATCACCTGCGTGCGCGAGTTGACGCTGTTCATGCTACTATGCTCACAGACGAAAATCATCACCACGATGCTGGATTATTTCGACGAGATGGGCCTGTATGCGTTTTCCAGCGGCATCAACCTGATTCTGATCGTGTTCATCCTGATCTGCAACGCGCTGATTAACAAGCTGACCGGCGCAAGTCTGGACAAAGGAATTGGAGGAGAGTAAATGTCTCGGATTGAATTGACCAATGTCACCAAGCGCTGGGGCCAGTTTTACGCGGTGGATAACCTCAGCATGGTCATTGAAGATAATGCGTTTGTCACGCTGCTTGGCCCGTCCGGCTGCGGCAAGACGACTACCCTGCGCATGATCGCGGGCCTTGAAACGCCGACAAGCGGCCGCATCACCATCGACGGTGTGCCGGTCTTTGACTCGCAGAAGGGCATCAACGTTTCCGCCAACAAGCGCAAGGTCGGTTTCCTGTTCCAGAACTACGCGCTCTGGCCGAACATGACCGTCTACCAGAATATCTCCTTCGGCCTGACCAACATCAAGGAGGAGATGGACGAAATCGACTTTAACGCGCGCACGGCGGCACGCATGATTGAGATTCTGCAAAAACCGCAGGACGTCGTCCGCGCCATCAACGAGTGCGTCGATAAGAAGAAAAAGCTGAATTTGGATAAGGCGTATCTCCGCCTGATCGATCTCTACGAAATCAGCCTGTTTACGGCCAAGACGCTGATGGGCATGAAGTTGCAGGAGGCGGGCGACCCGAAGGCCGCCGCCGCGCAGGAGATCAAAAAGCTGGAGGAGAAGCTGGCCGCCGCCAAGGCGAAGGCCGAAAAGAACGGCTGCACCCTGAGCGACGATTACACCCTGATGAAGGGCGGCAAGCCGGTGCGCAGCATGCGCAAGATGACGGCGGAGGAAATCGACCTGATTGTCCGCCGCGTCTCCCGCATCGTCAAAATCGGCATGTTCATGGATCGTTATCCCAGCGAGCTTTCCGGCGGCCAGCAGCAGCGCGTGGCCATCGCCCGCACGCTTGCGCCAAACCCGAAGGTGCTCTTCATGGATGAGCCGCTTTCCAACCTCGACGCGAAACTCCGACTGGAAATGCGTTCTGAGCTTCAGCGCCTGCATTTGCAGACCGGCTCGACATTTGTCTACGTCACGCACGACCAGATGGAGGCCATGACGCTGGCGACGCGCATCTGCCTGATGGAAAACGGCGTGCTCCAGCAGTATGACGAGCCGCTGACGGTGTACGGCAAGCCGAGCAATCTGTTTGTTGCGGACTTTGTCGGTAATCCGGCGATCAACTTCATCGAGGCCAGGGGCGCGCAGAAACAGGACGGCGCGGTGGAGCTGACCATGCTGGGCGGCGTGAAAGCGGCGTATGCGCCGGGCGAACCGGTGAATCTGCGCGAATGGTTTGCGCGCGAGGAAAAAGCCGCCGCGGCCAATGTAGACACGCATGCGGTGGAGAAGGCGAACCGTGATTCCCTGTTCAAATACCACATCGCGAAGGTGGAAGAGGACGAGTTTGAGGATGAAGTGACGCTGACGCACGAAGATTTTGTGCTGGGCATCCGCCCGGAGTGTGTGAGCATTTGCGAAGACGGCGCGCTTGAGGGCGAAATCTTCAGCGCAATGCCCACCGGCATGGAGACGACCGTCAAGGTGCGCGTGGGCGAGTTCCTCTTTACGGGCGTGGTCTTCGGCGGCATCACCTACAAGATCGGGCAGAAGGTGCGGCTTTCCTTCACGGGCGCGGACATCCTGATGTTCAGCCGCGAAAACGGCAAGCTGATTACCCGCGGCACGATGAAAATCTAAGAGAAAAAAACGATTGGGACAAAAGACGATTGGGACTCCGTCCCAAACCCTGGCAGGAACCTGAGGTTCCTGCACCTCCCGCCTTATGTTTTAACGATTTATCGTGAAGCGATAAATCGAGGAGGGAAGGCCGGAAACCTCAGGTTTCCGGTGGGGTTTGGGGCGAAGCCCCAATCGTTCTTTTTTACCGCCGAAGCGGCGGAAGGATTATAAGCTTGACGTGGTCAGCGAAATCAGCGAAACCGTCGGCGGATTGAAAAGGCGGAAGAACGGCAGGGGATACAGCCCGTCGTTGTTGCCAAGACCGGGCGAGACGTACAGATAGGTTCCGCCCTTTTTCGTCAGCCCGTAATAGGTGTTTTTGCCCGGAAGAATCCCGTAAAACGGGAGATTCTGCGACGGAATAAACAGCGCGCCGACAAACGGCAGACGAACCAATCCCCCCTGATAATGGCCGCAGAGCACCAGATGCAGCCGCCCGCGCAGACTGCCCGCATACGCACCTTCCAGCTCTTCGTCGGCAGGCGGCACATGCGTCAGCGCAATATAAACGTCCTCGTCGGTCATTTGTGCGCGCGCGTCGCGGGTTTCGGTCAGCCATTGCAGGTTGTAGGCGGTCAGCTCGATGGCATTTTCGTCGCCGCCGGACAGCGCGTCGAGGTATTGCCGCTCAAACTGCTCCTGCATCGTATCCATGTCCAGACTCAAAAGCGCGCTGGTTGTCAGCCACAGCGCGTGCCCGTCGCGCTCAATCCGCACGGGTGCGCTGAGCAGCTGCGCGCCGCGCCGCCTTGCGCCGAGCACCCAGGGGGCGAACGGACTGCCGCTTGCCGCATAGCTCATCGACGCGGGAAGCGGGTCTTTGTCGCCCGGAATCATGTAAATCGGTACGCCGGGCTTGAGTTCGTGCAGCATCTCGATGAGCGTGTAGAGCGGCTGCGCGTTCCCGCGGGAAGAAACCATGTCTCCGGTGAGCACCACCGCGTCAAAATCTTCCTTTTGCAGCGCAAAACGTATGCGCGATTGATTCGCGCCATAGGATGCGCCCTTGAGATCGGAAATGTGCAGCAGCGTATATCCTTCCAGCGCCGAATCCATTTTCCGAATCGGCACGGTGACGCGCGCAACCTGTACAAATTGATTGATCGCCAGATTGGCGGCCAGCGCCGCAAGCAACAGAAGCAGCAGAAAAACCAGAACACGCCTGCCCAGCGGCGCGCGTGGCCTGGGCTCAAAAAATTCGTCGCCGGGCTGCGCGGCTTTGAAATGCGCGGTATGCTGCGGGGAAAAGGAATCAAAGCCGCTTCGGCTCTGAGAGGGGCGTCTGTTCATGGCTGAAACCTCGAATCTGTCCAAAATCGCTGTGAGCAGCCCGAAGGCCGACCCTCTTTCGTATGAAAACCTGTGTATGTTCAGTCGGCGTCAAGTTGAAAGTTACGCAAAAACGGGAAATGTAACCAACACGTCCATTATACCGAAATGATGGGGCGGATTCAACCGAAAAAATGCGCGAAACGAAAAAAGTTTCGCTTCCGCTTTGCATGAACAGCCAAGTGTGATACAATCAACATATGAATTCGGACGGAGGATGAACATGGCGAAGGAAAAGACGGTGTTCGTGTGCAGCGCATGCGGCTATGAAACCCCGCGCTGGATGGGCAAATGCCCCGGCTGCAACGCGTGGAACACTTTGGAGGAACAGGCCCCGCAGGCTGCGCAGCAGGCCGCGCCCGTCAAGGCGAACAAGCAGCGCCCCGGCACGGGCGCAAGCGCGATGCGCCTTTCCGAAATCCCGGAGGAAACGAGCGCCCGCGCGACGACGGGCATCGGAGAACTTGACCGCGTGCTCGGCGGGGGCGTGGTGGAAGGTTCGCTGATGCTGGTCGGCGGCGATCCGGGCATCGGCAAATCGACACTGCTGCTGCAAGCCTCCGAACATTTGGCGCAGAATGGCGCGCGCGTGCTGTATATTTCCGGCGAGGAATCCGTGCGGCAGATCAAGATGCGCGCGCGGCGGCTGGGCGTGACGAGCGACAATCTGCTCATCCTCAGCGAAAATGCGATGGACGCGGCTGAGCGCCGCTGGGAGGAAATCGCGCCGGATTACATGATCATCGACTCGATTCAGACGATGTATCGGCCGGATATGGCCAGCGCGCCCGGCAGCGTGTCTCAGGTGCGCGAGTGCGCCAGTCTGCTGATGCGCATGGCCAAGACGACGGGCTGCGCGGTGTTTCTCGTCGGCCATGTGACCAAAGAGGGCGCGATTGCCGGCCCGCGCGTGCTGGAACACATGGTGGACGTGGTGCTCTATTTCGAGGGCGACCGGCAGCACGAATACCGCATTCTGCGCGCGGTGAAAAACCGCTTCGGTTCGGTCAATGAGCTTGGGCTGTTTGAGATGCGCGAGAGCGGCATGGTGCCAGTGGAAAATCCGTCGGAACTGCTGCTTTCCACGCGGGCGCGCAACGTGCCCGGCTCGTGCGTACACTGCGCGATCGAAGGCTCACGGCCCATGCTGGTGGATGTGCAGGCACTGGCCTTGCAGACGGCCTATGGCACGCCGCGGCGCACGACGAACGGCTTTGACGCGGGAAGGCTGGCGCTGCTGCTGGCCGTGCTGGAAAAGCGCGCGGGCGTGTCGCTGTTCAATCAGGATGTGTATGTCAACGTTGCGGGCGGGCTTGAGCTGTCCGAACCGGCGGCGGATCTGCCGCTCTGCGCGGCGGTCGCTTCCAGCGTGCGCGACGCATGCGTGCCGGGCGATTGGGCGGTGATCGGCGAGGTCGGTCTGGCGGGCGAGATCCGCGCTGTTTCTCAGGCGGAACGCCGCCTTGCCGAGTGCGCGAGACTCGGCTTCACGACCGCCGTCATCCCGCGGGAGAACGCCAGGCACCTCCGCGCGCCGGAAGGCATGCGGGTCTATGGCGTGGAAACGCTGGCCGAAGCGCTGGCGATTCTGTTCGGATAAAATCGAATGGTATCAGACGGACGAACGATGGGCGCTCCTTGTGTGCGGATTTGCGAAAATCCGTTGCAGGGGGCGCGCGTTGCGCGTCCGTTTTTCTATCGTTACAACTTTGTTACACGAAGAAAGAAGAATATATGATATGATAAAGAGGAAGGAAAACGACTTCCGTATAGTTTTCGCGCGATTTCGAGGATGGAATCGAGTGTGAAGGGAGGCAAAGCGGCATGGCAAACCTTTTGCTGGTCGAAGACGATGCGTCCGTTCGGCAGATTGTGATGTTGCAGCTGTCGCTGGTCGGCTATGACGTGCGCGCGGCGGAGGACGCAGGGCAGGCGCGTCGCATGATGGAAGAAAAAACGCCGGATCTGGCGATTCTGGATATCATGCTGCCCGGCGAGGACGGCTTTTCGCTGGCCGAAACGATGATGGAGCGGGCCGTTCCCGTATTGTTTTTGACGGCGAAGACGGCGGTTTCTGACCGCGTGCGCGGGCTGCGCATGGGCGCGGAGGACTATATGCTCAAGCCGTTTGAACCGGAAGAACTGCTGGCGCGCGTGGAAAACATCCTCCGCCGCACCAGAAAGGCGCGGACGCATTTTGTCTTCGGCGCGCTGGTTGTCGATCTGCCGTCCCGACGCGTGACGAAGGGCGAGCGCGAAGTGGCGCTGACCGCGCTGGAATTTGACCTGCTGGCGATGCTCGTGCGCCGCAGCAACGTGGCGCTCAGCCGTGAAGCGCTGCTTTCGGGCGTATGGGGCTATGCTTATCAGGGGGAAACGCGCACGGTGGACGTGCATATTCAACGCCTGCGCGGCAAAATCGGCGCGGAATACATTGAAACGGTGTATAAATACGGTTATCGGTTCTGCGGCGAAGGGGAGGGAAAACCATGAGAAAACGCATTGCGCTGTGCATGGTGGCGCTCGTGCTGACGCTGCTTGGCCCAGGGATGGCGCTGGTCGTTTCCCGAAGCTTTGCGTTGACGATGGAGCGGGAACGCGCACGGGCGCTTGGCGAGGAAGCGGCGATTGCGCGCGCGCTGACGCTGGAAACCGCGGAGGGAAACGTTGGCCGATCCACTGCTTCAACTTTGCAGACGCGGTATGGCTCAAACGAATTGACGATCTATTTGCTGCAAAACGGCGAGACGATCACGGGCGAAGCGCTTCCGACGGTGCAGAAACTGCCTGAACTGCTGAACACGGAAACGCGCGCGACGCTGCTGGATGGGGTAAGCGAACGGCTGCTGATTGCGCATGCGCTGGACGGAGAAATCACACTGCTGACCGCGCTAGATGTTTCGCCCGTGTATGCGCTCCGCCGCGAATTGCTGCGGGGCGCGGCGGCGCTGGGCCTGATCGGTCTGGCTCTAGCCGGGGCGCTGGCCATCTGGATTTCCGGCGTGCTGACAAGGCCGCTGAGTCAACTGGCCGACGCGGCGGCAAAACTGGCGGACGGCGATTACGCCGCGCCCCTGCCGGCTGCAAAAAACGATGAGATGAACGCCCTGATTCGTGCGTTTTCCCGCATGAGCGCAGCAATCGACGAACGGGAAACCGCGCTTCGCACACAGGCGGAGGAACGGCAGGCGCTCATCGACGCGCTGGCGCATGAAATGCGCACGCCGCTGACGGCCATCCTTGGCGGCGCGCGGCTCTTGCAGCAATCCAGACTGAGCGGCAGCCAGCAGAGCGAACTGCTCGATACGATGGCGCGGGAGGCGTCGCGGCTCTCGACGATGGACGAGCGCCTGCTGCTGCTCACACGGCTTGATCACGAAGCACCCGCATTTGCACCGTTTGATTCACAGGCGATGGCGCGGGAAGCGCTGAGCGTGTTTGACGGCGTGCGGATGGAAGGGGATGACGCGGTATTCGTCGGCGAGCGGGAGCTGACGATTCTGCTGCTGCGCAATCTGGTGGTCAATGCGCAGAGGGCGGGAGGAAAAGAGGCCGTCCGCGTGACGCTGCATCCCGATGGGTTTGACGTGACAGATTACGGCTGCGGCATGACGAAAGAACAGATCGCGCGGGCGTTTGAGCCGTTTTATAAGGCCGATAAGGCGCGAACCAGGAGCGCGGGCGGCGCGGGGCTGGGACTGCCGCTCTGCCGCAAAATCGCGCGGCTGCATCACGGGGAACTCCACATGGAAAGCGAAATCGGCAGAGGCACGCGCGTTTGTTACAGGTTTGATACATCTCTGTGACGACACGGAAACGCATAATCGGGTAGCATAAAGGCACGGAAACGACACCGAAAGAACAGCCCAACGACATGGAGAGGAAGGGATTTGGCATGAAAAAGACAGGCCTGGCCGTACTGATGGCGCTGCTTTGTCTGCCGATAGGGGCGAAGGCCGTGCGCGAAGGCGTTGTCGAAAATGCGCCGATGGTCGAGGTGCGGGAGACGGCTTCCTATCTGCCCAGCGTGCGGCAGGAGAAGGCGGAAACGGACTGGATGCTGGAGGAAGCCTACACCGAGATCGATACGACGGAGATGATGTATGCCGATATCGGGCGATGGCTGACGAGCAACTGCCGCCTGACCATGGGCGAGCGCAAGCGCATGGAAAAGCTGATGGCGGCTTATGCGGCGGGTGAGCGAACCGGAGACGGCGCAAGTGTGCTGGAAGCGAAGAAGCGCGTCCGCGTCGGTGTATATGCGCTTGATCCGAAGGAATACGACGGGGAACGGGTGCTGCTGCTCCTGCCGGGCAACTGCCTGACGGATGAGGAGATGCTGGCGATTCTGGACGCGTATCATCAGCTGGGCGAGGTCTTTGATCCGGATGCGCTGAATGAGCGCAACTGCGTGCGCGGGCACACCTACACGCGCGACCTGTCCAAAGAGGAGGACGAGCGCAACGAGAATCTGTGCAGCCAGATTGAGCGAGGCATCCTCAGGCGGGAAGATGTGCCCGAAAAGCTGAAGGCCGTCGAGCTGGATAACGCTTCATTTCTCGGATCGTATAACGGAAAGTTTATTTTCGCGCCGTATCGGCGGTTGACCGACGACGAGCTGGCCGATATGCTGTTTCTCAAGGATGTGCAAAACCAGTGCGAGGGCCTTGACCTCGACCTGCTGGAACGCAACGCCCGGCTGGCCATACATGAGGCGGGCTATCCGCTCAGCGCAACGCTTTACCGGATGCACAGCTACACGGATCGAATTCTCTCCGGCAGAGAATGGAAGAAAAAGCGGATTGTTTCGCTGACCTTTTCCTATTCGGATGAGGCGGGCGCCGCGCAGAAGGTATACGTGTATCTGGACGGCGGAACGGGAAAAGTCGATCAAATCGAGCCATGAAACGCAAAAGGCTGTCCGCCCCGGCAGGGGAGGACAGCCGATATGGCTTAACGCACAGGGAACGGAATGAAGCCCGTTTACATGTGCAGGCCCTGTGGCCCAAGAACGGACGTGTTCAGCCCGTTTACAGGTTTTCGCCGTTGCTTTCCATCACGGTTTGATACCAGAAGGCGGAATCCTTCGGCGTGCGTTTCTGCGTGGCATAATCCACGTGAATCAGCCCAAAGCGCTCGCTGTAACCATACGCCCACTCGTAATTATCCATCAGCGACCAGGCAAAGTAGCCCGCGGCGTCTACGCCGTCCTCCGCCGCGCGGCGATAGGCCAGCAGATAGCGGCGCATGTAATCCTCGCGGTTCGGATCATGCACATGGCCGTCGAGCGAGACGGCGTCGTGCGCGGACATGCCGTTTTCGGAGATGATGAACGGCGTTTGATAGCGCTCATAGAGGAATTTCGGCCCCCAATAGAGCGCATCCGGGCGAATCGTCCAGCCGATGGCCGTTCGCGGTTCGCCGATTGCGCCCGGCACTTCTTCATAGCCTTTGGCGTTGTCGGCGGCACGGAAAAAACGGCCGTTGTAGATATTTTGCGCGTAGAAATCCAGCGGCTGGCTGATTAGAGCCAGGTCGTTTTCCCAGCCCTGCGGCAGCGCGCCGAAAAAATGCCTGCCGGATTCCGGATAATGGCCTAGCATCACCGGGTCGCTCCACCAGGCGACGTTAAACGCCCAGAAATCGCCGGTCGGCACGTCGAAATACGCTTTACGCGCGGCTTCCACATCAGCGGGAGCAGAGGTGAACGGAATGGCCGCGTCGCCGCACGGCGCATAGCCCACGCGGCAATCCGGAACGAGCGAACGCAGGGCGCGAACCGCCAGACCGTGCGCCTTGAGCACATGATGGCTCATCGGGATGGTCGCGGCGGCGGGGAGCATCAGTCCCGGCGCGTGAGCGCCCGTGCCATAGCCCAGACCGATGAAGCACTGCGGCTCGTTGAGCGTGATGAAATCCTTCACGCGGTCGCCGAAACGGCGCGCGCAGACGGAGACATATGCTTCAAACCACTTTGGGCTGTCCGGATTGGCCCACGCGCCGCGATTCGCAAGCGCTTGCGGATAATCCCAGTGGAACAGCGTGACAAACGGGCGGATGCCGTTGGCGAGCAGCGCGTCAATCAGGCGGTTGTAAAACGCGACGCCCTCCTCGTTGACCGCGCCGACGCCCTGCGGCAGAATGCGCGGCCAGGAGAGGGAGAAGCGGTAGTTTTTTACGCCCAGCCGCGCCATGAGCTTTACGTCTTCTTCGACGCGGTGATAATGATCGCAGGCGATATCGCCGGTGTGACCGCCGTAGATTTTGCCCGGCCAGTGGGAAAACGTATCCCAGACGGAAGGCCCCTTGCCGCCCTCAAATGCCGCGCCTTCAATCTGGTAGGACGCGGTCGCCGCGCCCCAAATGAAATCCTTGCGAAAGCCCATGAAAAAAACCTCCTGAACGTTTATATGCTGCTTCTATCATACAGCAAAACGATAAAAAAGAACAGGACTGTTTTTGAAGCAGCCCTGTTCGAGTGGAAGCGAAAAAGGTTTTCAGCCCTTCACACCGCCGAGCGCAACGCCAGCGACGATGAACTTGCTCAGGAACAGATAGATGATGATGACTGGCATGATCGCGATGGCGATCAGCATGTAGACCTGACCCATATCGAATTTAAGGAAGTCCGCGCTGCGGAGCTGAGCGATCAAAATCGGGAGGGTCTTTTTCTTGTTGCTGGTCAGAATCAGGGCCGGAACGAAGTAGTTGTTCCACGAGGCGACAAAGGTGAAAATCGCCTGCACGGCCAGCGCCGGTTTCATGATCGGCAGCACCACGTGGTTAAACGTGTGGAATTCGCCGGAACCGTCGATGCGCGCCGCTTCCACGATTTCCATCGGCAGGTTGCTCTTCATGTAGGAAACCATGAAATAATACACGGTCGGCGCGGCGATGCTCGGCAGGAACAGCGGAATCAGCGTATCGGTGAGCTTCATGTTCGTCATCAAACGAAGGAAACCCAGCGCGGAAACCTGCGTCGGCATCGTCATGATGAGGATGATGAACGCGGAAGCAATCTTCTTGAGCTTGAAGTCGTAGGCATGCACGCCGTAGGCCGTCAGCGCGGAGAAGTAAATCGAAAGAATCGCGGAGAGGGCGGCGACGACCAGACTGTTTTTGATGCCCGAAAGAATCGGAATGTTCGCATCCGCCAGCACGTTTTTGAGGTTCGTCATGAACGATTTGCCGGGCAGGAAGGAGAACCCGCGCTGAATCTGGTAATGGTTGCGCGTAGCATTGATAATCAGCACATAGAAGAAGAACAGGCAGAGGAAGCAGAGGAACGCCAGCACCACATAACTCACAATGCGGCGTGCCAGCAGCTCGTGTCTGCTGTGCTCAGCGCCCTTATCTTTGACGGCTTGCGTAGTCATTTCTTTTTCCTCCCTTCGTCTTCATTGGTCGAGCGGTAGATCACAACGCACAGCACGGCGCAGATGATGAACAGAATCACGGAAACCGCGCCCGCCATGCCGTAGTTCTTGCTGAACATGTGGTTGTTGAGGTACATGATCATGGTTGTGGCGCAGCGATCCGGATTGCCTTTGCCATTGGTCAAAATCTGCGGCACATCGAACATCTGGAGGCCGCCGATGAGGGACGTGATCATCACGTAGACCAGAATGGGGCGGATGAGCGGCATGGTGATCTTCCAGAAAATCTGGCTCGGCGTGCAGCCGTCGATTTCGGCGGCTTCAAACAGGCTGAGGTCGATGCCCATGACGGCGGCCATCAGCAGGATGGTCGTGTTGCCGAACCACATCAAAAAGTTCATCAGCGCAATCAGCCCGCGCGTGCCCGCGACGCTGGAAAGGAAGCGGAACGGTTCGTTGAGAATGCCCGCGGAGATCAGCGCGGCGTTGACCGGGCCGTTATCCGAGAAGAGGGCAAAGAACAGCATGGCGAACGCGGAGGCCATGATCAGGTTGGGCATGTAGATGACGGTCTTGAAGAACGGCTGGCAGCGGATGCGCAGGCGGTTATCCGTAAACCAGACGGCCAGCAGCAGCGAAATGATGATCTGCGGCACAAAACCGAGAATCCACAGCAGCATGGTGTTGCCCAGATATTTGGGCAGATCCAGGCTGAGCAGTTTGACGTAATTGCTAAGGCCCGTAAAGTTGGGGCCGATGACCTTCAAGCCGCTGCGATAATACTCAAAAAAGCTGTAATAGATGGTTGAAGCGAGCGGAATCAGCTGGAAAATCGCAAAGGCGATGAAGAACGGCGCGATGAAAATATAGCCCCATTTCGCGTAGCTGATTGAGCGGCGCTTTGTTCCTTTTGCGGGCGCTTGCATACGAATCACCTTTCTTTGTGGAATAAGAAAATGGGACGGGCAGAGCGCCCGCCCCATTGTGCGTATGGGTTAGAGGATTATTCCGGCCAGACAACCTCGGTCAGTTCCGGATAGAGCTCCATGATCGCGGTTTCAAAGTTCTTCTTCGCGCCATCGATATCCACGGTGCCGTCGAAGTAATCGCGGAACGCGTTCTGGATCTGCTCGTTGCAGCCCTGGTCATACGGACCGGCGTTGCTCATGTCGATCTTCTCAGCGGACTTGGCGAACAGCGCGATGTGGTTCTGGCCGCCGAGGAACGCGGACTGATAATCGCTGTTCGCGATTTCGTTCATGGCTTCGATGTTGTTGGTGTAATCCTGGGTATCAAGGGTGATCTGCTTGTCGATTTCCTTGTCGCAGGTCAGCTTGGTCATGACGTCCTTGATGGTCTCGGCGTTATCCGCACCGGTCGCGGCGCAGATCCAGGTGCCGCCCCAGTAATAGGACTGCGGGCCTTCGCAAACCGCGTAATCGCCGTAGATGCCGTTGCCGACTTCTTCCTTGCCGCCTTCAGCGACCGGCGTGGCGAGGGAGTTGCCCAGCAGGGTGAAGTTGATGCCCCAAGTGGAGTAGAAGAAGCCGAAGACCTTGCCTTCCGGACCCTGATCGGCCGCCCAGGTGTTATCCCAGAGCCTGGACTTGTTGTTGTAGCCCTTGTCGGTGAATTCCTTGGTCTGCTCAACCCACTTCATGATGTTGGCGTCAACCTTGCCGGTCGTGCCGTCCACCCACGGAGCGGAAACGTTGTTGGAGAAGGTGCGGTAGCTGTCGTCGTAGCCGGAGAGCATCTTGTAGCCCTTTTCGGCGGCCTTCGCGGCAACCTCGTTGAACTTATCCCAATCGCTCAGGTAGGTCTGCACTTCGGCGGGATCATCCGTGCCGAGCACGTCCTTGGCGATGGAGCGGCGGTAAGCGAACAGGCCCGGCGTCGCCTGCCAGGTCACGCCCTTGAGCACGCCGTCGGCAGTCGCGATATCCTGCGTGTACTTATACTGGCCGGCCAGCTCGTCGTCGGTCAGACCGATATCGGCGCGAACATCCAGCGTGTACGGAGAATCCACATACTTGAGCGCGTAGTCGGCTTCGATGAGGAACATGTCGATCTTGTCGTCATCGGCGGCGGACTCCTGAGAGAGCAGAGCCTCATCCAGCTTGTTCTGGTAGTTGTTGTCCGCGTTCGGGTTGATCGTCCACTTGACGATGGTGCCGTCGTTCAGGGTTGTGGTGGACTTGTCTTCCGCAACTTCCTTGACTTCCGGATAGTAGGCGTTGAAGCGGGACTGGAATTCGTCGTTCCAGCACCAGACGTTCAGCACGCTGCCCTCAGCGAGGGAGACGCTGGCCAGAGAGCTCATCGCGAGCGCGAGCGCCAAAGCCTTAGACAAATGTTTCCTCATAAGAAATAACCTCCTTTTTATTGTTCACCCTCATTCCGCAGAGGGAGAATCGCACATTAAGCCAGCCTTGCGACTGTGCCGCCCGTGATGAGACGGCAGGGAACGGAAACGATTTCGGGGAGTGTCGTGCGCGGCTGCTCAATCAGATGAACGAGCTTGCGCGCCGCCTCGCGGCCGATTTTGAAAACGTCCTGTTCGACGGTGGTCAGCTGCGGCTGACACATCTGGATCATGGCCACGCCGTCGTACCCGGTGATGGAAATATCTTCCGGAACCCTCAGACCCGTCGCGCGAATGGCGTCCATGCCGCCCAGCGCGGAGTAGTCGTCCGGCATCAGGATGCAGGTGGGGCGATCCCTGAGACTGAGCAGCTGCGCCGTCGCCTCGCGGGTGGAGGCGGGATCGTGATACGGCGAAGCGATGAGGTAATCATCCGGCACGGAAAGACCCGCGTCGTTCATCGTTCGCAGAAAACTGGTCAGGCGGATGTCGCTGACGGTATCCTGCGCGCCGTAGATGAACGCGACTTTTTTGTGGCCCATCGAGAGAATGTAGCGGGTGAGCGCCTCAATGCCCTGCCTGTTTTCGGACTGTACACAGGCTTTGTTGTTGAAAACGTGGTCGATGGTGACCAGCGGAAGCGGACTGGAGACGAGCTGGAGCACCTCGCTGTCGTCGAAGTGGGAACAGACGATGCAAACGCCGTCCACATTGCGATAGCGGCAATGTTCCAGATAGGTCATTTTGGAATGACCCATGTTGTGGGTGATAAAGGTGATATCATAGCCCCGGCGTTCGGCTTCCTGCTTGAAGGATTGCAGCACGGGGGAAAAATAGCTGTGGGTAAACCCGCTTTCGGTATCATCCGAATAGAGCACGCCGAGGTTGAACGTGCGCCCGATTTTCAGGCTCCGCGCGATGGCGTTGGCCCGATAGCCCATTTCATCCGCCACGGCGCGAACCTGCTTGCGGGTTTCTTCGCTCACGTCGGGATAATCGTTGAGGGCTTTGCTCACGGTTGAGACGGAGAGGCCGCACCGAGCGGAAAGCTCTTTGATCGTAACGGCCATGTTTCCATCTCCTTGTTTGTGAGGTTTGATGATTCCGAAATGTTCTAAACCGTTTTCGTGATTTCATTATACGACGACCTTGCCAAAATTGCAAGCACTTTTTTCAAAAAACAGAAATTTTTTCTCAAACTCGGCTGAAAATGTGGCCGAAATGCTCAAAAACAGGACGCGTTTTATACGCGTATATAAAGGAAGAAGACGCAAAACGATTTCAGAAGAGGCGGGAAAGAACGAAAACGGCTGAAAAAAAGGATGGGCGAAATCGCGAAAAAAATCTTGATTTTTACGGAAAAATGGGATATAGTTGCATTAGATTCAAATGAGAAAGTGAACGCCAGAACGAAACCGATTTCGCATCGGCCGGCGGTGCGCCGAGCCGTTGCCGCTATAAAAAAGGAGGAAACCTCATGCAGTACGGCCATTTTGACGACGCGGCCCGTGAATACGTCATCACCGAGCCGCAGACGCCGTCGCCCTGGATCAACTATCTGGGCAGCGAGGCGTTTTTTACCCTGATGAGCAACACCAGCGGCGGTTACAGCTTCTATAAGGACGCGCGCATGCTGCGCCTGACCCGCTACCGCTATAACAACGTGCCGACCGACGCGGGCGGACAGTATTTCTATATCAACGACGGCGGCGTCGTGTGGACGCCGGGCTTCATGCCGGTGAAAACCCCGCTGGATCGCTATGAGTGCCGCCACGGCCTGGGCTACACCCGCATCACGGGTGAGAAGAACGGGCTTGAGGCGGTGGAAACCGCGATGGTGCCGCGTGGCGTGAACGCGCTGGTGACGAAAGTGGAATTGACCAACCATGCGAACGAAGCCAAAGAGGTTTCGCTGTACAGTTTTGTGGAGTTCTGCCTGTGGAACGCGCAGGACGATGCGACCAATTTCCAGCGCAATTTCTCCACCGGCGAGGTCGAAATCGAAGGCAGCGCGATCTATCACAAGACGGAATACCGTGAGCGCCGCAACCACTTTGCCGTTTACGCCGTGAATGCGCCGATCGACGGCTTCGACACCGATCGCGAAAGCTTCCTCGGCGCGTACAATGGTTTTGGCGAGCCGCGCGCCGTGTTTGAAAACAAGAGCGCGAACAGCGTCGCCAGCGGATGGGCGCCCATCGGCAGTCACAATCTGCGCGGCACATTGCAGCCGGGCGAACGCGTGTGTTTCGTGTTTGTTCTGGGTTACTGCGAGAATCCGGAGGAAGAGAAGTTCGTCGCGCCGAACGTCATCAATAAAGCGCCCGCCTACAAGCTGATGGAGCAGTTCAGCAGCGAAGCGCAGTTTGACGCGGCCTTTGACGAGCTGGCCGGGTATTGGGAAGGTCTGCTTTCCATCTATCAGGTACAGAGCGGCGAACCGCGTCTCAACCGCATGGTCAACCTCTGGAACCAGTATCAATGCATGGTGACGTTCAACATGTCCCGTTCGGCCAGCTACTATGAATCCGGCATTGGCCGCGGCATGGGCTTCCGCGATTCCACACAGGATCTGCTTGGCTTTGTGCATTTGATTCCCACGCGCGCCCGCGAACGTATTCTGGATATTGCGGCGACGCAGTTCCCGGACGGCAGCGCCTATCATCAGTATCAGCCGTTGACCAAGCGCGGCAATTTCGACGTGGGTTCTGGCTTCAACGACGACCCGCTCTGGCTGATTTTCGGCGTGGCGGCATATGTCAAGGAGACGGGAGATCTGAGCATCCTGAGCGAAAGCGTGCCGTTTGACAACGACGAGAGCAAGGCGCAGCCGCTGATGGAACATCTGCGCCGCAGCTTCCATTATACGGTGGATCATCTCGGCCCGCACGGCCTGCCGCTTATCGGCCGCGCGGATTGGAACGACTGCCTGAATCTCAACTGCTTCTCCAAGACGCCGGGCGAGAGCTTCCAGACGACGGCGAATTTTGAATCCGGCGTGGCGGAATCGCTGTTTATCGCGGGCATGTTCGTCGGCGTCTGCCCGGATTATGAGGAGCTCTGCCGCCGCTACGACTGGAACGAGGAAGCCGAGGCCGTCGCTGGGCACAAAGCCGCGATGGAAAAGGCCGTGCTCGAACATGGCTGGGACGGCGAATGGTTCCTGCGCGCTTACGACGCGTTTGGCAACAAGATCGGCTCGCACGAGTGCGGCGAGGGACAGATTTACATCGAGCCGCAGGGCTTCCTCGTCATGGCGGGCGTGGGCGTGAAAGAAGGACTGGCGCAGCGCGCACTGGATTCCGTCCGTGAGAAGCTGCTCAGCGAGCACGGCGTGGCGATTCTCACGCCGCCCTACACGCGCTATCACCTTGAATTGGGCGAAATCAGCTCCTATCCGCCGGGATATAAGGAGAACGGCGGCATCTTCTGCCACAACAACCCATGGATTGCGCTGGCGGAGACGACGCTGGGCCACGGCGGCCGCGCATATGACATCTATCGCCGAACCTGCCCGGCCTATATCACCGATCAGAAGCTGCATCATACCGAGCCGTATGTATACAGCCAGATGGTCGCCGGCCCGTATGCGCCACACTTTGGCGAGGCGAAGAACAGTTGGCTGACCGGAACGGCGGCGTGGACGTTCTATACCGCATCGCAGGGCATTTTGGGCATCAAGCCGGATTACGACGGCCTGAAGATCGATCCGTGCCTGCCCAAGGAGCTGGACGAGCTGACCGTGACACGCAAGTTCCGCGGCAGCGAGTACGAGGTGCATATCCTCAACCACGCGGGCGACGAGAAGGGCGCGATTCACCTGACCGTGGACGGAAAGCCGGTGGATGGATGCGTCATTCCGGCAGACGGGAAGCCGGGGAAACACCACGTCGAAGCCGTAATCGAATAAACGGATCAACGAAGGGGCTGCTTGAGCGGCCTCTTCATTTTCATCTTGCATTTCATGCAGAATTGTGATATTCTCATGCTATAATCCAATTAAATCAATGGATGAACAAGATGAACTTGCAAAAACGGGAGGATGAATCATCATGATTATTTGCGATACGCACTGTGACACGCTGTATATGCGCGCGCTCCAGCCGAATAAAACGCCCTGTGTGACGATGGACGCCATGAAAAAAGGCGGCATGAGCCTGCAAACCTGCACGCTGTACGCAGGCAATCAGGGCATGGCAGGCCATCCGTATGACAAGGCGATGGCCGAATACCACGCCTTTGAGCATCTGCGTGATGCGGAGGGCTGGGAGCGCGTCAATTCGCCGCTGGAGGCGGAGGACGGCAAAGTGAAGATTCTGCTGAGCGTCGAGGGCGGCGAAATCTTCGAGGGCAAGGTCGAGCGCGTGCATGAGTTTTACGGTTACGGCGTGCGCATGGCCGCGCTGACGTGGAACAATGAAAACGAAATCGGCCATTCCGCCAAGAGCGGCTCGAAAGAGGGCATTAAGCCGCGCGGCTGGGAGATTCTGCGCGCGATGGCGGAACTCAAGATGGCCGCGGATACGAGCCACCTCAACGAGGCGGGTTTCTGGGATTTGATCGATAAGCACAGCCAGCCGCCGATGGCCTCCCATTCGTGCGCCATGTCGCTGTGCAGGCATTTCCGCAACCTGACCGATGAGCAGATCCGCGCGATGGTCAAGCGCGGCGGCTGGATCGGTGTGAATTTCTATCCGTCCTTCCTTTCCGAAAGCGGAGAGGCCAGCGTCTCCACCATCTGCGACCATATCGATTATATGTGCCAGCTCGGCGCGGAAAAGAACGTCGGCTTCGGCAGCGATTTTGACGGCATCGGAACCACGCCGACGGATTGCAAGAGCCCGGCCGATGTGCCGAAGATTCTGGATGAACTGCGCCGCCGCGGATACAGCGAGGAAGCCGTCGCCGATATCGCGGGTCGGAATTTCCTGAATTATTACCGCAGACTGGGCTGGAAGGAGTAAACGGGACCGCATGATGCGGGTTGCGCGGCAGACGCATTGGAATGCGGAAGCGCGGAAATGCGCGCCCCTGCAATAAAAAGGCGTTTTTTCGACAGCGTGTCGTTTTGCCGATTCAGTTTTGGAGGGTATAAATCGTCATAACATGGATTGCACAGCAATCCATAAATGGGAAATCCAAGAACCCCAGGTTCTTGGTTGGAGTAGGGGATAAAGCCCCCAATCGTTCTCTGATGCCTATGAAAACAGCGTACCTTGTGCCGGATTATGTGCCGGAATTTGCATGTAAAATGGGCGCGTGCCGCCGCCCCTGCTGTGAGGGGTGGCCGATTTCGATGTCTACTGAGGATTATTTCAGGCTGCTCGGTGTGCCCTGCGGCCCCGCCATGCGTGAACGGCTCGATAACGCCGTGCGCGTTTCGCTCCACCCGACGCTCGAAGCCTATGCGCAAATCGCGCCGACGTGGACGGGCGACTGCCCGCTGCATCTGCCCGACGGGCGCTGCTCTGTGCACGCCATGCTCGGCCCGAACGCATTGCCGACCGTCTGCCGGCTGTATCCGCGCGGCATTCGCGTCGAGGACGGCAACGAGTGCTCATGCGCCAACAGCTGCGAAGCGGTCATTGAAACGATGATGCGGCGGAAAGCACCGATTCGGTTTGTACAGACTGAGCTGGATATTCAGCCGCCGAAAGCCGCAAAGCGCGAGTTTTTCTTTGAAACTGTCGGCAGGGCGCAGGAGATCCGGCTGTATTTCATCCGCATTATGCAGGAAAGGGGAAAAACCCTGCCTCAAAGGCTGATGAAGCTTGGCGAAGCGCTTCGGCAGATGGAAAACGCGCTGAAACGGAAGGATGAAAAGCGCGTTGGTGAACTGCTCGGCGGCGCGGAATTGGCGGCATACGACCTGCCGCAAAAGCCGAATCGGGCGCACGCGCTGAACATTGCATGCGCTATGCTGGAACGGATTGACAGGCAGAGCGGCAGCGTTCGGGAACACGGCGAAGCGGCGCTTGCCCTGCTGGGCGGCGAGGACGGGCGCGCGGCGCGCTATGCGGCGGCGGAACGGCATCTGAATGAGGCATTGCCCGATTGGCCGGTTGCCTTTGAACATGCGCTCGTCAATCACATGTTTTTTGAGCAGTTCCCGTTTCAGGATCGAGACGAGGGGCTTTGCGATGAGTTCGTCGCGATTTGCGCGGTATATGTCGTGCTGCGCGTGCTCTGCGTCTGCGCGATGGCGGGGCAGAGCGAACAGACCGTGTTTGTGGACGCGATGGCCGCGACATTCCGTTTTATCGACCATACCGCGTTCGACCGATATGGTGCGCATCTGCTCAAAACGCTTGGCTGCGCCGACGAAGCGGGGCTGGCCGAGCTGGTTACGCTGTAAACGCGGCATAAAACGAAAACATACGGAATTTGGAAAAGAGCTGTTGGGCAGGTGAAGCCGAACAGCTCTTTTTGAAGTTATTTGTTCTGATGCAGCACGGCAAGCGCATTCTCCGTCAGCGTCAGGGGCGCGACGAAGATAAAGCGGGCGGCTTCGGAATCTTCCAGATAATCATAACGGAAGGTGATGCCCCGAATGTCGGCTTGTTTCCAAAGTTCGCAGAGGGTTTTGCTCATCGCCTTAGCCTGCTCCTTCGTACAGGCGACGTCTGCGACGGTGCAGATGGAAACGAGTTCTGAAAACGGCTTATACTGTCCGCCCAGAAAGTCGCGAACGATGCGGCTGCTGGTTTCGCGGAAATCTGAAGCGTTTTTTTCCTGATTGAACATGTGCATGATATCCTCCTGGCGAAAACGCCATTGCCCTCCGATTTTTGTGCCTGTTAAAACGCCTTTTCGCAGATAATTGCGAATCGTGCGGGTGGTGACAGCTGTCATTTCGGCGACTTCCTCCACCGAATAGAGTTTTTCGAGCGCCATAATGAACCTCCTTTTGAAACGGATTCGATCGATCTATGCGTATTATGAGAAAAAACAGGCGCAAAAACAAGACGGGTTTTCCGTAGTTTTCCTATATTTTCCTAACTAGATAAAAAAGAATCCCACCCTTCATCAGGCGAGACTCAAAAACAGAGAAAATTACAGCATGAACCGCACGGCGACGGCCTTGCCCAGCACGCGCACCATGCGCGTTTCATCCTCGCCGCCGATGTCGATGGGGGAATAGGTGGGGTTGGATGGGAGCAGCTGGGTAAAGACGACGTTGCCGTCCGGACCGCGAAGGCGGCGCACATGCTTGAGCGTGACTTCGTTATCCAGCGCGACGGCGGCGATTTCGCCGTCCTGTACATGATCCTGACTGCGGATGAACACGATATCGCCCGAATGGATACGGTCGCCGATCATGGAATCGCCTTCGGCGATGAGCGCGAAATCGCAGGGAAAGTCGTCCTCCACGGTGACAAACTCCGTGCCGTCGCCCGGCTTATAAATCGGCTCGCCGCAGGCCGCGCTGCCCAGAATCGGCACGCGCCGCATGCCGGAAACGGGCATCAGTTCCGGCGGCATGATCGCCTCTTCGCCGGAGAGCGCTGAAACCGGCAGACCGAGCTTTTGCGCAAAGGCGGTCACGACGGAGAGACGGGGAACGCGCTTCTTGGTTTCGTAACGGCTGATGACCTGCTTGGTTGTGCCCAGCAGGGCGGCAAGCTCATCCTGCGAAAGGCCGCGCTCGGCGCGAATCTGCCGTAAAATATCACCGAATTCCATAATGCCCTCCTTGAAATACAGAACTGAATACATTCATTATACCGCAAAAGTCGCCGTTTGCAACCCAAAAAGAAAAATTTCTCAAAATTTGTCGCCAAACGGTTGACGAACGTCCGTTCCCGTGGTAGAATACATCCATCGCCAAACGGATGACGAAATGGAAAAGATGATGGATGGTGGAATGGAAATGATGATAAACAGATTGAATAACAATCAAAGTGGTTATCACAATCGAAATCAATGCATCAGTATTCAATGCGGTGGAGAATATGAAAGAAACGCCAGTCGTCCGTCCGGCAGAAAGGAATCGCGGGAGGCAGCGCTGACGCGTCGCATTCGCCAACTTGAACAGCGGGTATTTGCGCTGGAAGAAATGCTGCTCAAGGCCGATGAACTTCAATATAAAACCGCGGAAGAAGCGTTGGTCGCTCAGTATGGCGAGAGCGTGGATAAATCGCTGGCTGCGCGCATCATGGGTGTGACGCGCTCGACGGTGTACGCCATGCTGGCGGATGGGCGCGTGGAAGCGGCGGGCGGCGGCAAGCGCGTGAACGTGCGCAGCATCGCGCGGTATCTTGCGTAACGAGTAGGGAACAGAACAAAGCGAAAGGGCGGGAATAAAGATGACGATGGTTGAAGCGGTGATTCTCCTGGGGTTTGGCGTGCCGATTGCGGCGGCGTGTACGGTGTTTGTGGTGATGGCCTGCCGCATGCAGAATGAGGAAAACGCAAAGCTTGCGGCACAGCACAAATAAGGGGGGCGCGCTGCAAACGCAGCGCGTTTTTGTGCATTCTATGCGGATAAAATTGGGCGCAGATGTTGAATCTTCCGTCTTGAAAAGATTATGAGAAGCGTGTATAATACCGCTGTTTTTAAAGCATTTGTATTCAAGATTGACCATCGTTTGATGAGGGAGATTTCAATGACCAAGGATTTGACGCAGGGATCGCCTGTCCGCTTGATTCTCGGCTTTGCTTTGCCGCTTTTGGCCGGCATGCTGTTTCAACAGCTGTATAATTTGGTCGATACGCTGATCGTCGGCCGTTTTCTGGGCATGGAGGCGCTCGCGGGCGTGGGCGCGACAGGTTCGATCAATTTTCTGGTGCTGGGTTTCTGCATGGGCATCTGTTCGGGTTTTGCCATTCCGGTGGCGCAACAGTTCGGCGCGCACGAGGAAAGCCGTATGCGCGAGTTTGTCTCCAACGGCACATGGCTGTCCATCGTGTTTGCGGCGGTGATGACCGTGCTGACGGTGGTATACTGTGCAGATATTCTGCGGCTGATGAACACGCCGGAGGATTGCTTTGATCAGGCTTACAATTATATCGTGGTGATATTTGCGGGCATTCCGTTCACATTCCTGTATAATCTGCTCTCCGGCTGGCTGCGTTCGCTGGGCGACAGCAAAACGCCGCTGTTTTTCCTGGTGCTGTCTTCGGTGCTCAATGTCATTCTGGATTTGGCGTTCATCCTGATTTTCAAGCTGGGCGTGTTTGGCGCGTCGCTGGCGACGGTGCTCAGCCAGGCGATTTCTGGCATGCTCTGCCTGCTGTTTATCGCGGTGAAGGTGCCGATTCTGCATATTACGCGGGAGGAATGGCGGCCGCAGTCAAAGCGGATGATCGAACTGTGCGCTTATGGCGTGCCGATGGGCCTGCAATATTCCATTACGGCAATCGGCAGCGTGATTTTGCAGGTCGCAGTCAATTCGCTTGGCTCTCTGTCCGTTGCGGCGGTGACGGCGGCCAGTAAGGTACTGAATTTCCTGGCCTGTCCGTTTGACGCGCTCGGCTCGACAATGGCGACTTACGGCGCGCAGAACGTCGGCGCGAGCCGTTATGACCGACTGAATAAGGGCATCTATTCCGCGTCGCTGATGGGCTTCGGGTATTCGTTGCTGGCGCTCGCGATTGCGTGGTTCTTCGGACGTTCGCTGACCGGGTTGTTTGTTTCTGGCGACAGCAGCGCGCAGCTGGTGGAGCTGGCGCAGACGTATATGGTGACAAACGTGATTGCCTATCCGCTGTTGACATTGGTCAATGTCGTGCGCTTCATGATTCAGGGCATGGGCTTTTCAATGTTTGCGATTCTCGCCGGCGTGATGGAAATGATTGCGCGCAGCCTTGCAGGTGTGTTTCTTGTGCCTGCGCTGGGCTATTTCGGCGCGGCGCTCGGCAGTCCGCTGGCGTGGGTCGCGGCGGATATCTTCCTTGTTCCGGCGTATTTCCGGTGCCGCCGCGTGCTGATGAGCCAGTCGCACCATCTGCATGTGAAAGCGGAAGAGGGAGAGCTGTAAGGTATTTTGCGCGGGAAATGCGAAAAAAAGCATTTCTCGCATTTTTTTGCAAAAAAAGGATTGACAAGTGTGCCGATCTCCGATATAATAGGTTTCGCTGATTGAGCAGCGGCCAATGTTGGAGAGTTGGCTGAGTGGTCTAAGGCGCACGACTGGAAATCGTGTGTGCGTTGATAGCGCACCTAGGGTTCAAATCCCTAACTCTCCGCCAAGCTGGTATGGCGATACCATCGCCGCCCCGAAGTGGTGCAACACTTCGGGGCATTTTTTTTTGTTTATCACAGATAGCGCCCCTTCTCTCCTTCCCGTGCATCGATGTATTCGCGTAGGGCAAAGCGCACAACGTCCGTGAGAGCGTGGCCGTTCTCTTCGCAGTAATTCTTCAGCTGCTCATATTCGGCCAGCGGCAGACGAGCCGAAATCATCCGCGTGTATCGGGTTTCGGCATGCCATTCCCGTTTCTTGTCCATGTCTTACACTCCTTTCTGAACATGTCTTACACGTTCAAGGGGAGTATAGCACACAGTCATACACAACGCAACCCCTAAATTCGCGTTTTTTCGCCCTTCTGAGCGTTTTTTCGCGTCGAACGTCCCATCATGCCACCACAGGCCGAAAAACGCGGGAGAGAGGGCAAACAGGCCGCGAGACGGCAAAACGGCCCCCGCGCGCCGCCGCCAGAGCGCGGCAAGGCCGGGGCCACTGAGCTAATGCTGCCCACAACGGCGCGCCGCGTTCAGCGCGTCTCCTCGCTCGTGGGTGTAGCGTGCGTCAAAACCGCTCCTGCTCGTCGCCGCCCTGAAAATGACGTGGCGCGCTCGTGTGGGCTTGACGCTTTGGCCGCGCCCCCGTCCTTTCCTCGCGCATCCGGCGGCGGTCGCGCTGCTGTGGCGTCCTCCCCGGCGTTCTGCGCTGGCGGCAGGGGTTACGGGCTTTTGCGCGGCGGGCTTGTCGTCTGCGCTGCGGGGGGAAATTTGCGCGCGCTCTCGCCCGGTGCGTCCCGCCTTGCGTGCCGGCGGTTGGCGCGCTCCCCCTGGCGTTCCGCAGCCGAGAGCGCCGCAAACCCCCGCTTCTGGCCAACTGCGCCCGCCCTCCGGCTGTTGCGCCTTGCCGATGGGCTTTTTCTGCGCTGGCGGCAGGGGCAACGGCGCCCTACCGCTGCTTCCAGCGCCCCAAACGGGTTTCCCATTCGGCCGTAGCTCCTTTTTCCGGCCTGCCAAGGTATAATCGACGCTTTAAGGCCGTGCTCGTCCCCGGTGGAGCGTGCCCACCCTGACCCGCCAAGGTCTTGCGCTCGTGCATCCGGGCTTCATGTCCGGCTATTGGGGTTCTTGTCCCTGTTGGGCGCGTCTCCCGCTTTGGTCGTGCGTCCATGGTTTCCACGGTTGGTTCCCTTGTTGGTGGTGCCGCGTTCAAACAGGCTGCTCTCCTTGTCCCTGTGGTTCTTTCCCTCTCTGCGGTGGCCAACGCCGCCGCCAACCCGCCCGCCGTGTCGCGTTCATGAGGGGGGAGCGTGGCGGGCGTGCCGTCGTCGGCTGCTTTTGTTGTCCCTGCTCTTGCGTCCTTGTTTGCTGGGGCGCTGGCCGCTGCTTTTTTTTCGGGCGGCGCGGGTCCCCCGCCGGCCGCCCCCGCGCTTTTGTTCGTCAGCGTTTGGCGCTTTTGCCGTTGCCGTCGATTTCCGCCGGGCGGCTCGGCGGTGAAAGGCGGAACGCGCCCCGGCAGACCCTCCAGCAGATGCCACCCGACACCACGGAGCGCATCCCGCGTACAGGGATACGGGCGATGATTCCCGGCTCGCGCCGGGAATGGGTTGGTCGGCAAATACGCTTGTACACAAAAATTTGTGTGCAAAAAGCCCCCGCGCAGTTAAAACCGCACAGGGGCAGAGCTTGAGATTGCGCCCGCCCTGACCAGAGGCGGGCAAAAAGAGGGATTCCCAATCCCAAACGGCCAGCAGATCGGCCGAAAATGGGCTGTCAAATGTCGTCGCGCCGTCGATCGGCGCGGTATGCGTCCGTTCTGCCGCCGCTGGCGGCATAGTAGAGATACCGCCGCCAACAATCGGCGCAAACGTCGTCAAGTTCTCCTTGGCAAGCCATACGGCAGGCGTAGAAAGCCCCGTCCGGCGGGCACTCGTCCGCCAAAATCATCAACGCCAGCCTGTACCAGCTCGGAATGGGCGCAGTTGCGCGCCGCTTGCCTGCGCCCATTCGCCAACCCTCCCGCCACATCAAGCTTGACCTATCAGCCAATACCAGTATACGACACGGAAAGCCGAAAGGCAAGATTGATTTGACTTTCTTTGTCTTTTACAACTGCTTGCGTTCCGCGCCGCCGATCAGCCAATCGAGCGCGGCCGCCGGATCTACCCGCGCAGCGTCCGCGACGGCCGCCAGCGCGGCCACGTCCGGCAGCGCGGAACGCAGTGGATTCTCCCAGGCTTGCCACGTGGAGCGGGCAACCCCCGCCACCTTCGCGGCCTGCGTCTGACTCAGATTCGCCAGCTTCCGAAAGTGCTTTAAACGCCCCTTGATGGTCTGCCGATACTCAGCCACCCCCCGGCGGCTGAAAAACGGTCTTTGTGTGTACAGTGCAATACACCCCCCCTTTGAAAAAATCACGTCACAAAATCATGCCGACACCCCGCAGGGCGGGAAATCGGCCTTTCTGCCATTCTGCCGGGCATTATTCGCCATCAGGCAGGGCGGGACGGTCAAGCCGATACATGGCCAAACCATGGCCATCACCGCGCCCATGCGCGCCGATCAGCGCCGAAGCGGTGCCCAAGTGCAGAAAATAACCCTGCCATTCTGCAACCCGATTGCGGGTCAAACCACCCCCCCTCAGCGCCGCCGCCGCGCCTATCCGGTCAGATTGACCGGATAGAGCAGTAGTTACTACTCTCGAAGTTAGTTAGTATATGTACGTAGTATAGGCGGACATTTTGACCGGATTATAAAGCGGTCAATTTGGCCGGATTGGTTGGACAATTTGACCGGATAGAAGACGACCGAAGGGCTTCCATGATACCATCATGCAAGAAATATCGGTTTGCGCCTTTGTAAGTGGCTTTACGCCACCAAACGAGATTCGCGGCGTTTAACAGCGTTAAAGACCGTCTAACCGTTCTTTCACTGACGCCAATGGTTTCTGCCAGTTCCGCATGGGAGAAAATGCAGTATACCCGTTCTTCTACCGTGTCGTACCACGCTTGACCGGAGGCATCACCGATGAGATTATAATTGCTAAGCCGAATACGGTCATACAGTAAACCGACAACGGCACGGGTCACCAAATCCATACCCGTAAAAATTCCCTGCGGAAGGGGTACAAGCTGATATATCTGAGCCATTAATTAACCGGAGGGCTAATTATGATATACAAGCTATGGTATCAACAATATTTGCAACTGTACAAGCGTAAAATCGCAGAAAAAACCAGAGAGAGCTACACCCGAATCGAAACCCTGATAGAACCCGTCATAGGGGAAAAAGAGCTGGAAGCCATAACCCCGGACGATATACAGGCCGCGCTTGTGTGCGTCGAAGAAACAGCCGGAAGCCGACAGGCGCAAATTGCCTTTGCGCTCCTGCATGCCGCTTTCAATCGTGCCGTCAGGTCAAGACACTTAGAGCAAAACCCCGTTGACGCTATCGACAAACCGCACCATGCCAGCCAAGAAGGGCGAGTGCTGGAGGGGAAAGATTGGGAAATCCTCGCGCCCATCGTGTCGGCTAATGTGGCTTATGCGCTGATGTGCTTTGCAGGTCTGCGGCGCGGCGAAGTGCTTGCTTTGCAAAAAGCGGATATAGATTTCAAAAACGAATTCATCCACGTTTGCAAACAGCGAATCAGAACAAAGGGGAAAATCATCACAAAACCCCCAAAGTCAGAAGCCGGAACGCGAAAAGTGCCGATTGACCCGAACCTGATCGCGATACTGAGAAGCGAAACGCGCTATCTTACCCCGAACGCCTTAATCGTCCCCGTTGCGCCCGAAACCCTCAACCACAACTGGACTAAAACACAAAGAGCCGTCGGAATAAAGAAGCCGTATCGACTGCATGACTTGCGCCATACCTACGCAACGAGATTGACCCTTGAAGGCCTATCGCCCCGTGTATTGCAATACGTGATAGGGCACTCATCATACACCTTAACAGCCAAAACATACACACATATCAACGCGACATCTGCGAAAACCGAGATTTCGAGAATTTATCAGGGAAAAGCGAAATAATCAAACGCACGACTGGAAATCGTGTGTGCGTTGATAGCGCACCTAGGGTTCAAATCCCTAACTCTCCGCCAAAAGAGATTGTGAGCATACCACAGTCTCTTTTTTTAATCCATCTGACCGACAGGTATGCTGTACTTTTTTTGCAATCTGTGATAGAATAATTTTGTTTGCGTCAAAAGCCGTACAGGGAGGTACAGTCATGAAGATTTCCAAAAAAGATGCGTTGATGTGGTTTCGCTTTTTTGCCGAGCTGCCCGACGATGAAGAATTGATGCCCCATCAACAGGAGATTGCCCTTGCGGCGCTGGCTCAAATTGAAACCGCCGTCAACAAGCGTCGTGAAGCGCTGGCGGCGAAAATCGACGGCCTGCAAAGCCTGTCCGGGCGGACGTATTTCGTGGGCAACAAGGCGGATTTTCCACGCGGATGCTGCTCCTGTTTGTTGGGCACGGGGCTGAGCGCGGTACGCAAGACGAACAAATGCAATGTTCAATGCAAATTCTGCTATAATTATGGCGAATTGGACTGCCAGCCGCCCATCGGCGAGGGCATGTGGGAGATTGGCGGCACGAAGTTTTACGAAGATGACATTGAGCTGCTGTTATCCATTCAGAAAAAGCCGACGGGCATTGCCTATGTCTATCTCGAACCGTTCATGGAAATTGAAAAATACTATGGCGTTATCCGCAAATTCCATGCGGCGGGCGTGCATCAGCACATGTATACCAACGGCACGCTGGCGACGGAAGAAAACCTGCGCGCGCTGGGGGAAGCGGGGCTGGATGAGCTGCGCTTCAACCTTGGCGCGTCCGGCTGTTCAGATCGCGTTATTGAGCATATTGCGACCGCCAAAAAATACATCCGGTATGTGGGCATTGAAACGCCGATTACGCCTGAATTATACGAGACCTTCATGCAGAAGAAGGATAAGATTTTGGCGACGGGATTTGACTTCATGAATTGCGCCGAACTGCATTTGAATCCGAATAACATCGACAATTACGCAGGCGAGAGCCTGTATATGTCCAGACAAGGATATATTTCGCCGATTTGGAGCCGTGACTTGACGCTGAAGCTGATGGAGACTGCGACGAGCGAACACTGGAAGCCACTGATTCACGACTGCTCCAACCGCACAAAATTTGCCCGCGACCTGAATCTGCGCGCGCACGAGGGCGGCTGGTTCGGCGCAAGCAGCTATGGGTGCGAGTTCCCGCGAATTCCATATGCGGCGTTCATTCCGACGCTGGAGGACGAGTCCATCGTCTTTGAAGAAGAGGAACCGCTGCCGCAGGGATACCGCCCCGGCGATATCGTGCTGTGATGAAAAGGGTTTTGGCGATGGCACTGGCGTTTTTGCTGCTTTTCTGCTCGTCTGCGTCGGCAGAGAAGAGGAAAAAGCGCGAGGTTCAGCCGGTAAAACTGACTCTGCCGCTGTATTATCAGACGGATTATGATCAGCCAATCTTCACATGGAAGGATCGGGCGATCACCGTCGCAGAATCCGGGTGCGGCGCGACATGCGTTTCCATGGTCATTGGTTATTTTGAGCCGCGTCGTGAGCCTGAGCCGGATGAAATCATGCGGCTGGCGGGCGAAATGGGGCTTTACCGCGGCGATGGGCTGGGGCGCGATGCGCTTCGCCTGCTGCTGGCGGAGTATGGCATTGAGGGCCGCTGGCGCGCGTTGGATGCGCGGGCAATCGAAAATACGCTGCGCAAGGAGCGGCCGATTATCGAATACGTGGGGCCGGGGTATTTCACCGGAAGCGGACATTATGTCGTTTTGCGCGGCATTGCCGCCAACGGCGAATTGCTTGTCGCCGATCCGAACAGCGAAGAAAACACGCTGCACAAGACCTATCGCTTCGCGGAGATGCTCAGGCAGGCGAAGGGCGATTATCCGTTCATGATTTGCGATCAAATCGACGCGCCGGAGGAAGCGACGGCCGGAGAGACAAAGCCATAACAAAGCGCCGTGCGGCAGGTTCGCACGGCGCTTTAGCATGCAATAATCAATTCATCCAAAATTTCTGCCGAACCTGAGCGATTTGCTGGGCGTCAGCCTGCTGGTTTTGATACCAGCCGCGTTCGGACATTTCGGCATAAATATCGGACTGCATATCCAGGCTTTCGCCCAGTGCGCTGTCAAACGCCTGGTGTACGTTCGGCGTGGCGGATTCAATCGCACCATGCAGGTAGAGATCGCACACGCCCTTGGTCGTCAGAAGCAGGTTCTCCATAATCTGTTGATCGTTGTTCATGAAACCGCCTCCTTTAAACGAGCGCCATCAGCTGATTGAAAATCTGCCGATGCGCATTTTGCAGCTGACGCACGCATTGCTTGAGCTGCGGGTCGCTCAGCGCGGACTCGGCCTCGCCGCACTGGGCAATCAGAAACTGCTCGTGGCCGAGCGCGTCATCCAGATAGAGCAATTCTTTCGGACTCATAACAAAACACCTCCAGCGGTAGTTTGACCGAAGGCGGGGAAAATATGCACAATAATGTCAACAAGCAGAGGCGTGTTCAGCAGCTTTTTTCGATCCCGAAATCGAGAAGAAAAAGATAAAGAACTTTAAAAACTGTCTTGACAGGATGCGGGCAGGTGACTATAATCATATTGAACGACGTTCATATTGAGGTGATCGAGTGAATACGATTGTGACATCCAAGGAGGAGATCCTGCAAACCAGTCGGGAATTGATTCGGCAGCAGGGTTGGTCAGCGGTCAGTATTCGTTCTGTGGCAGCAGCGTGCGGCGTGTCGGTTGGCTCGATTTACAACTACTTTGATTCCAAGGCTGATTTGGTCGGCGCGACTGTGGAAAGCGTCTGGAGTGAGATCTTTCACCGCCCGAACGACATGTCCGTGTTTCAAAGTGTTGAGAGCTGTATCACATGGATGTACGGACGGATGGCTTACGGCAGCGAGCAGTACCCCGGGTTCTTCACGCTCCATTCTCTGGGCTTTATGCGAAAAGAGAAAGAGGACGGCAAGGGGCGCATGCAGCATGCTTGGCAGCACATCCTGGACGCACTGTGCTTCGTCATGACGCAGGATCAAAAGATTCGCCCGGATGCTTTTACGGAGGATTTTACCGAAGAAAAGCTGGCAAGTGTTCTGTTTTCGCTGATGCTGTCTGCTTTGTTGCGGCAGGACTACGACCCCTCGACCGTTCTTGAAATGGTCCGAAGACTCATCTATTAAGTTCCTACTGAGCGGTGGGAATTTTTTCACCGGCAAATTGAACGGTGTTCACAAAGAAAAGCAAATCCTGAAAACACAGCTGGATAAGGAAAAAATGTGCTGACAACCTTGTGCGGAGCGCCATGCTCTGCACGGGTTCAAATACGCAGACTCCTATGGAGAAAGCGTCGCCTGACTGCCGATCCGGCAACCGGCTGTCCCTGTAACTGAAACATCAAACGACAAAACAAGAAAAGGAGAACAACAACTATGCAGGCTCTTATTGAAACGCTTTTTGACGCTGTCTATCTGGTATCTGTTATCACCATCGGCATTCTGATGATTCGAGGAAGCAAGGGGAACAAGCAGTTCCGTCTGTTCGGTCTGATGGCGGTTGTGCTGGGCGCGGGCGACTCTTTCCACCTGATTCCCCGTGCGCTGGCACTCTGCACGACAGGGCTTGAGAACTACACCGTGCCGCTGGGACTGGGCAAGTGGATTACCTCTGTGACGATGACCATCTTCTACGTGCTGCTCTACTATGTGTGGCGTCAGCGTTACCAGATTAAGGGCAAGGGTATCCTGACTGCCGCGGTTTATGCGCTGGCTGCCGTGCGTGTCGTGCTGTGCATGATGCCGCAGAACCAGTGGCTGAGCGCGAACACGCCGCTCTCCTGGGGCATCTACCGCAACATTCCGTTTGCGCTGATGGGTCTGCTGATTATCGTGCTGTTCTACCGCAGCGCGAAGGAAAATAACGATGCGTCCTTCCGCTGGATGTGGCTGACCATCGTGCTGAGCTTCGGCTTCTATATCCCGGTCGTGCTGTGGGCGGACGCCATCCCGATGATCGGCATGCTGATGATCCCGAAGACCTGCGCCTACGTTTGGACGGTTTTGATCGGCTTCTTCGCGATGAAGAAGGAATGCAAGTAAGAAGCGGAAAATGTCAGCTGTCCTTGGGGCGGCTTCACATATGCTTGGTTTTATGCACAAGGTTGCATATATGCTGCTTACGATGGATTACAGCTGCTATTCCGATGGGAAAGATTGGAAGAATTGAAAGGAACAGATTCAACAACTGATCATGTCGTGATGCATATTGCCGAAGTGTCATCAAACTATAATTGCAGACTGGAATGCTTTCTGACGGATGAACACCTTGTTATTCTGTCGATGATAGGTGGGGTTAACGAAGTGACATTGTAGCAGGAAGCTGCCGTTTGATCTTGCACCCAGCCAGTAGACGGTGAATCTGCTAAACCTGAAAAAAACGCCCCTTGCACCCACTCGCGAGAGTAGGGCAAGGGGCGTTTGCACCCGGCAAAGTGCGAAAAGCCTTAGGGGGACAAGGCTTTTCAATGCACGAAAAAACGCTAACCTTGGTATCAAGATTAGCGTTTCATTCTGGCAGGGCAATACATTCAATATCCGAACACTTTGAAATGCTGACTTTTGAGGAAGAACGATTATTTTTCGTTATATTATAGAAAATCGTGAGTTTTTGTTTCTCCGGCCCATCGTCGTAAACATCGACACGGCGAACAAGCGCGTTGATAATACGTTCTTGATATTTCGGATCGTGGATATCTCCGGCAAGGAACGATTCAAGCCAAAAACTGATCTGTTCGGCGGTGATCTCCGGTTTACGAAGCTGCTCACGCGCGATTTGAGCTTCAAGTTCACTCTTTTGTGATTCAAGCTCTGCCATACGCTCGCGGGTTGTCGAGGAGATTATACCGGCCTCAATCGCCTTGAGCAGATTTCGCAGAGCCTTGTCCGTTTCGGAAAGTTGGGCTTTCAAAGCCTGGACCAATGATTCATCGGAAGCGTCGGCCTTGAGCGCCGCAGCGCAGTTTTCGGAAATTTCCTTGATTACTTCGGGACGCAATACATTTTTGACGGTCTGTCTGACCACGTTTTCCTCAAGCCAATCTTTCGGTTCGGTTTTTTTGTCACATGTGCCCTTCCGATTCTTCCGGCAAGAGCATTTATAATAGCGATACGTCGCGCCGCCTTTTCCGGTTCCGGATTCGCCGATCATAGGCGATCCGCAATGTCCGCAGTAAACCTTTGTCGTCAGCAGATAGGGAATATCGGCTTTGTTATGAGCTTTTGCCGAAGCAACAACGCCGAGCCTTGCTTGTACATCATTAAAGAGCTGCACGTCAACAATGGCGGGAATGCCGTTTGGAACGGTGATCCCGGAAGCGTGGTATTCACCGATGTATTTCCGATTCCGCAAAATGCCTTGAATGCTTCCAAGGCGGAAACGATTTCCCTTCACGGTTTTATATCCTTTCTCGTTCAACGTGCAGACGATTGATTTGATCGACTGTCCGGAAGCGTACAGCTCAAAAATCATTCGCACGCAGGCCGCGCCGATTGGCTCTAGGACGAAGCGTTGATGTTCGTCGATCAAATATCCAAGAGGGACGCAGCCGCCGTTCCAGAGGCATTTCCGCGCGTTTTCCTGCAAGCCGCGCTTTGCGTTGCGCGCAAGATTCGCGGAGTAGTATTGTGCAAATCCTTCGAGCAGCGATTCGAGGATGATTCCTTCCGGCGTATCTGGAATAGATTGATCGGAGTAATACAGGGAAACGCCGTTCTTTTTGAGGCGTGTTTTATATACGGCTGTATCATACTTGTCCCGGCTGAAACGGTCGAGATTCCACATAATCAGCGCTTCAAACCGATGATGATCACTATCCTGTATCATGCGCTGAAACTCTGGGCGATTGTCGGCATGCAGGCCGGATAAGCCGCGATCCGCGTATATCTCGATCACAGTCATGCCGTGCTCTTTGGCGAAGCGCTGACAGGCGCGAACCTGTCCTTCGATGGATTCCTCGCGCTGATTATGGCTCGAAAAACGGGCGTATATGGCCGCTTTCATGCAATCACCTACTCGTTAAATACTTTATATTGCAAATGCAAAATGAGCGCATTTCAGCTATTTTGAATGCGAGATTGCGCCATTATTCGTCGAGCTTATGGCCACAATATGGACAATAGTTCTTTTTGTCGGGTTCTTCTTTATCTTTTCCGATCAAAGACGTGAATCCGGCGGAAATAATGCCCGTCGGAATGGCGATAATTCCGATGCCGACAAGGCTTATAATGGCTGCAAAGAATTTCCCTGCTGCTGTAATCGGGTATACGTCTCCATAGCCGACCGTTGTCAATGTGCAGATGGCCCACCAGAGGGAGGAAATGATATCCGGAAACTGTTCGGGTTGAACAGGGTTTTCGACCGTATACATGATTATTGATGAGAACAGCATAACGAAGAAACAAATCACAATGGACATAATCAGTTGTGAAGCAGAATTTGAAATAACCTTTACAATGATGTGTAGCGCATCAACATAACGCCCTAATTTGAAAACACGAAGAACCCTTGCTATTCTCAAAAGCCGGAACATGCGCAAAAAGCGCATATCAGCAGATATAAAAGGAAGGAAGAACGGAAGGATAGAAACCAGATCAATAACGGCCATAATTGAAGTTATATACTTCAATTTCGGATGCTTGCTATCTGGATAAAGGTAATCGGCTGTCCATATCCGAAGGGCATATTCGATTGAAAAAGCTATAACGGAGAAGGTTTCAAACGCAGAAAACAACGAAGAATATTTGCTTGCGATATCCTGAAATGATTCAAGAATGATTGAAAGCACGCTGAGACTAATCAGCGCCATAATAAAGCCGTCGAATATCTTGCTCGCGGTATCGCCCTCATCGGCCTTACTTACAATTTCAAATACGCGCTTTTTGATATTTATCTTCATCGTTGTATGCCATTCTTTCGCTTTAATATTTAATGCGGCTTGTATCCATATATTACAGCTTGATATTCACATGGAATTGATACAAAATAAGGTGTTCATGCGCATGGACATGTTGGCGACAGGCAAAGGACAAAAGAAAGGGTGTCGTCCATGCGGAAAAAAGAATATGTAGACATACCCGAAAGAACCGACATAAAAGCATTTCTTTATATCGACCGACCGGGAACGATTTACATAAACCTTTCAGGCGCGCCGAAAGGCATTGTGAAACTCATCCCTAAACGACCCCAACCGAATAACGACCGACAAGGCCGAAACGCCTGACGCTGACCGGAAGCTCGTGCAATCACGCACGGGCTTTTGTTTTGCTTTCAGCTTCCTTTTCCCTGTCCAGCTGCTCGGCGGATCGGTTGAGCAGCTCGTCGTCGTCATGGTCGAGGGCGGAGGAGAAGCGCCGCGCAAGCCCGGCAACGACTTCACGCTCGGCGGGAGGCATGGAGATGATTGTTTCGATCATTGCGCGCGCGGTGTCGTTGAGGTTGTAGGCCGCGCAGAGTTTGGATATAGGAGATGAGCAAGGCGACGTTTTAGAGATAGGACGTTCAAAAAGTTCATCGGTCGAAATGTCGAGAACATCGGCGAGTTTCAAGATAGTTTTTGACGGGGGCATTTTGCGATCCGCTTCCCAATCGCTGATTGATGATTGGGCAACTCCAATTTTGATAGATAACATTTTCTGGGAAATGCTGCGCTGCTCGCGCAAGAAGCGAAGGTTTGAACCGAATGACAATGGGATCACCTCTTTCAATAAAAGTATATCTCTAACAGAGAAAAAAGAAAAGAGAAAAGCAGAAATGTTCTCAAAAAGCGTTGACATATCGCAATGAGAGAATTATAATATCGCCATACGAGAAATAGAAGAGGTGATACGATGAGATTGAAAGATGCGCGAGACAAAAAAAGAATGACGCTGATGCAATTATCGAGGGAAGCGGGAATTGCTCAAGGATATTTGTCGGAGTTGGAAACAGGGAAGAAAAAGAACCCTTCCGTCAAAACAGCGAAGAAGATCGCGGCGGTACTGGGCTTTGACTGGACGCTGTTCTTTGAGGACGAAAGACCCGGCATAAAGGGGGGAAAACGAGATGCGAAGGACTCCAATTCATGTAACGTATGAGTTTGTCGGCGATCCAAGGCCGGATGCGGCAAAAATCGACGAGCTGGCGCGGATGATCGTTCGAGACTTCAAACAAGATATCCTCGATTTTTATGCTGATCCGAAAAATCAGGCAGCTTTTGAGGCATGGAAAGCCAAGAAAGCAGCAGCGGAGGCGGCTCAATCTCAATGTTGAGGTTTTGCAGGCCGCCGGATCGCCGACGGCCAACAAAGCCCCAAAGGGCGAGGAAATGGAGGGTGTCAAGTTATGTTGATTGATGAATTTTCTAAATTGACCGGATTTTATCCGACGGTTTCCATGTATGAGACGATCGAAAAGGCATACATGGAAAGCAAAATGGACAAGAAAAAATTCTGCGAAGCCTATAAAAATAATCTGGATGGCATGGCAGAGGCGATTTCGTATTGGGCGATTGTGGCGCAGACCGCCAAAGAGAATGAATTGATTCGGGAGAAAAAGGAACTTGTTGAACGGATCAAACAGCTTGAAAAAGAGGTATCTGTTCTTGAAAAGAAGATTGAGCGCGAAGAAGAATGGGCTGATTATGAGGACGGGAACAACGTCAAGCAAGCAGATTATGAGGAACTCGCGAAGCATTCACAGGTGATTTCGGATGAAGAAGCGGCGAAATTGATTGCCGATGATTTCGGTTTCGCCATGGATCGAATCGAGATTCGTCATTCGGTTGACGCTTTGCAGATCAACCGTCACAGGATGACAAGGACTGTCGGAAAGATTGAACGTCCTCCTCGTTATTTTGCATCGGATTGGAATTATATTCGGTTCGATGTTTCTCCGCTTGCTTACGAGGTATGCAATGGAGAACTCCGGCGCTTCTGGTCTTGAGTTTTTTCGAGCATCCGGCAATCTGGATGCTCCATAAAGCCCCAAGATGGAAAGAAGGTGAACAAATGAGAACCAAAAAGAAAAGCGCGGCGGCAAAGGTTCAGCTCGGCAGCACGAGCGGAGAGGTGAAGTTCAAAGAACTCGCTCTGATTCCGACGTTTCTGCACGAACGGTTTATTGATTTCGAGATCAGGCGGCAGCTCTTTTTCGCCGGATATGATGCGGATTTCGCGCGCATCAGGAAAGAGCGCATTCCGGACGGCGTGAAATGGCAGCTTGAGGAGCCTTGATCGGCTCCACTATGCCGAGACCGTAAGGGGACGGTCGGGAAGCCTCGATGAATATCGCCTCCATTTTTGTGAATCACTCCTTTAGCTTCAAGTTGTGCTGCATACAAGTGTAACCCCTTTACACGAAAAGTCATAATCGTTCATTGATTGGATTCGAGGCAACAACCCGATCGGGTCGGTTCGACTCCGGCTCTCGGTTCATCGTTGCGGAAGGTTCGAGGCGGGCTTACTCACCCCGCTTTCGCGGTTCGATTCCGCGCGCGGCGTCGAGGGTTTTTCTTCATTCTCCCGGCTGGCATATCTGGGAGAATGTACGCAGAGCATGGAAAACAGGCGAGTTCGAGCCTCGCCCTCTGCACAAAACGGAAAGGAGGAAACACAGGTGAAAAACATCCGGTCGCTGGATGACCTCATGGATGGCGCGGCATTGCAGAGGTTCAACAAATGCCTCCGCGAAGTGCTGGCGAACATCTTTGACCCGAACACCGACGCGAAGAAAACGCGCAAGATCACGTTGACGCTCACGATCAAGCCGGACAAGTCGCGGGATACCGCAAAGTTCTATCTGGATTGCCGTTCGTCGCTGGCCCCGATCGAGCCGCGCGAGGCGAATATCTTTCTTTCGCGCGATGATCGCGGCAATGTCTCCGCGCAGGAAGTCGGGAACCAGATTCCCGGTCAGGTCGAAATGGATGACGATGTGATCCAGCAGGAAGAACAGGACAACGTGACGCCGCTTGTGTTTGGCAGCGGAAAGAGGTAAATCATGGAAGAAAAAAACGTGCGCGCGTCCGAGAGTGGCGAACTCAAGACGCTTGAAGTTGCATCGCCTGAAATCCCCATGACGAAAGGTGCGATGCGCTATCTCGTCGAGCTGGGCAAGCAAACGAAAGATTTCGAGGTTGTCGAGATCGGCGGTCGTATCTTTACCAACACGGGCACAGACGGCACGCTCGAAGAAATTACCCCGTTTGAGACGGAATGTCCGCCGTCATTTGAAACGGCGACGCTTGACGGTCTTGTGACGTGGCTCCATGCCGACGTTGACAAGCTCTTTGGGCGGTTTGATAGGCTGTATGTTCGGGTTGTGGATCAAAACAATGTCGAGGTTCTCACTCCGTCATATGGCCGCTTGCTCGGTCGCTCGCGTGTGGCAAAATGCGCTGCATATACGCCGAGGCACAAATTCGGGCAGCAGATGACGCAGGAAGATTTCCTGATCTACTTGCAGACCTGCTTTGACCCGACGGAAGATTTCGACGTTGTGGCGAAGCTGGTCGGCACAATCAAGATGGAGAACGCCGTGGAAAACGCGGACGACGGCATTTCGCAGCGCGTGACGGTCAAGGATGGCGTTTCCGGTCTGGTCAACGCGACGATTAACAATCCGTTCCGCCTCAAGCCGAAGCGGACATTCTCCGAGGTTGAACAGCCGGTTTCGCCGTTTACCCTCCGCGTCAGCAAGGCGCAGGACGGCAAGCCGCGAATCGCGCTCTATGAGAACGATGAATCCCTTTGGAGACGCGAAAGCGTTCAGAGTATCGGCGAATGGCTGACGGAACAGCTCGACGGCCTGCCGGTCGTGGTGATCGCCTGACAACAACGCCGGGGCTTGACTCCGGCGCATACCGGGGCGGGTGCGGCGCGGGCTGCACAATTCGCGCTCCGGGTTCAACTCCCGGCCCGGTTCCATTTCAAAATCAAAAGAGAAAGGACAGATATTTGTGCAAGAAGGATTTACAATTCAGCTAAGAGAGCCGCAGCAGGAACGGCAGCTCGTCCCGCTTGCGACTCTGGCTTACGCGATCGCCCAAGAGTCGCTTGAAGTCAACCGCCACGCGGCGAGCATCGGCCGGCTTTTGATTCAAGCCAAAGAGCAGCTTCCGGACGATAAGGGGTTCATGGAGTGGGTGCAGGAGAATTGTCGCTTCTCTCACTCGACAGCCCTTAACCTCATGAAGTTCGCGCGCGGCGTTGAGGAAACTCCGGCGCTTCAAGGACATTCGCAGAGTTTCGTTCTTGAGGTGCTCAAACTTCCGGCAGCGGAACGCGAGCAATTCGCGCAGGAACACGATGGCGACAGCGTTCGTAAAATCCGCGAACTGATTGCCGAGCGTGACAAGGCGCGTCAGGACGCCGAGCACGCGGAAAAGGCGCGGTTGCGCATTGAGGAAGGATTTCAGGAAGCGTCAAAAAAGCTCAACGAGGTAGCAAACCAACGCGATTTCTACAAGGGGCAGTATGAAGCCGTTTCCGATCAGCCACCGGAAACGATCGAGGTTGAAGTTCCGGTCGAAGTGGTGCCGGAGGATTACGACGAGCTGAAACGGCGCGCAGCGGACGCAGAGAGCCGCGAGGACGAGCTTTTGCGTCAGGTCAAAGACGCTCAGGAGCGCGCCAACGATGCAGAGAGCCGGGCACAGGATGCGGAGGAAGAAGCCGAGAAGCAGGAGCAGCTCCGCCGTCAGGCACAAAGCGAATTGCGGAAGCTCCGGGACGCTGACGGCGATCCGGATGCCGACGGCGATTCTCCGTTTTCCTCAAAGCATGTCGGCGAGGCTGTTCAAGGCTTGATCTCACAGCTCGGCACACTCCCACACATGGGCGCGCTTTTCCGCTCCGTTCCGAAAGCCGAGATCGACGAGATCACGAGATGGCTCAACGTGGCGATCGAGTGGGCGGAAAACAGCAAAAGGGCGATCAATTCGATTCAAGGTTTCATCGACGACGACTCGGATTATTCCGTGAAATAAGGGAGGCGTCGGAAATGGATGAAAACATGCAACTCGTCGCCAAGGATGAAAAGGCGATGGCGGAATTTGTGAGCGCAGTCGCACAGAACAAGGCGCTCGGCGAAGAACTCCGTCAATGCGTAACGCAGTTTGCAAATCTGCTCGTTGCGATGCAGGCGCAGATGAACGCGATGCAGCGCGATTTGCAGTCCAAGGTGACAATCTCGACGGCGCAGGCGAAAGCGATTCAGGATGCCGTCAAGGGACGCTCTGAGGCGATTTGTGACGCGAAGGGCTTATCTTACGAGCGAAGCGGAAAAGCGCTCAGAGCGGCGATTTACCGCGATTTCTGCAAAGAGTTTGCGGTTGCATCGCGGCATGATCTCCCCGCGAACAAATTCCGTTCGGCGGTCGAGTTCGTCGAAGAATGGTCGAGTTTGTCGCTTGTCCGCCGCCTCAGAGAGAAAGAGAAGGAAAGCGATGCTGAAAAAGGGAACGCCGGTCGTTGCCGGTGATCTCGAACTATGCGATTTGTACAATGGTATTCTCGCCGAGGATTGGGACGAACGGACAGGGTTCAAGCCGCTCGTCACGATCCAGACGGTTATCAAATACCCGATCCAGACGGCCATTCTCTGGCCGGAGAACGCGAACGATAACGCACCGCTCAGGGAAGGGAAAAGCTATCGACTCTCCATTGTTTCGGTACGCGCAACGGCGGAAACGCCGGAAAATTACGCGGATTCACTCCGGCGGGCGTGGCTGCTCGCTTATCAACATGCAAAGCAGCACGGGCGCGAGGACTGCATGGCGATCCTCGCGCGGCATGCTCAAGGAATATATGATCGGAGGCGCTCAACCGCCGATCATTAAGGGGATATTCGGATGGTTATCAATTATGTGCGCGAGCGTGAAGCATTTTATGACTGGCTCAGCTTCAACACACTCAGTCCGACGGCTCAAAGTTTGTGGAACGCGCTGTTCACGATCTACAATCAAAAGGGCTGGCCGGAAGGGTTTGTGAAGGTGCCGGACATGATGATTCGCTCCTATATGCACGTTTCCCACGACGCGCTCCTCGATGCGAGGACGCAGCTCAAGAACAAAGGACTCCTCGATTTCACCAAGGGCGAGCGCCGCGCCTCAGCGGCGGCGTATAAACTCATTTTTTTTACCGCTGAATCGGAAGTTTGCACGGAAAAAGCGGATAAAGCGGCGGACAATCCAGCGGGCAAACCAGCGGGCAAAGTAGCGGATAAAGCGGCGGACAATCCAGCGGGCAAACCAGCGGACACTTATAAACTAAACGTAAACGTAAACCAAAACCCAAACGTAAACCAAACCAAAGGAGGACGGGGCGCGCGCGCGTACACGGGCGCAAAGACGGGGTTCCTCGATCCGGATGACGACGAGGGTTTTGAAATGCCGACGTTTCTGGGAGGCGAGGCGCTTTGACGAAGAACGAAATGAATCAGCTCATGGGGCTTGTGGAGGTCAACTGGCCGAACGCCTTCAAAGGGCTGAAAAGCAACGAAAAAAAACTGGCCTTTTCCTCGTGGTATCTGGCGCTCCAAGATATCCCGGCGAAGGTGGCGGCGCTGGCCGTCGTGAAGCTCGTCGCGACGAGCAAATTCACGCCGACGCCTGCCGATATCCGCGAGAAGGTGGCGGATGTTGCGAGAGAGGCGAGGGCGCTTTCGGCGAGCGAGCTTGCCCGCGTCAGGTTTGACGACGAGGACGAAGTGGACGCACGAACGCTATTCGCATTGCAGCAGCTCAACAGCGTTTGTTCCGGTATGAGCCTGCACAATGGGCCGAGTCTGAAAACTCTGCTATCATCCGGCAACGACGACGAGCCTTTATTGCGGCTTGAAGCGCCGTTATAACAGCGAAAGAGGGTGACTCTATGATTCCCATCGAGAAAAGCATATATCGCGCGATCGAGTGGCATTTGCACAATGTCGCCGAAATGCGAAACATTCAAAGGCTGCATCGCGACGACGTGTTCAACGCCGGAGGTGGAGAAGCGGATGCCGGGACACGGGGACGGTCGAAGCATCCAGACCCGACGGCACTTAAAGCAATTTCACTTGTGGACAGTACGGCGGCGAGGTGGCTTGATGTAATCGACGATACATTCCACTTTTTCGGCGATGCGCCGGAGGCAGAGTTCGCCTCGCTGTACTATGGGCGGGGGCGGACGCTCCGATCGGTGGCGCTCTCGATGGGCTGCACAGAACGGACGGCGCATTACTACCGGGACAATTTTGTTCTCCGGTGCGGTATGCTGGCGGCGGAAAAACGCCTGATCCGTCTTGATAAAATGCAGGAACGCGACGGATGAAATGCAACCTTGAAAGGGCGTGATTGCGTGAAGCTGGCACAGTATTATAACCTCATGGACAAAGCGAGCAGGGAACACAAAGTCGCCGGATTCATGCGGGAGTACAATACCCGACTCTATGCGCAGGGCGTAAAGGACGGCTTTTTGCTGGCATTGCCGATCAATGAGCGGCGGGCGGCGCTGATGGATCGCGAGGTGCTACTCGATGCGGCGGGAAAACCTCACGTCGTCTTTGATTGCATGGATGACGATCCGCTCGTCTTGAGATACGAAAACTCGATTCAGTGAAGGAGGAACACGGATGGAAGCAGAGAATTTGAAGAAGCTCACGGCGGATCAATGGCTGAACGTGTTGGGCGGTCTGATCGCGGTGGAACAGCTTCTCCCGGAAATGATACGCGACAGCAAGCAGCGCGAGACACTGACGGCGGCGCTCCGGATGGGAGAAGTCGCGGTCGGGTACATCTCGCAATTTTGCGCGGACGAGTGCGTCTTTAACGTTGTGGAAAAACCGAAGAATTGAGGCGGCAGGATGAACGAGAGTTTATTTTCGAGTGCGTCGGTGGAGTGGGCGACGCCGTGGGAGCTTTTCAGGCAGCTTGACGCGGAGTTCCACTTTGACCTCGATCCGTGCAGCACACACGAGAACGCGAAATGTGCGGAACACTTTACCAAGGCGGAGGACGGCCTCTCGCGGGATTGGGGGGGCAAAAGGGTGTTTTGCAATCCGCCATACGGGAGAGAGCTTCCGAAGTGGATTAAGAAAGCGCACGATGAAGCAGAAAAAGGCGCGCTCGTGGTGATGCTCATTCCGGCGCGAACGGATACGCGGGCTTTCCATGATTACATATACCATCAGGCGGAACTCCGATTCATCAGGGGACGGATCAAGTTCGGCGATGCGAAAGCGTCCGCTCCGTTCCCGTCGATGCTTGTCATATTCAGACCCAAGGAGGGCGTCAGCTCTGCCGAGTGAGGCTCGTCAAGCCTCTTTTTTATTAGAAGGTTCTCCGCTTGAATCATCACTCAAAACCGCGTATTTTCCGCTTTTTGGAGCAAAAGGAAAATCCAAAACGGAAGCGCCAAAAAGCAAGCGGAGACAAGGCTTTTGAGGAACAAAGAATTTTCACACAATTACAGATATGGGAAAAAAGAAGGAGGGAGAGCGGCGTGGAGTGTGTACAGCCGATCCGGGACGTTGAACAGGTGCATGAAATCGAGCGGCGGCTCTATGAACGGAAGGGGCAGAGCGAAAAGAACTGGCGTCAATACATGCTTTTCGAGCTGGGCATTTATACCGGCTTGCGCATCTCAGACCTCGCAAGGCTCAAGGTGTCCGACGTGCGGGGGCGCGAGGTGCTGACGCTGAAAGAAACCAAGACGGGCAAACAAACGAACCTGCCGCTTTCGCGCAAGGTGCAGGGCGTGATCCGGCGCGAGCTGAAAGGTTATCCGGCGGATCAATATATCTTTCTTTCTCCGCATCGAACCAAGCCGACGGAACGGCACCCGGAAAGACGGCAGGGCAACGAGAAGCCGATCGACCGAAAGACAGCGTATAACTATGTCAATGAGATTTCGAGAGAGATCGGAATTGATTTCAAGATTGGATGCCATACGCTCCGAAAGACATTCGGCTATCACTTTTATAAAAAGACCGGCAAGATCGGTTTGCTGACAATCTGGTTCAACCATTCGTCCGAACAGGTGACAAAGCGCTATATCGGTATCGACCTCGACGAGATGGCGGGTTACGCGAAAAATTTTGAAATTTGAAAACATGATTCATATTGACGCCGCTTTTAAGGTGTGATAGGATTATGGCGTTGTGATAGATGATAACGCGCAAGCGCGGCTTTCCTGTTTCGGGAGGTCGCGCTTTTTCGTATTCACAAACGTTTGCGAATGGAGAGCGACGAGATGCGGCGGACGCTGGCGAAAGACCCTAGCCGAATGACCAAGAAAGAAATCTATAACGATCCTCGGTATCAGGCGGCTCGGCGCGCATGCTTGCGGCGGGCTGGCTTTATGTGCGAGGAGTGCAGAAGGTACGGGCGCAACACGACAGCGACGATGACGCATCACATCAAACCCGTTGAGGAATATCCAGAGCTGGCGTTCTCGGCGGCAAACCTCCGCGCATTATGCGCAGCGTGTCACAACAAGGAGCATCCGGAGAAAGGCGGCACTCGTGGCTATCGCAAATGATCCCCCCTAGGGTATACCCCCATATCAGGCATAAAGGAGAACGGGGGAGTAAGGGGTATTTCCAAGTGCGCGGGCATGGGGAAGTTTAAGCAAAAGTTTTTTCGCGAGAGGAGGCGAGCGCATGGCGCAAAAATCGAAACATTATATCCGAGCCGAAACCGACATGAAGAACCTCGGCATTTATAAACCTGAATTTGATTCCATGATTGCGGTTTATGCCCAACTCATGACGCAGCGCGACAAGCTGGAAAGCGAGTACAAGAAGGGCGGGTATCAATATCAGGTGAACACGTCATCCGGCGTAAAGAAAGCGCCGATCGTGACGACGCTCGAAGCGCTCCGAAAGGATTGCCTCACCTATGCCGAGGCGCTCGGCCTGACGCCTCGCGGGCTTGCAAAGTTCGACGCCAAGGCTTTTGAAAAGCGCAAGGTTGGCGGGCTGGAACAAGCTCTCGGCAATTTGGAGGGCCTCGAATGATTGATCCTCGCAAAGAGTCCGAACGTGTCGAAAAAACCTATCAGCAATGGCAGTCGTTCCGGACTGCTTACGATTACGCAGCAGGGATTCTCTCCGGCGTAATCGTCGCCAACGCTGAACGCATCGAAGCCGCCGAGCGCTTTTTCCGCGATCTTCTCAATCCGGCGTATGATATCCGGATGAAGCCGCCGGAGTTCGTGATCCGAATCATCGAACGGACGATTAAACACAATCAGGGCGAGAAGCTGGACGGAACGCCGCTCAAGGGAACGCCGCTCATTTTGGAACCGTGGCAGGTTTTCGTTGTCGTCAATCTGCTTTGCTTCTACAAGGCGGGAACGAACGAGCGGCGATTCAAGGAGGCGTTCGTCTATGTTCCGCGCAAAAACGGAAAGACGTTGCTCATTGCTGGGCTTGCGTGGGGCGTCGCTCTGATGGAGCGCGCGTCCGGATCGTCGATCTACATCGTCGGCGCGTCCAAGCGTCAGGCGGTGCAATCGTTCAACGATATCATTTTCTCGCTTGACTATATCGGCGAGCTGGACGAGTTCCGAGTCCTCAACAACAATCAGGAAACCTCGATCGAACGAAAGTTCCGCGACAACGCGGGGCGCGAGGTCGGCTCTATCCGCATCGAGGCACTCGCCGCGAATCCGGATCGGCAAGATTCGCTGAACTCCAACGTTCAGATTTGCGACGAGGTACACGCCTACAAAAACGCAAAGCAGTACAACGTCATTAAGGAGTCGGGCAAGGCATACACGAACCGTCTTTGCATCGGGATCACGACGGCGGGCGACGATACAACGTCGTTTTGCTATAACCGTCTGAAATACTGTCAAAAGGTGCTTTCTCAGGTCGTCAAGGATGAGAGCATCTTTATTTTTATCTGCAAAGCCGACGAAACGGGCGGCGAAGCCGTTGACTATCTCGATCCGGTGCAGCATGAAAAGGCGAATCCGAATTATCGCGTATCCATCAGACCGGATGAAATGATGGACGGCGCTTTGCAGGCGCAGAATGACCCGCAGCAGAGAAAAGACTTCCTCGCGAAGTCGCTCAATGTCTACACGTCGGCGATTAAGGCGTATTTCGATATCAACGAGTTTCAGAGTTCCGACGCGAAATACAACTGGACGATTGACGAGCTGGCAAAGATGCCGATCGAGTGGTACGGAGGAGCAGACCTTTCGAGACTGCACGATTTGACGGCGGCGGCGCTCGTCGGTCAGTATGAGGGCGTCGATATCATCATCACCCACGGCTTTTTCCCGATCGTCAACGCGCATCTCAAAGCCGACGAAGATAATATTCCGCTTTTCGGCTGGAAGGATGACGGATGGCTTACGATGTCCAACACGGCGACAACGCAGGTCGAGGACGTTGTTCGCTGGTTCTGCGAAATGCGGGATCGCGGGTTCAAAATCAAGCAGATCGGACACGATCGCAAGTTCGCGCGTGAATATTTCACGCTCATGAAGCGAAAAGGCTTCCGGATTATCGATCAGCCGCAGCTTTACATTCTCAAATCCGAGGGATTCAGGCAGATCGAGAATCAGGCGAAAAACGGTCGCCTTTACTATCTGCACTCCGAGGCTTTTGAATATTGCGTTTCCAACGTCCACGGTGTCGAGAAAGTGGACGACATGATCCAGTATGAAAAAGTCGCGCCAAAGCAGAGAATCGACCTGTTCGACGCAGCCGTTTTTGCGGAAGTGCGCAGAAAGGCGAATATGGACAAGCAGGGGCAGATTCGAGACTATTTCGGAGGTGGTTCGAATGTCGAGGAAAAATAAACGGGCGCGAGACAAGCCGACACAGCGCAGCGCAAAAGCGGAAAACTGGTTTTTGTCGGTCGAAGCTAAAGAGACGCTCGGCGTATCCGGATATACGAGGCTTTCGGACAATCCGGAAATCCGAATGGCGGTGAACTGGATCGCGGATCGTGTGTCCTCAATGACGATTCACCTCATGGAGAACGGCGAAAACGGAGATGTTCGCATCAAAGATGAACTCGCGCGAAAAATCGACATTGAGCCGAATCGTCACATGACGAAAAAAACGTTTATCGCGCAGATCGTCAGGACGATGTATCTCGAAGGAGACGGAAACCAAGTCACACTTCCGATTGTCAAGCATGGACTCATTGACGAGCTGATCCCGATACCCGCCTCGAAGGTTTCTTTTTCCGACGATGTGAATAGCGGTTATTACGCGCTTATTGACGGGCGGAGATACGAAGATGACGAGATCCTGCACTTTGTTTTAAATCCCGATCCGGATAGGCCGCACATGGGAACGGGATTTCGCGTTGTGCTTTCGGACGTGCTCGCGAATCTCCGTCAGGCAGCGGCAACGAAACGGGGCTTTATGTCTGACAAATGGAAACCGTCGGTTATTATCCGCGTTGCGGATTTTCCGGACATAACGCAGGAGGGACGGCGGAAAGTCCTTGACGATTTCGCGGGGCCGCTGGAAGCTGGCGAGCCGTGGATCGTCCCGACAGACATGATGGAAGTGCAGACAGTCAAGCCGCTTTCGCTGAACGATCTCGCTCTCAATGATTCCGTAACGCTGGATAAAAAAACGGTTGCGTCCATGATCGGCGTTCCACTCTATGTGGTAGGCGCTGGCGCGTACAACCGCGACGAGTACAACGCGGCAATCCGAACAACCGTCATGAATACCGCGCAGATTCTCCAAGCCGAACTCACGCGAAAGCTCCTGATTTCGCCGAAACGGTATTTCTCATTGTCGCCGCGCAGCCTATACGCCTATGACATGAAAGACCTCGCGTCGGTCGGCGGAACGCTGGCCAATCAAGGGCTTATGACGGGCAACGAAGTGAGAAACTGGATCGGGCTTTCGCCGCTGGAAGGTTTGAACGAACTCAAGGCGCTTGAAAATTATATTCCGCTTGAAGCGATCGGTTTTCAAAAGAAACTGACGAAGGGAGGAGAGAACGATGGAGAAACCAACGGAAACGAATAGACGCTCCGCGATCCGGATGACAAGTTTCACCACGCGCGAAGAAACGCGCGAGGATGGCGGAAGCGATCCGGTGATTGAGGGCTATTTTGCAGTTTTCGGCGATGTATACGAGCTTTGGCCGGGGGCGTCGGAGACGATCCAGCGCGGCGCGTTCTCCGGCGTTGTCGGCGGCGACGTGCGGGCGCTTATCAATCACGATACGACGCTCGTTCTCGGCAGGACACGCGCCGGAACGCTCACGCTCTACGAAGATGAACGCGGACTCTTTGGACGAATCCGGATCAATCCGGACGATTCCGACGCGATGTCTCTTTATGCGCGCGTCAAGCGCGGCGACGTGGATCAATGCTCTTTCGGCTTTGATATCGGCAAGGAACGAACGGAGTTCAGCGAGGACGGCTCGTCGATTCGCTGGACGATCGAGGAAGTGTCTCAGCTCTACGAGGTTTCCGTCTGCACGTTCCCGGCATACGAGGCGACGGGCGTTTCTGCTCGCCGCGCCGATTATGACACGATCCAGAAACGAAAGGCTCAGGCGTGGCGCGAGGGCGCGCGCTCGAAGCTCAAGAAGGAGGAAAAGTAAATGGCACTCAGAACCCTTGTGCTCAACAAGCGCATCCGCGAAAAGCGCGAGCGCCTCACTCAGCTTGAAGCGACGCGGGAAGAACTCAGGTCGCGCGAGACGCAGCTTGAAAGTGATATCGAGGCGGCGCAGACTGACGAGGAGCGCGCAGCAGTCGATGAAGCGATCGAGACGTTCGACCGCGAACAGAACGAGAACAATGAACAGATTTCGGCCATTGAGGGCGAGATCGCCGATCTTGAGCGCGAGCTTGAGCAGGCCGAAAGCAGTCAGAACCGCGCCGCCGGTCAGCAGCAGGAACACAGAGAGAACGGCGCAGACCATCAGAGGAGGGAAAACGACATGCCCATTCAGAACATGAACACGCGCGCAGCTCGTCGCGCACTCACTCGCGAAACGCTCATTCATCCGGAGGTTCGTACTTTTTACGAGAGCCTGACGACGATGATTCAGACCCGCGCACAGAACGGCTCTCTGAGCAGCGCTGAACTTGTGATCCCGGAAATCGTGATGGATCGCATCGAAGATCGCATGGGCGATTATGCCACGGTTGCAAATGAGGTCGAAACCCTGAACGTCGGCGGCACGTCCCGCGTCATTCTTGACGGTGCCGATCCGGAGGCGGTTTGGGTGGAGCAGTCCGGCGCGATTTCGCAGATCGAGGGCGGCTTTGCAAAGGTTGAATTTGACGGCTGGAAGCTCGCCGGTTATATGGCGATCCCGAACGATATCATCGAAGATTCCCTCATCAACCTCGCCGTTTACGTCGAAACGAAGCTTGCAAAGGCGATCGCCAAGTCTCGCGACAAGGCGATCCTCAAGGGAACCGGCTCGACGGGTAAGCAGCTCGTTGGCATTATTCCGAGCCTGAAAACGGCAAACAGCGTAACCGTTACCGGCTTTAATCTCGGCGAGATTCTTTCTAAAATCTCCCTCGTGGATGATGGCGAAGAAGCATACGGCGAAATCATCGCCGTTATGAAGCGCTCGACCTTCTACGGGCGTTTTCTGCGAAACATGATTACGACCGACAGCGCAGGCCGCTATGTCGTGCCGGATTTGAAGAATCCGAATATTGGTGTCCGCGTGGTTTTCTCTCAGTACATGGACGCCGACAAGGTGCTTTTTGGCGATTTCCGCCGTTACATGGTTACCAAGCGTGCGGCGCTCAAGCTGGCGGCGTCTACGGACGTTAAGTTCATCGAAGATCAGACTGTTATCAAGGGGCTTGAGCGCCTTGACGGAAAGCCGCTGCATGTTGACGGCACGAACAAAACGAAAGATTGGGTACTCGTGACAATCAAGGATGCCGAGGGCGCAGCGGGTTAAACCGGAAAGCTGAGGTTTGAACGATGGACGAGCAGATTCTTTTTGACCTTCTCCGAGCCGATCTCAATCGACTCGGAGAGCGTCCCGATGACGAGTATCTGAAAACGTTGCTCCGGGCGGCGTGCCTTGACCTTGAGCGGCGCGGCGTCCATTTTCCGGATGATGCAAACGGCGTCGATGTCGAGGATTATCAAACATTGATTGTCGGAACAGCCTCATGGATGTACTCCAAGCGCAGGACAGGCGAGGCAATGCCTCAATATTTGCGCAGCTTGAAAAACTCGATTCTTTTCGCACAGAAAGCGGGGAAGGAACGATGATGGATAGCGGGATCATTGAATTTTACTCTATAACGAACACGGCGGATCGGGCAAAACTTCCGGTTCGCCGCGCTTTGCTTAAAGCGAAAGAATGGTACGAAGCGCGAACTGTTGGCTTTCGCCGCTATTACACGGCGAAGCAGGCTAACGTGAATATCGAAATTGTCGCGCGAACGTGGCGGCTTGAAAACATATCGACGCAGGATGTCGCCAAGATCGGCGACAACTGGTTCACAATCAAGCAGGTTCAAAACGGTTTTAATGATGACGGACTCGAAATCACTGACTTTTCGCTCGAAAGGACGGCTGAAAAATTTGACGCTTGAGCAGCTTGAAAACATCCTCGCCGAAGTGCCGGACAGGATCACGGTGTCGCAATATGAGAGCGTGAGCGAGACCATGCCGCGGATTGTCTGGAATGAGACGCGGCTTTCGCAGACATACGGCTCGAACGAGGCGGAACAGATGGCCGTCAAGGTGATCGTCGAGCTGATTTCCAAGCCGGAGACGGCAAGACGGGACATGTTCGACGTTGTGGATGTTCTCCGCGAGCATCTGATCCCGTTCACGGCACAATGCGGATATGACGAGGACCTGCAAGCGGTGTCTTATGAGTTCAGCATTGATATTATGGAGCCGGTCTGATGCACAACGGAAACGAACTGAAAGGCTTTCAGCGGTTACAGGAGTATATCTCCAAGAAATCGCAGATCACAAACGATTCAATTCTCAGCGGACAGAAAGCCGCAGCGGAATATCTTCAAGAGGCGATGCGCGGGCGTTCCGCTCCGCGTGGGAGAAGCTCTCCGCACATGCTCGATACATTCATGTTTGAACAGGACGAGACGACGGCGGAGACGAAATTCGGTTGGAGTCGGTTTTATGGGCGAATGGTTGAGTCCGGGCATAAAGTCAGACCTCCGGGAAAGCGGAAGAAAAAAGCCGGAGAACAGCGAACCGTCAAAGCGCAGCCGCACTTAAAGACGGAGTTTGACAAGAATCAAGATCAGCTTGTAAAAATCATGATCGAAACGATGGAAAGAGGGTAAACAATGGCGATTGTCAATTCTAAGCCCATGCGCCGCGTCGGTGTCGGTGCTCAATATATTTGTTTCTGGGAGAAGGAGCAGAGCGACGATCAGATCGCATTCGCGGCAAACGTCACGAAGCTCAAAACGGTTGCCTCCATCCAGACAACCGAGGAACGCTCCGAATCTAAGGTTTTCGGCTCGAATGAGGTTTATGATGTCGATACCTCTGTAACGCCTCCGAAAATGACGGTCGAAAATCTGGCGTTCCCGCCGATCGTCCTTGCGACGATGCGCGGGAATGAGATCAAGAACGGTTTCGTCGTTCATTCGACTTATGACGAACCGGGCTATTTTGCCTATGGCGTCGTGTTCCCGAAAAAGTCCGGAAAGACGAATTTTGTCTGGTATCCGAAATGCAAGCTCGTTTCCGCGAGTGACGCGGCGAATACCAAGGACGACAGCGGGCCGAATACACAGAATCGCTCCGTTGAAATCCAGTCGTTCACTTTTGACGACAAGGGCAGCTACAAGGTCGAGTATGATACCGAGCTGCTTTCCGGGGATACCGATCCGCAGATTACGGAGGAAAAGTTCTTTGAAAAGCCGCTGCTTGCGCCGCTGGTTTCGGAGTAAGGAGGACATATGCTCGCAATCAATAAGTGCGATTATCAGCTTTCCTCCGGCGATGTGATCTCAATCGGAGTGAACTTCAAAGCGCTTGAGAATATGACGAGGTATCCGGGCGGTTTGGGCAAACTTCAAAAGGATATGCAGCGCGTCGCGATCAACAATCCGGAAACGGAAGGATATATCGATCCCGATTCCGAGGAATACGGGGAGATTGTTTCGACGGCGATTTCCGCAATGGGCTTTATGCTCCATGCACTCATCAGCGCAGGCGGCGAGAAATGCACGGTTGACGAGTGCATGATGGCGATTGGGCCGAGCGATTTCGAGCAGCTCAACGAGATTTTCAAAGAGTTTAGCTCGGCAATGGCGCAGATGACGGGAAAAAACCGGGCGCGCCTGACGATGAACGCGATCTAAATTTGGATTTCGTCAGGCTGATTCATACGGCGAAGCGGATCGGGCTTTCGATTCCGGAGTTTTGGGAACTTTCGCCGGTCGCGTTTTTGCAGCTTTGCGGAATGTATTTGGAGGATCACGGAAAAACAAACCCGTTCCGCGTACAGTTCATAGACGAATAATTCGCAAACGTTTGTGAATGAAGCTCGGTCGCTTTGGCGGTCGAGCTTTTTCTTTTAGAGGCAGGAGGCGGAAAGATTGGCGAACGAACATATCGAGGAGGTCGGTCTCCGGTTTAAGGCCGACGGTTCCGCCGACTATATCGGAACGCTTAAACAGATCAACAATGAAATGTCCCTCACCTATGCGGAGTATGTCCGCGATACGGCAGAGATGGACAAGAACGCCACGGCAACCGAGAAGCTCAAAGCGAAAAAGAAAATGCTTGAGAGCCAAATGGACAGCCAACGGCAAAAGGTCGCGGTACTCCGGCAGCAGGTCGAGGAAATGTCCAAGTCGGAAGATGCCAACACGGACGCTTTGCAGAAAAAGCAAAAAGAACTTGCCTATGCAGAGTCGAAGCTCACCTCTTACGGAAAATCCATCGAGGATGTAAACGACGAGCTTTCAAAGCATACCGAGCTAACGGATAAGATGTCCTCAAAGCTCGGAGAAGTCGGCGGGAAGGTCGAGGATTACGGAAAGAAAGCGTCGGTCGTTTCCGGAGGCATTGTCGCGATCGGCACGGCGTCAATCGCAGCGTTTAACGAAGTCGATGAAGGATTGGATATCATCGTCAAAAAGACCGGCGCAACCGGCGAAGCGATGGACGGACTCGAACAATCGTTCAAGAATGTTTTCGGTTCAATCCCCACAACGGCGGATAAAGCGGGCATTGCGATCGGCGAAGTCAACACGAAATTCGGTGCAACCGGCGAAACGCTGGAAGAACTTTCGCGGCTGTTTATCCAGTTCGCGGAAATCAACGATGCGGACTTGAACAGCTCGATCGATTCCACGTCTCACCTCATGCAGCAATGGAACCTTGATATATCGCAAACGCCGAATCTGCTCGGTCTGATTTCCTCCGAAGCGCAGCGAACGGGCATTGCAACAAATACGCTCATGGCGTCCCTTGAGAAAAACGGCTCGACCTTTAAGGAATTGGGGTTAAGTATCGATCAGTCGATCGTGCTGCTCGCTAACTTTGAAATGGCAGGCGTTGACACAGGAACGGCGCTCGCTGCTTTGCGGAAATCCGCCTCGGCTTATACCGCCGAGGGAAAGACGATGCAGCAGGGCTTTTCTGAAACCGTCGCGGCAATCAAGAACGCCAAGACGGAAACGGAGGCGCTCTCAATCGCACAATCGACATTCGGCACAAAGGGCGCGCTCGAAATGGCAACGGCAATTCGTGAAGGACGACTTTCGGTTGACGATCTCGTTTCCGGCATGGAAAACATGGGAACCGTCGTCGCCGACACGTTCGAGGCAACGCTCGACGCGCCGGACAAGCTGACGGTTGCGATGAACAACGCCAAGATTGCCGGGGCGGATTTGGGCGCGACAATCCTTGACATGGTTTCCCCCATGCTTTCACAGCTCGCTGCACTTGCGCAGCAGGCGGCGGCATGGATCGGAAGTCTTGACGAAGGGACAAAGCAAACAATCGTCACGGTTGCGGCGATTGCGGCGGCGATCGGGCCGCTGCTCATTGTACTCGGCAAGGTGATTTCGAGCGTCGGTTCGCTGATCGGCGCAGTTCCTCAGATTATCAGCGGGTTCTCAAAGGTCGGTTCGGCGTTCTCCGGGTTTGTTGGCTTGATTGCTGCTCATCCCATCGTTGCGGCGATCGCGGCGGTTATTGCCATTATCGCGACGCTTTGGACGAAATGCGAGTGGTTCAGAAATCTTGTCAAGTCTCTCTTTGAATGGCTTATGTCCATGACGAGCAAAGTTTCCGACTGGGTTGTAGCGGCGTTTTTGACTATATCGGACGCTCTGACGGCGCTTTATAAGGCGATATGCGCAACCGTTGATAAAATGGTCGAGTGGCTCAAGAAAGCGTTTACGAGCATATCTGACGCGCTCACGGCGCTTTATAAGGCGATATGTTCAACCGTTGATAAAATGGTTGAGTGGTTCAAAAAAGCGTTTACGAGCATATCTGACGCGCTCACAGCGCTCTATAAAGCGGTAAGCTCAACCATTGATAAAATGACCGATGTATTCAAGGCGATTGTCGAGTTCTTGAAAAGCGCTTTTGTTCAGGGATGGACGGCGGCGTTTAAGACGATCGGCGGAATTGTCGAAGCGCTTTTTTCGACGCTCTCCTCGGTCTGGACGAATATCAAGGCGATTTTCACAGGGATTATTGATTTCGTCAAAAATGTTTTCACGGGGAACTGGCGCGCGGCATGGCAAAACGTCGTCGATGTTTTCGGCAATGTGTTTTCGATGATCGGAAATCTGGTGAAAGCGCCGATCAACGCGGTTATCACGCTGCTCAATTCGGCGATTGATGGCATAAACGCGATTGCAATCGAAATGCCGAATTGGGTTCCGGGCGTCGGCGGAAAACGGCTTGGCTTTAATATTCCGAATATTCCGATGCTCGCAAGCGGCGGCGAGCTGATCTCCGGCATGGCGATCGTCGCCGAGGCTGGCCCTGAGCTGGTCGCACAGGTTGGCGGACGAACGGTTGTAACGCCGCTTTCCGGCACGTCGAAAAACTCCGGTCAAATTTCGCTCTCCGATGAAACGATCGAACGTCTCGCGTCGATGATTGCTCAGTTGTTGGCGGCAATGAATATCTCGATCAATATCGGCGAACGCGAGTTTGCTCGAATCATCCGCGAGGTGATGGCATGAGCGAAATCTATTTTGAAAATTCAGTCGGAAAGACGATCAGGCTTGACCGAGGCGCGATCCGGATCAAGGACGCGCGCTCTCTCCGGGAATTTGAATGGAGTTATACGGCGTCGGAATATCCGATGCAGTTCGGCGCGAAGATTTCAAAATTCACGCGAGGCGCGGCAGTAAAAACGATCTCCGTCGTAATCAGAGGAAAGACACGGCAAGAATGTCTTTCGGCTCTGAATGAATTGCTTTCGGTCTGCGAAACGGATATCTCCGCAAATAAACCCGGTAAGCTCTGGTTGGATGGGCAATACCTGAAATGCTATCTCGGTACATCCTCAGAGATCGAAGAATGGGCGGGCGGCTTTCATTTCATGGAGAAAAAGCTCAAGGTTCTTTCTCCGTTTCCGTTCTGGATCACGGAGAAAGTGCAGCGGTTTCGAGCTGGCACGAGAGCGGTTTCGTCATACGGCAAAAAATACGCGGGACGGTACCCGTATCAATACGGTACGGGATACGCGAACGAGATCCTTTTCAACGATCATTTCGCGGATACTCCGGCGATTGTGACGATTTACGGGCCTTGCACGGAACCGAAAATCTATATCGGCGGGAATGTTTACGGTGTCGAAGCCAACGCAGAGGATGGCGAGCGAATCGTTCTCGATCAGATTGAGCGCAAAATCTACCGAGTAGATGCGACGGGTGCAACGACGAATCTCTTTGATTATCGCATCAAAACGAGCGATCCATTCAAAAAGATTTCTCCGGGCGACGTTGCGGTTCAGTTCTCCGGTGAATTTGGCTTTGATATCGAGCTTTTGCAACAGCGAAGTGAACCGAAATGGATTTGAGGAGGGTTTCATGGATATTATCCGCGCCGATGCCGATCGGCATGAAATCGGGTTCATACAGGATTTCACGAAGTTTGACGCCGAGATTTCTCAAACGCCGACGCTCGATCGAAATCAATTCGTTCTTACGATGGATGAAGATGATTATTTAGAGTCGGGAATAACGGACGGGGCTTTTATCTATATCCCATTTTCGGAGTTTGGCGGTCAGGTGGATGAAATCAAGCATGCAAGCAAGCAGGGGCAAGTCATAATATCCGGCGCGACGTGGCGCGGCCTGCTCTGCCGAAAAATCGTCGAACCGCCGACGGGCGCGGCCTATTTGACGATCGGCAAAACAGAACCGAACAAAGCGCTCCAAACGCTGATCGGAGACCGTTTCGGCGACTTTTTCGACGTGGGCGGAGAAGAAATCAAAGGTGCGGTTGTTTCTGGCGAGTTCCGTTTTCAAACGCTGCTGGATGCGATCGTATCGTCTTTCTCTGACGCTCGCCTTGAAATCTCGTGCATCTACGATAACATTCAAAAGAAAGTGCGCGTGTTTCCTCGGAAGGTTTCGGATTATTCCTCGCTCGTCGATTTGTCGCAGGATTACGGCGTACACATGACGACGAAGCTCGGCGGCGTATCGACCTATAATCACATCATCGCGCTCGGACGCGGCGAGCTGACCGAACGCGAAGTCGTGCATCTGTACAGGCTGGAAAACGGGACAATCACAGAGACGAGTCCGGGCAATCTCGGTCTCGCGGATCGCGTGACAACGTTCGATTATCCGAACGCCGAAAGCCGAGATGAACTCGTAAAAAGCGCAAAGAAGCAGCTCGAAGCGCTTGCGCCGATGCGCTCAATCGAGATGGACACGTCAGAAATGGGCGTGTCCCTCGAACTCGGCGATCTCGTCTCCGGACGAGATCGCGTGACGGGTCTTGTCACGACTAAGGCAATTTCAAACGTGATTCTCACAATCACGGCGTCAGGCGAAAAGCTGGAAACGAAGGTGGGGTAAGGATGGCTCAAAAAGCAATTACAATTTACACGCCGCCGGATGCGGCACCGCATATTTACGCCGAAGATGACGCGCAGCTCTACCGGGCGATTTTCGGACGATCCGGAATTACGGAGGGCGACGAGATGCTCGCGTGTTCGCTGGTTGACAACAACACGGTTCGGCTTGCATCCGGAACGTTTGTCAATCAAGGATATATCGTTTGCGTTCCGGGCGGCTCCTACGAGGATTTAACCGTAGAGAGCGGAACGCAAAACATGTATCGAAAAGATTTGCTCGTCGCTGAGTTTGCGCGCGGCGGCGGCAGCACGGCGGACGCGCATGTTTTCAGGGTGGTCAAGGGTGTTCCGGCGGCGTCTGCAAGCGCGGCGAGCGATCCGGTGCTGACTCAAGACAACCTCGCAAGCGGCGGAAACAAACGGCAAGAAGCCCTTTACAGAATCAACGTGAACGGGCTTTCTATCGAGTCGATCGAGCGCGTCGCGCCTTATGTCGGCTCTTTCTATGTTTGATTCGAGGTGGTAACGGATGAGTCAAACCTCGATGTCGTTTTCGCGTCAAAACAGCTATACGACGCAGGAATATGGCGATTCGATTAAATACAATGTCAGTTCATCTCCGGATTTCGGACGAGGAAACAAAGCGACTCGCGCGAAGTTTAATGTTTCCGGGTTGACCAACGGCACACGATCCGGCGCAACGCGCGACATTGTGATTCAGATTGAGACCTCGGACGGCGCAGAATATAACATCTGCTCAACGAGCGTTTATCTATCCGGAAGCGGCACGAGCGGCGCAAACGTTTCGATTGACTGGTTTGATATTCCGACGGCGTATCAATATGAGATTGCTAACAAAACCATATCGGCGATCTATGTGCTGCAAGATTCGGATTATTCGGTTCGCGGCGTTGCGGGTTCAGGAACGCTAACGTTTGAATATGAGTCGGCGGCGACACGATGCACAGCACCGAGCACGGTATCTATATCCAGTGCAACAACGGCGGATTCGGAAACGCTTTCGTGGTGGGGGGCAAGCGCGGGAAGCTATAACGCGATTAAAAGCTATTACATCGAATATTCGGACAGTTCGGACGGCGTATCGTGGGCGGCATGGAACCACTATTACACGCTTGAAACGTCGGCAACGTATGGCTCGATATCGGTTGCTTTGCCGGGAACCGGAAATTATCGCAAATTCAGAATTTGGACATTCGGCGAACTAATCAATTCTGAAACGGCGACGGAAAGCGGCGCATGCTATCACGCATACACGCCGAGCGCGCCGGGATCGCTTTCTCCTGCTGCTGGCGGATATACGAGCCTTTCGGCGATTTCGTGGGGCGCGGTATCGTGCGCCGATCCGATTCAGAGTTATTCCTATCAAATCAGCAAAAACGGAGGATCGTCGTGGGAAACGGAAACCACGACGACGGCAACGAGCGTCAGTATTTCGAGCTGGTTTAACTCTGTCGGCGCATCTGCTCGCGTCTTGTTCCGCGTCAGAGCGCGCACAAACAAAGGCATTTACTCTGGCTGGTCAACATCCGGCGTCTTTTATCGGCGTACATTGCCAACGGCGCCGAATACGGTTTCAATTTCGACAACAACGACAACGAGTTCGACCGCAACGCTTTCGTGGAGCGGCGCGGGCGCTGGAATAAATAATGCAATTAAAGGATACTTAATCCAGTATGCGGACAGCTCGAATGGAACGACGTGGGGAGCATGGACAAAATATAGTCAGATTGACAGCACTGAAACGGGAAAGTCTGTAAGCGTCAACATCGCAGGAATGGGCAAATACAGAAAATTTCGCGTTCAGACTATTGGTGAAGCGCAAAATTCCTCGACAGCAAAGGAAAGCAGCGCATGCTATCGCGCATACACGCCAAGCGCGCCGGGATCACTTTCTCCTGCTGCTGGCGGATATACAAGCCTTTCGGCGATTTCGTGGGGCGCGGTATCGTGCGCCGATCCGATTCAGAGTTATTCCTATCAAATCAGCAAAAACGGAGGATCGTCGTGGGAAACGGAAGCCACGACGACAGCAACAAGCGTCAGTATTTCAAGCTGGTTCAACTCGATCGGTGCATCTGCTCGCGTTTTGTTCCGCGTCAGGGCACGAACGAACAAAGGTATTTACTCTAGTTGGTCAACGTCGGGGACGTTTTATCGTAAAGTTCCGCCGCAAGCCCCGACGGCATTTTCTGCATCACCGGCGAGCTTTGGCGGCGGTAATATCACGCTTCAATGGAGCGGCGCTTCCGATCCAGAGGGCAATATTGCCGGATACGAAATCGAGGCTGCAACGTCGAGCAACGGCTCGACGTGGACGGGTTATTCTTCTCTTAAAACGATTCAATCCACAGCGACAAGCGGATCGGCAACGGACACGCCGAACATGGCGGATGGCACATACCGCCGATACAGGATCAGGACGAAAGACGGAGACGGGCTATATTCCGGATATCGCGAAAGTAATTCGGTTTACAGGCTGCAATCTCCGACGATGCCGGAAATCCTGTCTCCGTCTGCCGGATATTATCAAACCGCGCCGATCGTGTCGTGGAAAGCGTCAACGGCTCCTGACGGCAACCTCGCCGGATATTCAGGGAACATCAGTATAGACGGCGGCGCGACATGGAGTCAGGAATATAAAACGACGGCGACAAGATTCGATATATTCCCGGTGTTTGATGCCGCGCCTTTGACGGCGGCGTTTGTCGTAAGAGTTCGAGCCTATACGACAGGCGGGACATATTCCAACTATGCAACGTCGGCGACGTTTTACCGGAATACGCCGGTTGTCGCGCCGAAGCTGCTCTCTCCGCTCACGCAGGCAGTCAAAGCCGGGCGAATTTGGGCGTTTGTCCAGTGCGCCGCCAAGGATAACGGACTTGCTCAGACGCTTTATTATCAATCGCCGAGCGGAGAAAGAACGACGCTTGCATCCGGAAAGACTGAGGCGTTTTCTATCGCATATCCGCTTACGGCGTCCGGATCGCATGCGTTTATTCTGGTGGATTCGACCGGCGCAAGCGCGGATACGAGCGTTTCTGTTTCGCTGGTCAAAACCAAGTATATAGATACGACAATCGAGGCGGGAACGACGCCAACAAGAGCGGCGCATATCGCAGAGCCACGCGCAGATATAGATTCAATTCTCGCCGCTTACGGCATGCCGGATGCAGGATGGAGCGAAACGGTTGAGGCCGGCACAACGTCCCTCCGACACTTCAATTCGCATATTCGGGAAATACGAAAGCAGATTGAAGCAATCCGAAAAAAGATCAATGATTTTGCGGGAGAAACCGAGATTTCGGCGTTTTCGTGGTGTGAGCTTTCGGACGCCGGGCCGAAAGCGGACGCGATCAAAGAAATCAGATCGGCAATATCGAAGCTCTGAGAAAGGAGGATGAAAACGTGAGAGATATTCTGTTCACAGTAAAAGGAGAACGGCTTATTCCATCGTCCGCATCGCTCGGAAAAGTTGGCGATATAAGCGCGGTTGAATGTGTGCTGGATGTATCCGAATGGCTTGAACGTTGGCCGGACGCGGTGATCTCGGTTGTGATGGTGACGCCGGACAAAAACCCGTATATTCTGGCGGCGGCGGTTACGCCGACGATGGGGAAGGTCTCTTTTGAGCTTGAAGATATCCTCAAACAATCGGGCGGATACTACATCGAGGCGCGAGCGTTTGAGGACGGTCGAGAGGCGATTTCCGGCAGCTCCGGACGCCTTACGGTATCGCCGAACATCCTCGGAGACAAGCCGGAAGATCAAGGCGATCCGCCGGGATGGGTTGACGAGGTTATCGCGAAAATTTCCGGCGCGGCAGAAAACGCAAGCCGGGCGGAAAGCGCGCGGGTTAAGTCGGAACAGGCAGCGCAAGATGCCACGGACGCAGCAGAAAAGGCCGAAGCAAGCCAAATCAGCGCCGAGGAAAGCGAGCAAAGCGCGAAACGCTCCGCAGAATTGGCGCAGCAGGCGGCGGAGAGCAAAGGCTTTTTCTATGTCGAAGGTCGGGAAGATGGAAAACTGTATCTGATTTCGTCCGACAACGCGCCGGACGATTTTTCGTTGGTTGACAGGGAAGGAGTGTTGATTGCGGTCTATGGCTAAAGAGCAGGAAATCGGCGCGTACAGCGCCTATGCAATCGCCGTCAAACACGGCTATGTAGGGACGGAAGAAGATTGGATCGAAGAACAGGAGCGAAACCGCAAAGCGTCCGAGCAAGCCGCCTCCGATGCAGAGAACGCAAAGGCAGAGGCACAGACAGCACGGAAAGCCGCAGAAGCCGCCAAAGACGACGCGGAGAGCGCCGCAAGTGCGGCGGCGAAGTTTGCCACGTCTGCCGGATCGAGCGCGACACAGGCGGCGCAGAGCGCTTCTGATGCAGAGAACGCAAAGACGGCAGCTCAGACGGCACAGAAAGCCGCAGAGAATGCCAAGACCGACGCGGAGAGCGCCGCAAATGCGGTGGGGAGGCTCGCCACGTCTGCCGGATCGAGTGCAACGCAGGCGGCACAGAGCGCTTCTGATGCAGAGAACGCAAAGACGGCAGCTCAGACAGCACGGAAAGCCGCAGAAGCCGCCAAAGACGACGCAGAGAGCGCGAAAAGCGCGGCGGCGGGTTCTGCCACGTCCGCCGGTTCGAGCGCAACGCAGGCGGCACAGAGCGCCTCTGATGCGAGCGACGCAAAGACGGCAGCTCAGAAAGCACGGAAAGCCGCAGAGAACGCTAAAGCTGACGCAGAGAGCGCGAAAAGCGCGGCGGCGGGTTCTGCTACGTCCGCCGGATCGAGCGCGGCACAGGCGGCGCAGAGCGCCTCTGATGCGAGAGATGCAAAGGCAGAGGCACAGGCGGCGCAGAAAGCAACCGAGGACGCCAAAACGGAAGCAACCGAGGTTACAAAGAAAGTGATCGGCATGCTCGACGATACAGGGAAAATCAGCCCCGACTATCTGCCGGGGATGGATAACTCGGAAGCCTACGGCGTCAGATGGGACGGATCGTCCTCTCCTGCATTGACGCGGCTCGGCGCGGCGATCGGCGCGACGGCAGCCGCCAAAGTCGGCGCGTCGCAGGTCGTCCAGAATACTTTTGACGGTCTTTCTCCGTGGAACTCTATGATCCGCTGCAATGTGGACAATACCGGAAACGTAATTTTCGAGGGCGAACCGAATTTCAGCAATACGGGCAGCGTTGCGCCGTATGTGTACAAGCTCCCCGTGATGGTTCGCATCAAGAAATTCTTTTATAAAGTGCTTTGGGGACTCAACGCGGACGGAGAAACGTATTGGCGCGAGTGGTGGATTTCCCCGTCGAAATTGCCGGGGTATAAAGCTCATGAGGCGTTCGTCGAAAATGGCGTTGAAACGGACGAGATTTTCGTCGGGGCTTATGCGGCGAGCACCGAAATTGTGGACGGGAAAACGTGTCTGACCTCGGTTTCCGGCGAATGGCCGCTCAACGGAACTGGTCGCCAAACCTTCCGAGCGAACGCGAGAAATCGCGGCGCGGGATGGAACGAGATTTCGTTCTTTGACTGGTCGGCGCTGCAACTGCTCTACATCGTCGAATACGCCAACTTCAACGCTCAAAACATGATCGGCGTGGGCATTTCGTCGAAACGCGCCAACGCGGCAGACGTTGCGACGGTCGCCGAAACAGGCGCGAACCGGATCATTGTTTCCAACGCGGCGGCAGCGGAGCGGTATGTCGGCGAAGCCGTATCCGTTGGCGTTACCTTGTGGGGACACGACGCCAACAAGCGGCGCATTATCACCGCGATTGAGGACTATGACGACGCCAACAAAGCGATTGTTTTTGACGGCGATCCGCTGGACATTGCGATCGGTGATTGTATTTGGTGCGCTTGCAGACCATCAGGCGATACGGACGACATGGGCAGCTATACAGGCAGGACGACGCAGAGCAACGTGAACAATCGTTGTCAAGTCAGCTATCGCGGCGTTGAGGGATTCTATTCTAACGGATTTGCCACGCTTGACGGCTGCACGATCTATGATTATGAGTGGTTTACTTGCGACAATCCGGCGAAATGGTCGGACGCAGACCCTCGCACGGCGGACGGATATGTTTCGATCGGAACTTGTCCGAGCAAAGAAGGATATTTTAAAGTTCCGCTCAAATCCGAGACGCTCAGAGATGCAATCATTCCTAAAACAATCGGCAGCGGAGAAACGACGTATTTTTGTGATTATTACCAGAGTAACGCCGGTCTCCGTTCCCCGCGCGTTGGCGGTCTCCCGAACGACGGCGGCACCGGCGGCCCGTTCTGTTGGGGCGCGAACAACGGTCCGACGTCTGGCCTCTGGTACTGTGTCGGGCGGCTCCGTTACCGTCGCCCTTAATAGGGGAGCGGGGGCGCGACGTTGATTTTCTGGGCTATCGGATGAACCACAATCGAACGATTATCCGAAAGCGCATAGCGAAACGGATGAAGCGCAAAGCGCGCCGGATCGCCAAGAAACCGGCTCCGTCATTTCGAGACGCGACGATGGTTTCGTACAACGGCTATATCTGCCACTCGGAGAGCTTCAAATTTTGGGCAAATGCAATCGCCCCGTATATCAACATTGAGAAAATGAAGGAGATGATCTCAAATGCCGCTCAAAGTCACAATGTATCAGGAAATGGAAAAAGAGGAACCGCTCAAGCTCATCGTCGAGTATCTCGACGACGTTCACGCGCGGATCACGCTCACAGACCCGGAGACGGTGGAGGTCGTTGTGGAAGATGGCGAAGCTATCGGATACAGATCAAACAAATTCGCGGTCGAATGTCCGTATCGCACGGGACTGTATGAGTCCGTATCCGCGAACTTTGACGCATGGCTTGACATGGCGAAGCTGAACGCATCCGCGCAGATGGCTGAACGCATCCGCAAAAAACGGAACGAGCTTCTCCGGCAGACTGACGCGCGCCTCGCGCTGGATCGTCTCGGTCTGGATACGCCGACGGGTTCGACGTTTACGGCCTTTTTGAGCTTGCTCAAGGGGATCGTCTCCGCGCTGACTGGCGATTGGGCGCAGTACAGGCAGCAGCTCCGCGATCTTCCAAATCATCCCGATTTCCCATATCTGAAAGCTGAAGATTGGCCGACGCCGCCGGAGGACATTCAAGATGATTGACGCGAAGCTGCTTATTTTGATTGTTCCAAGCGCCTTTTATTTCGGCTTTCTCATTTGCGCGCTTTTAACCTCGAACGAAGGGAAAAAGAAATGAAAATCAGGATCGCACTATCCAGCGCGGAGAATTGCGAGGCTTATGATGTCGGCGAAGGACAAGAGATCGAGCTTGATGTCGAGGAATACCTCAAGGGCGTTGTCGCGGCGGAAATGGGAGACGGAAGCCTTGAAGCGCTCAAGACGCAGGCCGTCGCCTCGCGGACTCTGGCGGCAAGGTATGAGGGAAAGACAATCACCGATCAAAGCTCAAAGCATCAGGCGTTCCGCGCCTCGCGTATGGACTGGGAAAGAGCCTCTCAAGCGGTCAAGAGCACCGCCGGAGAGGTTCTTCTTTATTCCGGGAAGTTGCTCGATACGGTCGCTTTCTCCGCGTCAAACGGCGGCGAAACAACGTCGAGCGCGAAACGGTGGGGCGGCGAACGTCCGTATCTGATCCGGCAGCCTGACCCGTGGGACGAAGCGGCGTGCGCGCTCAGGCGAAACGCCGGGCGCACAGTGCGAGCCGGACACGGCGTCGGAATGAGTCAATACGGCGCAGAGTTCGCCGCGTCGCAGCTCTCCAAGTCTTACAAAGAGATTCTCGCTTTTTATTATCCGGGAACAGAAATCGTCTCCGGATACGGGAAGGAGGAAAAGAACGTGGCAAATAAAATCAAAGCCGCCGATCTCGTCACCTATGCTCGCGCAGCGGTCGGCGGCGGCTACTGTTTCGGCGCATCCGGGCAGATGTGCAGCGAGAAACAGCGCCAAATCTGGGCGAAGGACAACCCGTCGGCGTCCGGAAATCTGCTCGGCGTTTGCGCCAAGTGGGACGGGAAAAAGGTCTGGGATTGCTCCGGACTGTTTCGCGGCGCGTGGCGCGAGCTGCTTAAAGCGAAGCGCGGCGGTGCAACGACGATTTTTAACACATGGACGAGCGAAAAGGGAACGATCGACTCCATGCCGGACGTGCCTGGCGTTGCGCTTTTCCGAGCCAACGCCGGAGATGAAAGCGTCAAGGAACACACCGGATGCTATATCGGCGGCGGGCTGGTCGTTGACGCGAGGTCGAGCGCGCTCGGCGTTGTGGTCGGAACGATTGCCTCCTATGGCAAGTGGACGCACTGGGCGAAGCTCGACGACGTGGATTATTCCAGCGTTGCATCCGCAAGCGATCCGAACGCATCGCTTCCGACATTGTGGACGGGCAAAGTTAAGACAAAGCGCGGCGGCGGCGTGTCTCTCTGGCTGGATGAGGGCAAGGAGAACGCGGCGATTAAAGTTCCGGAGGATGAAAGCGTCGAGGTGATCGACGAAACATCATCCTCCGGCTTTGCGCTCGCGAGGTACAACGGAACGTCGGGGCTGATTGATACGCGGTATCTTATTCGGACAAACTCCCCGATTGTGACCATGCCGGACGGACGGCGTGGAGTTTTCATCGAGACGAGCGATCCGGAAGCGCTGCTTGCGCTGCTGAAAACCGCCTCGATCATGACGGCATATCAAACCGACGAAAGCAACGGAGGGTAAATCATGAACACGAGCACGACGATCAATGTTATCAAGTGGATTTCCGTTATCGGCGGCGCAATCGCCGGACTCTTTGGCGCGTGGGATGATGCGTTGACGTATCTTCTCGTTCTCAATGCGGTTGATTTCGCCTCCGGCCTTGTATGCGCGTTCCGAGGCAAGAGCCACAAAACCGAGTCCGGCGGCGTATCTTCCGGCGTTGTTTTCGATGGCGTGGCGCGTAAGGCTTATATGTGGCTGATCGTGCTGCTGGCGGCGGCGCTGGATCGTTCTATCGGCGACGGCTCCTCGATGTCGTTCCGCACGGCAGCGGCGTTTTTCTATATTGCAAACGAAGCGCTCTCAATCCTCGAAAACGCGGCGCTCCTCGATCTCCCCGTTCCGGAGTTTATCCGCAAAACGCTTGAAGTGCTGCTTGAAAAGTCCGGAAGCGGTGAAAACGTGAAGGGAACGGCGGTATCCGGCGCATCTACGGACGTGCAGGAAATGCCGATTTCCGGCGGCGTGGTCGAAGCGCTCGCCCGAACGACTGAGGTACATCCGCGAGAGCGCGAGCCGGAGACGGAGGAGAACAAAACCGACGACGAAGAAGCTGACGAGGACGACGAGCCTCATTAGCTCAATACAAGGAGACCCCGAAAGGGGTCTTTTTTTGTTGATATTATCTGAAAAAATGCTTTACAATATGCCCGAATGGGTATATAATAATAGCGTCAGGAGGAAAAGCAACTGACAGAAAGGCGGTGGATACGATGGATGAATTGAAAGAGGTGGTCGGCATGACCGACAAGCAGTTTCAAACGACTTTGGAGCAGATTCTCTTGTACGCTGAAAAAGCAGAGAATAAACAAGAAATCATCGAATACCTCCAAAAACTCATTGAAGCAAATAAAAAAGCCTAACCTGATGGCGCAGGTTAGGCAAGGCTAGACGGGGGAGAGCGGAACAGCACCGCCGCCGCTCTCTTTCCCCGTTTATTTTACCACGGCGGCGGGTGACTGACAAGGGGAATGAATGAAAATGGATGGTCGCAAAACACCAAGAGAGCGGGGCAACAGCTCACCGATCGCAAGACGGCGGATCGCGTCAGGCATGACGCAAGGACAGCTTGCCGAGAAGATCGGCTGCTCGCAGAAGGATGTGAGCAGATGGGAACATGGAGCACGAACGCCGCGCGTCGAAACTCTCGCGAAAATCGCGGGCGTGTTCGGGTGCAAAATAGAAGATCTGATTTCATGGGAGGCCGAGTGATCGGCTTCTTTTTGATTCACAAACGTTTGTGAATTTAACGTTCCGAACGCAAAATCAAAAAGGAGAATCCGAAAACAAGATTCTTTCTCAGAAAGAACATGTTCGGATTCTCCATCATTGGCAGGGGCAGAAGGACTCGAACCCTCAACAAAGGTTTTGGAGACCCACGTGTTACCATTACACCATACCCCTAAGCACTTTTTCAGTATAGCACGGAAAGCGGATATTGTCAACCGTTTTTTTACAAGATTTGACGTGAAAGCGGTTTAAAGCGTGATTTCGCGCAGAATATCGTGAAACTGGCTGCCGCAGCGGGTGAGTTCGCCGAGTACAGCGTCGATGCCGTCCGGTTCGTGCATCCAGTTTTCGCAGGTGATGGAAGCGCCGGACGCGGGGCAGATGAGCAGCTCGGTTTCGGGAAAGAGCGTCTGATAATACATCTTGGCGCGTCTGGCGTGTATGGGCATGCAACACAGCAGAGCGCGGTGGACGGTCAGTTTTTCCGCGTCCGTGCGTCTGCGGGAATAGATCGCGTTTTGATAGGTGAACGTGGCCTCATCTTCACGCAGAATCGCGTTTTCCGGCACGCCGTTTGCCATCAGCACGGCGCGCATAAAAGCCCATTCGGTTTCAAAGCGGCCCTCATAAGTCCTTGCGCCGGACTGCTGACCGGAAAATGTGCCCGTCGTGACGGAAAAGCGGCCGGAGGGGAGGAACAGCGGCGCATAGCCCTGATGATACAGCTCGGCGGCATATTCCGACGGTTCGGCGTGGCCGTTGCCAGGGATAAAGAGGATATCTGCCTTTTGTGGCTTATCGCTCAAAAAGATGAAGCGCGTGATGTCGTCGATCCATTCAAGCATGGGGTTGAGCCTTTCCGGCCAGCAGGCCGCAGAGCGTGCCGGCGCCGTAAACGATGTGCACAACCGGAAACAGGAACGGCAGGCAGATGAAAGTCAACAGCTTTCCGCGAGGGGCTTCCAGCGCGGATTTGGCGGCAAAAAAGAGATCCAGCGCGCCGTAAAGCGTCAGCATGGTAAGCAGCGGCCAGCGGCACAGCGGAAGGAGCAGCAAAAGCGCAATCAGCGCCAGCACGAACAGCGCGGGTACGAGATGGCGCGGGGCAAAGCAGCGCGGCTGAATCCGCATTGTGCGCCCAATCCAGTAGCCGTTGCCCCATTTCTGGCTGAGCTGGCCGCGAAGCGTCTTGCGCGCGGCGTGCCACGAGACGATATCCGGCGAAAAATAGAAGCGGTAACCCGCCTTGCGCATGCGGTAGTGCATGTCGTTATCCTCGGTGCGGCGCAGACGCTCGTCGTAAAAACCCACGCGATCATAGACTTCGCGGCGATAGAGCGCGTAGGCCAGCGTATCGACATAGCGCGCTTCTCCGCCGTTGCGGAAAGGCGCTGCGCCGCCGCAGAAGCGCGAGGTATCCAGCGCGCGCGTGACGGCTTCCCAGGCGTTGTCGGGGTCCGCGCCGATGACGCTTCCGCCGACGATATCCTTTCCGCGAGCCAGCGCGTCGAGATTTTTTTGCAGAAAATCCTTCGGCATGCGCGCGTGCGCGTCCAGCCGGATGATTGCGTCGCCCGTCGCGGCGCGCAGCGCTACATTGATGCCACAGGCCAGCCAGCGCTTGGGATTTTCGAGCAGCTTTACCTCGAACGGCGCGCGCTCAGCAAAGCGGCGCATGATTTGCGCGGTATCGTCCGTAGAGGCGCTGTCTACCAGCAGGGCTTCCAGCTGGCGGGGATCGACGGTCTGCGCAAGCAGATCGCCCAGCAGCGCGTCGAGGCTCTGCGCGGCGTTGTAGGCGACGACAATAAAGCTGATTTTTGTCATAGGGAAGTCTCCCGTTTCGTGAAATGGAATGTCATTCCGCCGCGTAGACGCGGCTGCGTTCGCGGCAGGTTGCCAACCCAAGCGGCAGGCCGAAGAAGAACAGCTTTTGCGACACAAACGCGCGCGGGCGCCTTTTCGCCAGCAGCCAGCCCAACTGCATGCACTCGATCATCATCAGCAGCGCCGGCCCGAAATTCGGAGTGATCAAAAGCAGCAGAAGCGCCAGCCAGTCCAGTGCGTAAAACGTGAATTTTTCCCGTTCATGGCAGATGTAGGCGCGCGCCTGATGGGCTTTCATCGCGCAGGCCAGCGCCTGCCCCTCGCCCAGGCGGCGCACGGAAAAGACGGCGGAAAGCGGGCTTCGGTTGTCGCGCACCGCGTCCGTGTGGAGAATCATCGGAACGGGGATTTCCGCAATGCGGCAGCCCATCGCGTTCAGCCGCGCATGCAGCTCCGCTTCCTCACAGGCGACGGTGTCCGTGGCCCAGCCGCCGCAGGCGTTCAGCGCTTCGCGGGTAATCATCAGCGCGCCGCCGAACTCCGGGGCGATGCGCTCCTGCGTGCAGCCGAAATAATTTTCATTGCGGCCGACGACTTCGCCGCCGCGCAGATACACGTCCTCGCGAATGCCGCAGACGCCGTCGTACCCCTTGGCGGCGATGGCCATCAGCGCTTTTTCCGCGAAACCGGGGCAGAGCTGCATGTCGCCGTCCAGAAACAGCAGATATTCGCCGCGAGCTTCTTTCGCGCCGACAAAGCGTCCCAGCCCGGCGGTCGTCTGTCGTTCGGCGAGCAGAAAACAGCGCGCGCCCAGGGCCTTTGCCGTTTGCAGGCTTTGATCCGTCGAGCAGGAATCCACATAGACGACCTCGTGAGCCAATACATTGAGAGCGGTTTGGATGCTCTTCAGGCAGGCGGCAAGCCGCTCTCCCTCGTTTTTGCCGATGACAACGACGCTGATCAACGCTCTTTCCTCCCGTGCGACAATATGCTATAATACATACATCGTTTATTATCGCACAAAACGGGGCGGTTGACAAGCCGGAAATGCCGCCGGGAAGGGGATGCAGCATGCTGCTCAGCGTTGTAATACCGTTTTATCAGGTGGAACATTATATCGGGGCGTGTCTGGACGCGTTGGCGGGTCTGCCGGAAGAGGATTGCGAAATCCTGCTGATCGACGACTGTGGGCGGGACGCAAGCGCAGCAATCGCGGCGGATTACAGCGCGGCGCACCCGAATGCGCGAGTGATTCGCCGGGCACAGAACGGCGGGCTTTCCGCAGCGCGCAACACGGGACTGGACGCGGCGCAGGGCGAATACGTCTATTTTTTGGACAGCGATGACGTCCCGCGCGCGGATGCGTTGTGGCATCTGACACAGGCGGCGAAGGAAAAGCGGCTGGACGTGGCGAAAGCGCGCTTTCGCTTTCTGGATGACGACACGGGCGAACTGACGGACGGGCCGATGATTTTGCCGACCGACGTGCTGGAGGGCGGCGCGCTGTTCGCGGCGCAATGTCAAAATGGAACCTACGAACCGATGGTCTGGCAGTGCGTTTATCGGCGCGGCTTTTTGACGGAAAACCATTTGCGCATGGCCGAAGGGCTGCTGTTTGAGGATGAGCTGTTTCAGGCCCCCGCGCTGCTGAAGGCCGGGCGCGCGGCGGCGTTTGACGACGTGATTCTGCATTACCGCCAGCGGGCAGGGAGCATCATGGCGTCGTTCGCCAGAAACGCGAAGTGGTGCGACAGCTATGTGCAGGTCTGCGCGCGGCTGCATGATGTGGCGCAGAGCCTTCCGGATGGCGCGGCCAAGGCGGCGCTCAATAAACGCGTGGGGCAGATTGCGCTGAGCGTAGGAAAAAACATTCCTGCGTATCATCTGCCGCCGGAAGTCGCGCGCGAGGCGACGGATTTTTTGAAAGCGCATCGACGGCAGCTGGCGCGCTATGCGATGGAGAGCGGAGACGCGGCCGTGACCGTGCAGGGCGCGCTGCTCAAGCTCTCGCCGGAACTTTTCATTAAACTGTATCAGGGGGCGAAAGCGTGAAAGGTAAACTGCATGTGTACACCGGGAACGGGAAGGGAAAGACGACGGCGGCGATGGGGCTGGCGTTGCGCAGTCTCGGCCACGGGCGGCGCGTATTGATCGCGCAGTTTTTGAAGGACGGGCGAAGCGGCGAGCTGGCGGCGCTTTGCACATTTGAACAGGCGACGATCTATCCGGCCAAGCCGATTTCGGGCTTTGTTTTTGCCATGTCGCCGGAAGAAAAAGAAGAAGCCGCCCGGCAGCAGAACGCGCAGGCGGCGGATATTCAGAAGACGGCAGAGGCGATTCAACCCGCGCTGACGGTGCTCGACGAGCTGAACGTAGCGCTGTCCTGCGGCATGGTCACGCAGGAAAACGCGGAGAAGCTCATCGACGCGGCGCTGGCCTTCGGCGATGTGGTCTCAACCGGACGCAACGCGCCGGAATGGCTGAGAGCGCGCGCGGATTATGTTTCGGAAATCGCCGCGCAGAAGCATCCGTTTGAAACGGAGAAGCTGGCGGCGAGAGAAGGAATTGAATATTAAAGGCGGGGCTTTTCATCTTTAATTCATCCGATGAAAAGCCCCGTTTTGAGTAAATGAAATTCGGATGAGAAGGGTTTACATCCGTCAGGTATCGCTTTGCTCCCTGACGAACCATAATTTCGCTTCGCGATGGAGACGATGAGGCTCTGTCCTCAAACCCCGGCGGGAAACGGAGTTTCCTGCACCTTCCGCTTTGGTTTGAAGCGGCTCAGCGAACGTCAGCAGGAATGGGAATCCTCTGCACGGTTCGGCAGACCGCCGTCAGCAGCAGGCAGTCGATCGGAAACTGCATCGCATTTTTCAGCGCGCGCACCGGAAGCAGCGCCGCCTGAGACGGGCCGTAGAGCATGGTAAGAAAGAGGGTGTTGAGCATGATGTTGACCAATACCATGATGACTGCACGGGCGAGCACAATCTGCCAGAGCTTGCGGTCGCTCTCAAAGAGAAACAGACCGTAAATCACGCCGCCCAGCGCCGCCGAAATCGTAAAGCCGGGGAAATAAGGTCCGGTCGGCTTGAGCAGGAAGCCCAGAATGTCACTCATTGCGCCCTGAATGGCCGCCGCGACGGGGCCAAACAGCATCGCCGTCGGGGCAAGCGCCAAATGCGCCAGCGAGATTTTAAGGCTGTCGTTCACCTGAATCGTGCCATAGGAGGAGAGCACCATCTGAATCGCCAGAAACAATCCGACGGTGGTCAACGTCTGCGTGCGGCGCAGGGTGTGGGCGGATTCAGGAAATTTTCGGAGCAAACGGGAAAAAACGCTGTGCATAAAAAACACCTCCGCGTATCATAGACCCGGAAAACCGGGCGGGGATGATTCGCAGAGATGACCGCAGATAAAGAGACAGTTCTGGGCCGGAGGGATACCGCGAAAGCCTTGTTTCTTCGTCCCGTGCTTTTCCCATACACGAGCACTTAACGCATCCGTACCGTCGCCGCGAAAGACGGCGCCCTGTCATCTTCACGAATCGCTTGTGACAGAAGCATTATACTGAATCAAAAGGTAATTTGCAATGGTTTTACAGGCTTTCGTATAAATTCCAAAATGTTATTTTGCGCATTTCAATCTTGAATGGATTTGTCGCGAAGCGACAAATCTATGAGAAGTCCGGAAACCTCAGGTTTCTGGCAGGGTTTGGGACGGAGTCCCTCTTACCGCTTTACCCCCGGCGCTTGCGACGGCGGGCAGGTTTCCTGCCACGGCAGGCCGGAATCGTAGCTCAGCCCGCCGTGCAGCGAGCGCAGAGCGGCGTAGGAACCGCGTCCCTTCATCAGCGAGTCGGCGGCGGTCATCAGCTCTTCCGAACGGCTCACCGACGCGGCGAAAAGGTCGTCGAAACTGTCGTGACGAATTTCATCCGGCACCCAGATGGAAGCCCACGGGGCATGCGCATCGTTGGCAATGTCTTCCGTCGGCGGCTCGGCGGGCATCATGTGCGCGTGCAGTGTCGCGTCCAGCTTGAAGGGGGAGAGCACGCTGCCCCACGTGCGGAAACGCCTGCCGTCCTCCGAACGGAGCAGGCGGCAAAGGCTCACCGCGTCCGAAAAACAGGTTTCCAAACGGCGCGGCGAAAGCGCGGAGTCAGGGAAGACGCGCGAAAGCGCAACGGAAAGCGCGGCGGCAATCTTTTTGCGCTGTGCGTCGTCCAGCGCGGCGAAACCGCCCATCTGAACAGGCAGCCCCGTCGCGTGACCTTCGCGGCGGTAATGCAGGGTCTCCAGCTGGTGTTCCAGCGTGCAGTGCGTGTTGCCGGAATACCGGCCTTCTGCCGTCAGGGAATGCGCATAGACAAACGGGTGAAAGGTCGTATCCGTGGCATAATGCGTGAAAAAGCCGCAGCAGTAGGCGCGAAGCAGCGCGTCGCCTGCACAGGCTTCGCACAGAGCGAGCAGAAAGTCGTCCGTCTTTTGCGTGTGCAGCAGCGAACCGACCAGCGGCGCAAACGGTTTGCCCGGACGGAAACAGAAAAACATCGGGTCCGGCCCTTCCGCGCCAGCCAGAAGCGCGCTGCGTTCAGCGGCGGAATCCTGTAAAGAAAGTGCGTCGGCGGCGTGCGCCGCGACGGATTGATGAACATAAGATGCAGGCATGAAACACCTCAGACAACAAAAATGTCAGTGAAGAAAAGAGAAGAAAAAACAGTTTATCGGGTTTATCGTGAAGCGATAAACCAAGTGGGAAAGCCAAGAACCTCAGGTTCCTGACGGGGTGCGGGGCAGAATCCCGCCATTTCCCCCGTCCATGATACACCCGTTGCGCGCGTTTGTCGATAAGTAAATCATGGTGGGTTTGCGATTGACAAAAAACGCGGATTTGCTATAATGATGGCGGGAAAATCCCATTGAGTTTCAAAGGAGGAGACCATCATGCCCGATTGCGTATATCAGATGGGCAACCTGCGCATTGTCGATTTGACGAAGGTGCTCGATCCCAAAACGGAAAGCCGCCGTTGCCACCTGATCCGCTATAATACCGGTGGACCGATTCCGGATTTTCATACCGCGCTGGATCTGACCAGCCACCTCGGCACGCACTGCGAGTGCCCGTACCATCACTTCGAGGATGGCAAGTCCGTCGGCGAACTGCCGCTGACCACGTTCATGGGCCGCGCGATCTATGTCAACATCGATTTCCTTGAACCGAACAGCCACATCAGCGCCGCCGATCTCGACCGCGCCTGCGGCGACCGCATTCAGGAGGGCGATATCGTCATTCTGGACAGCAACTGGAAGTTCCCGCCCTTTACGCCGGAAACCAACAGCCCGGCCGACAAGCGCCTGTTCATCAACGCGGAGACCGCCATCTGGATGCGTGACCACAAGGTGAAGTGCGTCGGCTTCGGCGACGGCGTGTCCATCGAGAACTGCGAAGCGGACGTCAAGCCTTTCCATGATATCATCATGGCGTATGACGGCGTGTTCCTTGAGGTGCTCAAGAACCTTGAATATCTGGAGAAGGATACCTTCTTCATGAGTTATTCGCCGCTGCCCATCCTCGGCGCGGATTCCTGCCCGGTTCGCGCGTATGCGATCGAGGGCCTGCCGGGATTCGGCGGCTGATCGCAGAAGAATCAATCAGGGGTTGTCTCACTAAAAAGAGGCAACTCCTTTTTGGTGCAAAAAAAGCATTCGGACTATGAAAAGCCGAATGCCTGCGGTAGAATGTAACTACCATGAAAACAAACTTGCCGCAGACAGAT